>JAEEGK010012581.1_pt1 | contig 19206 bp, 20 predicted proteins | sample 8958771 | NCBI WGS metagenome assembly JAEEGK01 (sample SAMN16246547, study PRJNA631951) | gut metagenome | biome: gut microbiome; feature: rumen; material: SC-attached | host: Bos | place: Iran: Karaj | collected 2018-10
CTTAGATAATTATATAAATTCATATGTATTAAAAAATCCAGTATTAATGTATGAAAATAAAAAACAAAGATTAATTATGATGATGGATAAAATAAATAATCTAGTAATTCATAATGTTGAATCTAAAAGAATTAATTTAAATAATTTAATGAATAATCATATATTATTAAATCCAAATGAATTATATAAAGATAAAGTTATATCATTAAATCATATAATTGAAAAATTAGAATTAATAAATCCATTAGGAGTATTAAAAAGAGGATATTCATTAACTTATAAAGATGACAAAATAGTTAATAGTGTAAAACAAATTAAGAAAGATGATATATTAAATATTAAATTAGTAGATGGTAATATATCTACTAAAGTGATAGGAAGTGAATAATATGGCAAAAGTAAAATTTGAAGATAAAATAACAGAATTAGAAACAATAATAAGTGAATTAGAAAGTGGTAATACATCATTAGAAGATTCTATTGATAAATACACAAAAGCTATGAAATTAGCTAAAGAATGCGACGAAGAATTAAAAGCAGTAGAAGAGAAAATCAGCAAGATAGTTTTAGAAGATGGAACTAAAGAAGATTTTGAAGTAACTGAATAGAAAAGACTTAATGTCTTTTTTTGTTATAAAAAAATAAAATCTATCCATATTAATAATGTAGTGAGGTGTATTATGAAGAAATTTATAACAATACTAACTATATTATTAATACCATTTAATGCATTCGCATATTCAGACTATATATACGCTAGTGGTAGTAATATAGGTATGGAATTGAAATCAAAAGGAATAAAAGTAGTAGGAATGTATAAAGTAGGAAATACATATCCAGGTAAAGATGCAGGTATCGAAGTAGGAGATATAATAACATCTATAAATGATAAAGAAGTATCATCAATAAATGATATGTTAAATAATCTAAAGAATTATCAAGACGATACCATTAAAATAGGATATATAAGAAATGATATAGCTAATTATACTAATCTAAAATTAGTTAAAGATAATCAAATAAGTAAAACTGGATTATATGTAAAAGATAGTATAACAGGAATAGGTACATTAACCTATATAGATCCTAACACTCAAATATTTGGTGCCTTAGGTCATGAAATAATAGATACTAGTGGAATCAAACTAGATGTTGATACAGGTAAGATATATACATCAATAGTAACAGGAGTAGATAAAAGTGAAGAAGGTACTCCAGGAGAAAAAAACGCGAGATATAATTCTAATGATATATTAGGTAGTATAAAAGAAAATACTATTCATGGTGTATTTGGTAAATATGATAAAGATATTATAGATGATAACCTATATAAAGTAGGTAGACCAGAAGATATAAAAAAAGGTCCCGCGAAAATATTAACAGTACTAAAAGATAATAAAGTAGAATCATTTGATATTAATATAATTAAACTAAACAAATCAGGTACAACAAAAAATATATTATTTGAAATAACAGATGAAAGACTACTTGAAAAAACAGGTGGTATCATTCAAGGTATGAGTGGTTCACCAATAATACAAGGTGATAATATAATAGGTGCAGTAACACATGTAATAATAGATCAACCCAAAAGAGGATACGGAATATTTATAACTAATATGTTAGAAGAAGGAGAAAATTAATTTACTTTTTCTAAAAAATTGATATAATATATACATATTCGGAGGGTCAACCATGGAAAATATTAATACAAGTGGACAAAACAAAATAATAAAAGAAGCATTAGGATATAGAGAATATTCATCAAAATATAGTGATGAATTACAATTTGAAGCTGCAAAGATTGAAGTTTTACCTTTAAATAGCACTATATATAAAATCTTTATAAAGAAACTAATATTGAGTGAGAATCTTAAATTCGAAGAAGTAAAAGATAAACTTCCAGAACCTGCATTAGTAAATGCTGATGAAATATTAGTTAGAAAAATGAATCATATATTTGGTACTGATTATGAACCAATATCTTATCAAATAATTAAGTCATTAATATTAACTGGTAAAACGGATGAATTTAATGAAGAATTATACTATGCTACTCCAGATGAACCAATTAAAGCGCCATTTCAATTAGGTGAGTTAATTAATACAACTCGATATGTAAAAAAAAGAAAAAATCAAAAAAAATATTAAAGACTAGAATTACTAGTCTTTTTTTGATATAATAAATGTCAATATTTTTAGGAGTCACGTATGGGGAAAGAACAAGAAACAATAGACGCTATTCGAGAGAGTCAATATATTTATCAAAGATTATATAATGATATTAATATAACTGAGCCCGAGTTATGCTTATATAATCAAGAGGGTGAAATTAATAAACAAAACACATTAAAAAAACCACCAATTAGACCATTTAGAGATTTTATAGACGGTGGTGTAGTAATAAAGAGAAACAAAAATTATAGTTGCAGGTACACATATGATTTAAAATCAGACGGCCATTTATTGAACAATAGAAGACTTGAATTTATTACGTATGATGGAACATCAGGATCTAATTTTATGGATTTTGTTGATAGTGTATTAAAAGCTGACCCTAATATCTTTACCAAAGTAGAGGACTTTGTTTTATATGATGTAAGAAATCGTTTATTTGATGTGGCATATATTGTTGTTAACAATACTATAATAGATGATGCCTTTCTTAAGATAATCAAAAAATATTTCCATAGACTAGGAAAAATTGTATTTGATAAATGTTATATCAAAAGTGAGTGCAACTTTGATGGTATAAAAACTCATATTAATATCGTTAGTTCAGTTATCGAAAATATCAGAAGTCTTAATGATTGTGAAGCTGATATCGATATAGGTAGAAGTAAAGTTTTAAATATAACTCCATCTAATATTAAATCTAGTAATGTTAGCATATCTGATAACTTAGGCAAACAAGGTAATATTAAAGAATTATTTTTAAAATGTAATTTTCCTAATTTGGTAAGCCTACATATAAGTAGCGACCCAGAATATTCGTATGAAGACTCACTTACATATTTACCTGATAGTGCACCCAACTTAGAGAATATAACAATACAAGGTAGAGTAAAAGACTTAAATTTTTTAACTAAATTTAAATATTTAATAGATATTTCAATTTTATCTGAAGAAGATGAAGATAGTCTATTCTTACCTAGTATAACATCAGCCAATGAAAGAAAAAAGTTATATGAAAGAAATAAAAAACAATTAGAAATAAATAAAATTTTATATCCAAATGAAGATGAAAAATCTTTATTAGCGGATATAGAAGAAAACAGAATAAAAAGATTATGTCATTTCTTATCTAGACTATCTTACACTGAAGCAGATAAGATATTTACTAATGATGTTATAAAGACAATATATGAAAAACCAGTAGATCCATTAATACCTTATTATTATGAATGTTGGTATGATACATTAAAACCTAAAAAGCAATTAGAATCCAAAGATGGCTTTTATAGAGATGATAATGTATATCGTTTTTATAATAATTTCTTATGTGAATTTAGGACTAATATAATTCATAGAATAAATAAAAAACAAATCGTTAAAGCAGTACCATTCTTGTATGCAACTAATGGGTTACCTATAATACATAAAACAGACTATAAACCTGTTGACTCTATAGAAGACGCTAAGAAATTAGTAGAAAAAGGTTATTATAATTGTGCCCCATCACATGATTATGAATATGATTTATTTATAGATTTACTTAAAAGTTATGCATCTAGCGAAAGAAAAACCATAAGAGCAAATGACTTTTTTGGAAAAATACATATCTCAGCGCATTATTTTGTTACTGGTGATACTTTTAAATCTTTCGGACCAGCAGGTATGAAAATAAGTTATATATATGACACATTCTGTAGAGGTAGAGATAGAAATGAAGCAATAGATGATAAGATATTAGAGTATCATAAACTATATAATGCACTTCTAATGAATTATTATGATTCATTTACATTGGAAGAAAAAATGTATATATATGATAAAGGTTCAGGTATTAATATTAATTCTTATCCTAATGGTACTAGATATCATGATAACTATGATGAAGAAAAAACATTGAAAAGCATAGACGAAAAAACAAATGGTTTATATTCAAAATACTATAATTATATAAAATGTTTTCAAGCATTGAAAGAAATAAAACCATACGATGATATAGATATTCCTACTAGTGATATCAAAAAATTAGTATTACATTAAAAGATTCTAAAAGAATCTTTTTTTGTTAATAAATTAAAAACTATGATATACTATGAATGGTGATATTATGAACGTTTATGTTATTGGTGGTGGCGCGTCTGGTATGGTAGCTGCAATTGTATCTAAAAGATTAGGTAACAATGTAACTATCATAGAAAAAAATAATAATTTAGGTAAAAAACTATTATTAACAGGTAATGGTAGATGTAACTATTTTAATGATAATATGTCATTAGATAATTACTATAATGATTCTGAAGTAGATAGATTTATTAATAAAACTAATTTAGATAAAGTAACTAACTTTTTTGATAGTATAGGATTATTCCCTAGAATTAAAGATGGATTATATTATCCATATTCCAATACCGCGTATGCAGTACAAAGTAGTTTAACAAAAGAAATAAATCTATTAGGAATTAATATAATAAATGAAGAAGTAACTGATATTAAAAAAGAAGATAAGTTTATAATTAATAATAAATATACATGTGATAAAGTTATTTTATCTACAGGTGGTATTACAATGCCTAAAACAGGTAGTGATGGATTCGGTTATAAATTATTAGCTAAATTAGGTCATCATATTATTGAACCAAAAGAAGCATTAGTAGGATTAAAAACAGATGAAAATGTAAAAGACTGGTCAGGTATAAGAGCTAATGTAGAAGTAAGTTTATATGTAGATAATGACTTAAAAGGTATCCAAACAGGTGAGATACAATTAACTGAATATGGTATTAGTGGTATATGTGTAATGAACTTAAGTAGATATGTAAAAACTAATAATTATGTAACTATTAACTTCATTAAAGATATAGATAACTTATATGAATTTATAAATGAGAGAAATAATAAGTTACCTGAAAGAACAATTATTGAATTATTAGAAATGTTAGTTAATTATAAATTATTATATTTTATCTTAAAGAAATTACATATTAATCCAGATACAAAATGGAATGAATTAAACGATAATAGTAAACGTGATTTAGTAAAATATTTAACAAGTTATAAATTGAACATTATAGGTACTAGAGGATTAGAATATGGTGAGGTAACTACTGGTGGAGTTTCATTAGATGAAGTTAAAGATAACTGTGAATCTAAATTAATCAAAAATCTATTTATAACAGGTGAACTATTAAATATAGATGGTATATGTGGTGGATATAATTTAACAAACGCGTGGATAACAGGTATACTTGCAGGTGAAGCAAATGATTAGAGTAAGACAAGTTAAAGTATCAATTAATAAATTAGATAATCTACCTTATGAAGTAGCAAACAAACTACATATAAATAAAAATGATATATTAGATTTAAATATCATAAAAGAATCAATAGATTCAAGACATAAACCAGATATATATTTTGTATATGAAGTAGATGTTAAATTAAAAAATGAATCAAACATAAAATTTAATAATGATATATTTATATCACCAAAAGAAGAGTATGAATTTACTCCAAAAGGTGATATTAATCTAAATCATAGACCTATCATAGTAGGTGCAGGTCCAGCAGGATTATTTACTGCATATCAATTAGCTACATATGGATATAAACCAATTATTATTGAACGTGGTAATAAAGTAGAAGATAGAATTAAAGATGTAGAAAACTTCTTAAAAACAGGAGTATTAAATACTGAATCAAATGTCCAATTTGGTGAAGGTGGCGCAGGTACATTTTCAGATGGTAAATTAAATACTATGGTTAAAGATAAAGAATATAGATCTAAAAAAGTATTAGAAACATTCGTTAAATTTGGTGCCCCTGCATCTATACTATATAGTTTTAAACCACATATAGGTACAGACCTACTTATAAATGTAATAGCTAATATGAGAAATGAAATAATAAAATTAGGTGGAGAATTTAGATATAATTCTAAATTAGAAGATATCATAATTGAAAACAATAAAATAGCTAAAGTAAAAGTAAATGATGAATATATAGATACAGATGTATTAGTTTTAGCGTTAGGACATTCAGCTAGAGATACATTCTACATGTTAAACAATTATTTGCATATGGAACCAAAACCATTCGCATTAGGAGTTAGAATAGAACATAAGCAGTCTATGATAGATAAAAGTCAATATGGTATGGTATCAGATATATTAGGACCAGCTTCATATAAACTTGCTCATACATGTAAAAATGGTAGAGGAGTTTATACATTCTGTATGTGTCCAGGTGGATATGTAATTAATTCATCATCTGAAAGTGGTTTATTAGCGGTTAATGGTATGAGTAATCATGCAAGAGATACTGAAAACGCTAATTCAGCCTTAATAGTTACAGTAACACCAAATGATTTTGGACCTAATCCATTAGATGGAATAGAGTATCAAAGAAAATTAGAGAAAAAAGCATATGAAATTAATAATGGTAAAATACCAGTACAGTTATATAAAGATTTTAAACTAAATCAAAAAAGTACTTCTTTTGGTAATGTTAAACCAATTTTTAAAGGTGATTATGAATTATCAAATATTAATGAAATATTACCTAAATATATAACTGAATCATTAATAGAAGGTATTGAAGAATTTAATAAAAAAATAAAAGGATTTTCTAATGATGACGCTATATTAGCAGCAATAGAATCACGTACATCTTCTCCAGTAAGAATAGTAAGAGATGAAAACTATATATCAATTGAAGGTGTATATCCATGTGGTGAAGGCGCAGGATACGCAGGGGGTATTACATCAGCTGCAATAGATGGTATTAAAATTTCAGAAGCAATTATGAATAAATATAAGACACTTTTATAAGTGTCTTTTTTATTTTAATATGCTATAATATAAATATAGGATGTGCGTTGTATGAATATAAAAGGAATAAAAAAAGAGGCGAGAAAAAATCTTAAAAGGAACTTTTTAAAAACAATACTAGTCGTTTTCATCGCGGGCATTATTATTAATGGTGGATATAATTTTACAACACTTATATTCCAAAAACCAAAGCAAATATATGTCCAAGAATTAGCTAAAAGAACAAACTATGAAATAATAAAAAAATATGCCAAAATAGCAATACTAGGTGATGGTGAAACAAGAGGATTTATCGCCCCACTAATAAACAATGCATATAAAAATAATTCACTAGTAGTTGGATTAGTAGATACAGTAGATAATATGATATTTGGTGAAAATAAAACTAAACAAATAGTATCAGCATCAGCCTTTATAGTATCACTATTATTATTTATATTTGTCCAAAATGTATTTAGAATAAATCGTTCTAGATATGTCCTTGAACAGCGTAGATATAAAACAAAAATAGACAAATTACTATATAGTTATCAAATAGGTAAAACAATACATTTATCATTTATGTTATTATTAAATGGATTATATATAGTATTATTTATACCAACAATAGTAGGTGTACCAATAGTATTTTATAGATATAGATTAATGACTTTTATCTTAGCGGAAAATCCAAATTTAAATATTAAACAAGCATTCGCATTATCAAAAGAATTAACAGAAGGTTATAAATTTGAATTATTTAAATTAGATTTAAGTCTAATCGGATGGCATATATTACAAATACTTACATTAGGATTAAGTAGTGTTTTATACTTTGATGCATATAGAGAATGTATATTTGCAGAAACATATATGTATATCAGAGATAAGAAAAAAGACTCTATTGAAAATAAACATTTATTGATAGATGATGACCTAGCAGTAGAACAATATCAAAATAAATTATATCCTAAAGAAAACTTCAACTTAAGGAAGAAAATATTTAATGTAGACTTTAGAAATCCATATAGTATTACAGATTATATTTTTATATTCTTCACATTAGTAATATTTGGATGGTTATGGGAAGTATTATTAGGATTCATTGAAATGGGTACATTTGTAAATAGAGGTACAATGCATGGACCATGGATTCCATTATATGGATATGGTGGGATGTTAACATTAATAGGATTAAAGAAACTAAGAAATCATCCATTCTTATTCTTAGCTTGTTCAGCATTAATATGTGGATTTATAGAATACTTCACCGCAGTATGGTTAGAAGTATATAAAGGATTAAGTTGGTGGACTTATGAAGGATATTTCTTAAATATTCAAGGTAGAATATGTTTTGAAGGATTATTGATATTTGGTTTAGGATGTACAGCAGTAACATATTTAATTGCACCGATACTAAATAATATTTATTCTAAAATACCTAAGAAATTAGCTGTAGTTATATGCGCAATACTATTATTCTTATATGGAGTAGATTTTGCATATACACAATTCCATCCAAACACAGGATATGGAGTATCAGAAACATCTATTAATTAGATGTTTTTTATTTAATGATTGTATCTTATATGATACAATATAGTTGTATTAATACTTCTAATCGCGGAGTCTAATCCAAGAGAAAAAGAAATATTGATAGATGTAATAATGAATTTCCTAATTACATCATAAATTTGATTGACACTAGTGATATAAGATTCTAATACACCACATTGGTGTATTTCTTTTTTGTATAAATTATTGTATAATGAATATGGTGATAATATGAAAAAATTTATAAGTACAATATTTTGGTTATTAATAATCGCGTTAATATGTTTATGGGCATATGAATTTTATAATGTAAGAAATGGTAAAGAACCACAATTCTGTATCAAAAAAGATGTACATGTTTATGCAGATGGTACAACAGATGTATGTATTGGTTTAGGATACAAAGTATACAATTATAATAGATATAATATGATAGGTACTGAATTTGTATCAATATTTGCAGATGAAAGAAAAGTAGAAATCTATAATGAAAATGGTGAACCTATTGAATCAACAGTAAATAATACTGAGGCTAATGAATGAGATTATGTGTATTAGCAAGCGGTTCAAAAGGTAATTCAACATATATAGAGACAGATACACACAAAATTCTTATCGATGTAGGAATAACATGCAAAGATTTAGAAAATAGATTAAGTGAGATAAGCGTAGATATTAATGATATAGATACATTATTAATCACACATAGTCATTCAGATCACGTAAAAGGATTAATGACATTTTGCAAAAAAGTAAATCCAACAGTATACATGAGTGATAAAACATTTGATGAATTAAATATATTAGATTTTGAATATATATCTATAACACCAACATTTAATATTGATGATATAGTAGTTAAATCAATAAGTATGTCACATGATGTAGATTGTCATGGATATATAATAGAGTATAAAAATAATTCAATTGTATATATTACGGATACAGGATATATTAATGAAAAATACTTCGAAGTATTAGAAGATAAAACAATTTATGTTTTTGAAAGCAATCATGATATAGATATGAATTTACATAGTAAGAAACCAAAGATATACCGCGATAGAGTAGTAGGAGATTATGGACATTTATCAAATAACCAAGCTTCATATTACTTATCTAAACTAGTAGGTAATAATACTAAGTATGTAATACTCGCGCATCTATCAGAAGATGATAATAAAGAAGAACTCGCACTTAATTTATTAAAAGAAACACTAGATAAGAAAAATAAAAGTGTTGAGCATATTAATGTGGCATATCAAAAACATATTACAGATATAATTGAGGTATAATATGAGAGAATTATTTGAAGCTAAAAACAACTATTTATCAAAATATGCGTGTAAAGATACAGAAGCTATTAGATTAAAAAGATCAACGCCAGACATCAGAACTGATTTTTTTAGAGATATAGATAAGATAATATATTCATTATCATATGTTAGATATATTGATAAAACACAAGTATTCTCATTAAAAGATAATGATCATATTAGTAAGAGAATGATACATGTACAAATGGTATCAAGAGTAGCTAGAACAATAGGAAGAGCTTTAAACTTAAACGAAGATTTAATAGAAGCAGCAGCCTTAGGTCATGACTTAGGTCACGTTCCATTCGGTCATGTTGGTGAAGCAATCTTAAGTGAAATCAGTCAAAGAAACGATGAAGGTTACTTTAACCATAATGTTCAATCAGCAAGATTACTTATGTATGTAGAACATGATGGAGAAGGATCAAATTTATGTCTACAAACATTAGATGCGATTATGTGTCATAATGGTGAAATAGAAAGTTCACTATATGAGCCACAAGAAAAAACAAAAGAAGAATTCTTAGATGAATATAAAGGAACTTATTATGATAATAATGTATCAAGATCATTAAGACCAATGACACTAGAAGGTTGTGTTGTCAGAATAAGTGATATAATCTCATATATAGGTAGAGATATAGAAGATGCATGCATGTTAGGTTTATTAGATATAAAAGATATTCCAGAAGATATAGTTAAAGTGTTAGGTACAACTAACAGTAGTATTATTGAAACAATAGTAACAGATATCATAAATAATAGTATTGATAAACCATATATTAAAATGACAGATGAAGTATTTAATGCATTATCTAAATTAAAGAAATTTAATTATGAACATATTTATAGTAAAGCAAATACAGAAAAAGAAATAGAAAATTATAAAAAAATGTTCAATGAATTATTTGATAAACTATTATATCAAGTAGAAAACAATATACCTTCAAATATCAATAATGTATTTTTAAAAAACATGAATGAAGAATATATGAATAATACATCTAATAAAAGAAAAGTAATAGATTATATTGCTGGAATGACAGATGATTATTTCTTAAACGAATATAAATTATATTGTTAATAAATTAGTAAAACTAATCATATTATTTATTGGTGATATTATGATTAGTTTTTTATTTTATACCTTTTTACCATTATTAGTAGGTATAATCAGTAGTATATTTTCAGATACAACATTTTATAACTTGGTTAATAAACCACCATTATCTCCTCCCGGTATAGTATTTCCAATAGTATGGACTATATTATATTTGTTATTAGGATACTCTAGTTATAGGATAAGAGAAGATAAAGACAGTCTAAAAGTATTCTATATAAATCTAGCGATTAATGGTATTTGGACATTAGTATTTTTTAACTTACAAAACTATTTACAAGGATTTATTTTAATAATTATAATGATTATTTTAGAAATAGTAATACTAATAAGAATAAGGAAAATAGATAATCTTGCCTTTAAATTAAACATACCATATTTATTATGGCTAATCTATGCAGCATACTTAAGTTTAGGTGTATATATACTTAATTAACACTTGAAAATTTATGATTATTTGCTATAATTATATTAGGGTAGTGGTGATATGAAATATTATAATGCAGTATGTCATTTCTTAAGTGAAATGTTACAATTAGATCAAACAATATTAAGACCAATATTTGGTTCAATATGTATCGTAGTAATATTCTGGGCTCTTAAAGTAGTAACTAACTTATTAGTTAATGCATGTATAAAAGCGCCAGATAGAAGATATAAAGTATACTACAATATTAAATTATTCTTTAATATAATTGAAGTCGCACTTATAGGATTATTCTTAACAAGATATATATCTAATTTAGGATTATTTGTAAGTTTAATCATATCTGCATTAACATTCGCGTTAAGAGATGTGTTCACATGTGCCTTCTATGGATTATATTGTAAGAAACATAAAATATTTAAATTAGGTGATAGAATTGATGTTCACGGTGTAAAAGGTGATGTTATTAATATCAATAATTTAAGTTTTGATATTCTAGAAGTACAAGATGATGATAATGGTCAATCAACAGGTGTAATTATAACAATACCTAATTCATATATATCAAATCAACATATTAAAAACTATAATAAAGGATTTAATCATGTATGGAGTGAATTAACAGTTAAAGTACCATTTGATTCAGATATAGAAAAAGATAAAAAAGAATTGTATAGCATATTAGAAGATAATGAAGAAATTACAAAAGTACCAATTGAAATTGAAAGAGAATTAAGTTCATTAGGTACTGCATATCAAATATACTACAATAATTGTAAACCAATAATTTATACAAATGTAACTACTAAATGTGTTGAATTAAAAATTAGATATTTAATGAATACTAGAAAAGTTAGAGTCATTGAAGATGAATTGTGGTCAAAAATATTAGAAAGTAATAAAAAAGGTAAAATAAAATTATATAGGGAGTAATACTCCTTTTTACTTTACAGTAAATCATTAAAAAAAATTAAAATATTTTTAACAAAAACTTTACAAACGAGGTATACTATTATAATGGAAGGTGATATTATGGAAGGAAAAAAGGAAAATAAATCATTTTATATAATACTATCATTTTTCACAATAGTATTATCTATGTTGGGGGCTTATTTAGTTGTTACTTTATGTAAGCAACCGCAAGAAATTAAAACAATTAAAGATTATAGTAATATCAAAATAAGTGATACAGGTATAGCTGGTTCAGTACTAAAAGTATATGATTCAGTTGTTATAGTTGAAACTTATAAAAGTAATAAATTATACGCGACAGGAACAGGATTCGTATTCAAAACAGATGATAAATATGGTTATATTTTAACAAATCATCACGTTGTAGAAGATGGTACTGGTTTTAAAGTAAGATTTACAAATGGTGAAGAAGCAGAAGTATCCGTATCAGGTTCAGATGAATATTCTGATGTTGCAGTATTAAAAGTAGATAAAAAATATGTCCTATCAGTAGCAGAATTAGGTAGTTCTAAAGATATGTTAGTAGGTGATACTACATTTGTTATAGGCGCGCCACTAGACGCTGATACATATTCATGGACAGTTACAAGAGGTATTTTATCAGGAAAAGATAGATTAGTTGAAGTATCAAGTAGTACATATAAAAGTGTTGTAATGAATGTATTACAAACAGATACAGCAATTAATAATGGTAACTCAGGTGGACCAATTTGTAATGCCAATGGTGAAGTAATAGGTATTGTTAATATGAAATTATCTTCATCTAAAATAGAAGGTATGGGATTTGCTATACCTATTGAAGTAGCTTTAGAATACGCAGAAAACTTTATAAATGGTAAAGTTATTACAAGACCTTACTTAGGTGTATCAATGTATGATTTATCATCATCAATCTTTAGTACAGAAACAGGTGTATACCTAAAGGCCGTAGAATCTGGTTCTCCAGCTGATAAAGCAGGCTTAAAAGAAGGCGATGTTATCATTAAAGTTAATGGTAAAGAAGTAGAAACAACCGCATATTTAAAATATGAATTATATAAATACAACGTTGGTGATGAAATAGAAATCACTTATAAAAGAAATAATAAAGAGCAAACTACAAAAGTAACATTAGGTAGTTATGATGTAAGAGGATAATAGGTAATATACCTATTATTTTTTTTATATATTTGATATAATATATTTAGGTGATTATATGAAAATTATAATAGCTAATATATTTGGACTTATAAGCGCATTAATACTTATATATATGGGTAGTATTAAAGAAAAAAACAAAGTATTAAAATTTCAAATCGCGCAGACAACATTTGGTTCATTATGCGATTTGATATTAGGTGGTATACCTAGTGTTATCACTAATATATTAACAATAATTAGAAATGCATTAGTTACAAAAAACAAATTTAATAAAATATATATGTGGATATTTATTATTATTTCATCCGCGTTAATCATATATTTTAATAAGTTAGGATTTATAGGATATATACCATTAGCTAACTTTATATTTTATACATTATATATTGATACTGATAGCAATATAGTATTCAAATATGTGTTTATAATATCTATGATTACTTGGTTAATATATGATTTTCTAATTATGGCATATTCATCTGCAATATTTGATTTATTCACAGTTATAGTTGCGGTTATAACATTATTTAAAATGAAGAAAGAGGCGAAATAATTATGGATTATTATTATATGAGTTATGGATTAATAATACTTGGTTCATTAATCGCGTTTCTTGCACAACTATTTATAAAATTATCCTATAGTAAATATAAGAAAGTATCTAATGAATCAAGAATTAAAGGATGCGATGTAGCAAGATACATATTAGATAAGCATAATCTAAAAGAAGTTAAAGTAGTAGAAACAGGTGGAGAATTAACTGACCACTATGATCCTACAAGTAAAGTAGTTAGATTATCAACTGATATATATCATGGTGATACAATCGCAGGTATGGCAGTAGCTGCACATGAATGCGGTCATGCTATTCAAGATAGTGTTGGATATGTAATGATGAGAATTAGATCTAAATTAGTTCCAATTGTAAACTTATCATCATACGCTGGTTATATTGCAATAGTATTAGGTTTCTTATTTGGGCTTACTAATGTAGTATGGATAGGTGTATATTGTGAACTTGCAATATTACTATTCCAATTAGTAACATTACCAGTAGAAATAGATGCATCAAAAAGAGCGTTAAAAGAATTAAAAAATTGGGATAAAGTAGAAAGAAATGAGTATCATGGTAGTAAGGTTATGTTAATTGCAGCCGCATCTACTTATGTCGCATCAGTTGCAACAACATTGTTACAAATATTAAGATTAGTATTAATTATAGGTGGTAAAAGGAGAGATTAATTATGGAATTAAAAGAATCAAAAACATATGAAAATTTAAAAACAGCATTCGCAGGGGAATGTCAAGCAAGAACAAAATATACATACTTTGCTTCAAAAGCTAAAAAAGAAGGATATGAACAAATCGCTGATATCTTTATGGAAACAGCTGAAAATGAAAAAGAACATGCTAAAATATGGTTTAAATTATTAAATGATGGAGATATTCCTGATACAAAATCAAACTTATTAAATGCAGCGGATGGAGAAGCATATGAATGGACAGATATGTATGATGAATTTGCCAAAGTAGCAGAAGAAGAAGGATTTACTAAAATAGCTTATCTTTTTAAACAAGTTGGTGAAATTGAAAAACATCATGAAGAAAGATATAGAAAATTACTTAAAAACATAGAAGATGAATTAGTATTCTCTTCAGATGGTGATACAATCTGGATTTGTAGAAACTGTGGTCATATTGTAGTAGGTAAGAAAGCACCTGAAGTATGCCCAGTATGTAATCATCCAAAGAGTTTCTTCGAAAGAAAAGCAGAAAACTATTAATATAAACAAAAAAATTAAAGAATATATTTAATATTCTTTTTTATTTTGATATAATTAATATATGGTGATTGTATGATAAGAAAGATAAAGGTAAAAGGTATATATAAACATTTTAAGGGTGATTATTATCTAGTAGAAGATATCGCTACTCATTCTGAAACAAAAGAAAAATATGTTGTATATAGAAGATTATATGGTGATTCAAGTTTATGGGTAAGACCATATGATATGTTTGCTTCAAAAGTTGATAAGAAAAAGTATCCAGATATAAAACAAAAATATAGATTTGAATTACAAAAAATAAAGAGTACACATTAGGTGATGATATGAATAGAAATGAAAAGATAGTTAAAATAAGTGTTATTGGTATCATAACTAATATAGTTTTAGTTATATTTAAAGCGTTTGTAGGATTTATTGCTAATTCAATATCAATTATATTAGATGCAGTAAATAACTTAACAGACGTATTATCATCAATAATTACAATAATAGGTACAAAAATATCATCCAAGAAACCTGATAAAGAACATCCATATGGACATGGTAGGGCTGAATATTTCGCATCTATTATAATCGCGGTAATAGTATTATTTACAGGCTTACTCGCACTAAAAGAATCAGTAGATAAGATAATATCAAATACAGAAGCAACATACGATATATTCGCATTTATAATTATATTCGTCGCGATATTTGTTAAATTAATATTAGGTAACTATTATAAGAAACAAGGTAAAATACTTGATTCAAGTAGTTTAGTCGCTAGTGGTGTAGATGCAATAGGAGATTCATTCATATCACTATCTACATTCATAGGTGCTTTAATAAGTTATATATGGCATATTAACTTAGAAGGATATATAGGTGTAATTATATCGGTAATGATTATCAAAACTGCAATAGGAATTCTAAAAGAAACAGTAGATGATATGATAGGTGTAAGAGCAGATTCAAATCTAACTAAAAAAATAAGAAAGCTAATTAATACATATGATGGAGTATTAGGAGTATATGATTTAACATTACATAATTATGGACCTAATAATATAATAGGAACTGCACATATTGAAGTAAACAACGATATGAAAGCAAAAGAAATACATAAACTAACACGTAATATGACGATTGATATGTATAATACATTAGGTATAGTAATGACTTTTGGTATATATTCATTAAATGATTCTAAATACGATAAAATGAAATCAGATATAATGAAAATAATTAAAGAATATAAAACAATATTACAATTACATGCATTTTATGTAGAAGAAGAAAAGAATACAGTATCATTTGATTTAGTATTTGATTTTGAAGAAGAACATCCAGATTTAATAAGAGATGAAATAATAAATAAAATCAAAGAAAAATATCCACAATATAATTATTTAATTATATTAGATAAAGATTACAGTGATTAGGAGGAAGTATGAAGAGTTTAGTTATTTTAGCAGCAGGTATGGGAAGTAGATTTGGTGGACTTAAACAAATCGCCCCATTAGGACCAAATGGTGAATTCATAATTGATTATTCAATATATGATGCCATAAGAGTAGGTTTTGATAGAGTAGTATTTATAATCAAAGAAGAAAACTACGATATCTTTAAATCTACAATAGGTAGTAGAGTAGAAGGTAAAATTGAAGTTAAATATGCATTCCAAAAAATGGATGTAAAAGAAGTTCCAGAAGATAGAGTTAAACCATTAGGAACAGCTCACGCAATTATGGCTGCAGAACCATATATTGATGGTCCATTTATGATCATAAATGCAGATGATTATTATGGTTATGATGCATTTAAAAAAGCATATGATTATTTATCAAATATGGAAGAAAATACATATGGTTTAGTTGGATATAAAGCATGTAACACTATTACTGAAAATGGTGAAGTAAAAAGAGGTATATGCGAAGTTAAAGATGGATATCTATATGATATAGTAGAATCAAAAGTAAAAAGAGTTGATGAAGGTATAATGGTAACACCTTTAGATAGTGATGAATCAAGAATAGTACCTGAAGATACATTAGTATCAATGAATATGTTACTATTCGATAAATCACTATTCAAATACTTAAAAGAAGATTTAGTTGAATTTATTAAAACTGCAGATTTAAGTAAAGATGAATACTTAATACCAAATGTTTTATATAAACATATTAAATTAAATGATATTAAAGTAAAAGTAATAGATACTGTATCAACATGGTATGGTGTTACATATAAAGAAGATACTGATTATGTAAAAGAAGCTTTATCTAAATTACATAAAGATGGTACATATAATGAAAGGTTGTGGTAGTATGAACGAAAAGTTAGAAAAAATGATCAAAAAAGATAAATTAGTATTAATAATAGGAATAGTATGTATAGTAGCAGTAGTAGGATGTGTATTCATGATAATGAATTCATATAAAAAATCTGTTCCTCATTATATGGATGTAACAAAAGCAGAACAAGGTGCATATTTAAATACAGTAATAGAACCATATGGTTTTGCATCTAGAAATCAAAATAGTGAATGGTTAACAATCGTAATGGATGAAAATAATTATCTATACATTGTTCAATTAACAAAAAAACAATATGATGATATTGAAAGATACTATGCGAATAGTGATGAATTAAAAACATACGAAATTAAAGGTATGACAAAAGCATTTGATGAAAATATCAAAAAATTAGCAATGGAAACATATAACGAAGAATTCGGTGATGAAGATGATGAAATAACAAAAGAAAACTTCAATGATTATTTTGGATATTTCTATTTAAAAATGGGTGAAACAAGTGATACTGGATTATATGTCGTTATTGCCACTTTAGCAGCGATATTTGGATTATCATTTGTTGTAGTAGGTTTAAAATCAAACGCTAAAACTAAAAAAACAATTGAAAGTGAAGAATATCAAAGAGCTATTGAAGAATTAAATAATCCTGAATATGAAACTAAAAATGCTATATTAACTAAAAATTATATTATTTATTCTAATTGTGGATTAAATATTGTTAATTATAGAGATATAACTTGGGTATATCGCCATACATATAGATATAATGGTGTACCAAATCATTCATTCGCATATTATATCCGTGGTTCTAAGAAAATGAACTTAATTAGTTTTGGATTTGATCAAAAACAAGCAGATGGTTTAGTTGTTTATGTTAGCAAGAAAAATCCAAATGCATTAGTTGGTTATACAAAAGAAAATATTAAAGCGCATAAGGAGAATATATAATGAATAAAATAGTTATCATAGGATGTGGTAATGTTGGTATGAGTTATGCCTATGCTTTAGTAAATAGTAAAACTAATTTTGATGAACTAGTATTAATAGATGTTAATAAAGCAAAAGCAGAAGGTGAAGCTATGGACTTAAATCATACTTTACCATACGCCCCAAATAGATTAAAAATATATGCTGGTGAATATAATGATTGTGCCAACGCAACTATCGTATGTATAGCAGCAGGTGCCAATCAAAATCCTGGTGAAACAAGAATGGATTTAATTAATAAAAACAGTGTAATATTTAAAGATATAGTTACTAAAGTAGTAGCTAGTGGATTTAATGGTATCTTTTTAGTTGCAACTAATCCATTAGATGTAATGACATATTTAACATGGAAATATTCAGGATTTAATCATTCAAAAGTAATAGGTTCTGGAACAAGTTTAGATACAGCAAGATTAAGATATTTAATTGGTAATAGATTAGATATAGATCCTAGAAATGTCCATGCGTATGTAATAGGTGAACATGGGGACTCAGAATTCGTACCTTGGAGTAATGCCAATATAGGATTACAAAATATAACTAATTTTATACCAAAGAAAGATTTAGATGATATATGTCATGAAGTAAGAAAAAGTGCATATGAAATTATCAATAGAAAAGGTAATACTTCA
>JAEEGK010012582.1_pt1 | contig 19204 bp, 22 predicted proteins | sample 8958771 | NCBI WGS metagenome assembly JAEEGK01 (sample SAMN16246547, study PRJNA631951) | gut metagenome | biome: gut microbiome; feature: rumen; material: SC-attached | host: Bos | place: Iran: Karaj | collected 2018-10
ATGCATTCTTCCCGTTCGGCGATAACATCGAGCGTGCTTACAAGAGCGGCGTTAAGTACATTGCCGAACCCGGCGGATCCATCCGTGACGACCATGTCATCATGACATGCAACAAGTACAACATGGCAATGGCATTCACGGGAATTCGCTTATTCCATCATTGATTTCGTTCGGTTGTTTTGCTCGCTTAGGTCCTCCGCGCTACGCTTGTGCGGAAATCGCTTGCATAACAGCCTCACTCAGGAACAGTAATGATCAAGGGCTGCGAAGTTGTTCGCAGCCCTTATTATTTAAGTAAATTCGGATGTGAGAAGATCAGTAAGTTCCTTGTCTGAAGTGACTTCGAAGTCGGGGAGTCTGTCCGGCTTCGGCAAGAATCTTCTGTTGATCCATATTGTATGCCAGCCACTGTCCATTGCACCCGTAATGTCGTGCTTATAGGAGTCACCGATCATCCAGAGTTCGTCAGGCTTAAGACCAAGCTTCTCTTCAACTGTCCGACACAATCTGACATCGGGCTTCGAGAAGCCTGTCTCTCCGGAGACTATCACATTCTCGCGGTCGAACCATCGGTCCAGCCCGAGCATGTCCACTTTGTGGCGCTGATGTTCTGATTCGCCGGCAGTAAGCACGGCAAGCCTGATACCGGGATCGTCCGATAAGGCATTCAGAGTATCGATCATGTTTTCACTGAGCGCCATATGGCTCTGAAGTTCGAGATAAGCATCGGCAGATAAGACACCGTCTCCGTCTTTGAAGGGAAGAGAAAGTGCTTTGAACGTCTCTTCGTATCGCCAGCCGTTGATCTCTCTGGTCGTGATCTTGCCGGATTCTAGATCCTTCATGTTGATATCGCTCTTATCGTAGAAGATCTTGATGAAGTGAAGAGGATCATCAACGCTTGTTCCGAGCACGGTCTCTGCAGCCTTAACAAGCATATCCTGCCTGCAGTAGAGAGTGTCGTCTATATCAAAAACTAAACCTAACATATAACTCCTGTCCCAATAAGAAAGCACCTGCTGTAACTAGTTCCGCAGGCGCAATTACTTCCACGAATAAGCCCCTTGTTCTGCTAGTTCCGCAGGAGCGCAGCTCCGAGGACTGTTCGTAGCCAAGAACAAGGGGACTTATGAGTTTGGAGCCAATGGTGGGAATCGAACCCACGACCTATTCATTACGAGTGAATTGCTCTACCCCTGAGCCACATTGGCGTGCCATAAGAATATACTCATTAGAGGCCTTAATGTCAAGTCGGAAGGGGTTGCCGGAAGACAAGTAATGATATAATGAAATGGCAGGAGGTAAACGGGAAAGTGTATTCAAAGAGAACAGCTCTTACAGCGGCATTTTTGTGCCTGGCATTCTGCGTATCCGCCTGCAAACGCGAAGAGAACGTTTTCCCCGAACTGCCGGGAGAGCCTGAAGCATCTGCTCCGGCAGAAGAGACCGAGACTTCGGCAAGCGACTCCAAGACAATTAAGACACTGTCCGTGGCGCTTCCTTATTCTGATGATACCGTCAGGTATCTTTCTGCCATGTTCTATATGAAGCGCAGCGGAACCTGGGATGACATGTATACCGGAGCAAATATCGATCTTGCTTCTTTGGATGAGGTGTCTACAGACTTTGTCATCACTAACAGTGAAGTTCCTTCCAAGGGGGCAGACCTCATATCTGTCAAATCCTGGGATGACAACGGATACATGCCTGATGTTTTCCTCGCGCAGGATTGCGCTTCCGTATATTCGGGAGGGTATTGCACGGAACTCAATGAGTATATCTCGGACTCCGAATACATAGACATGTCCCAGATATTTGTTGGTGCTCTGCAGGCAGCGTCAGAAGATGGTGTCTATTACGGTATCCCGCATTATTCTTCTGCGATAGTCCTGCTCGGCAACAGCGACTACATCCCTGATTCGGGTATCTTATCTTCCAAGTTTACTACAGATGAACTCCTCACGTACCTCGAAGACATAGCATCAGAGAATGCCGAGGGCAGCGTGGTGCCCTTTGCTTCTGCATATAAGCTTACTCCGTATATTGCCGGCAGTTTTGACGGCGATAAGGCATATTCGTTCATGATGTACGATGAGTATAAGAATGACAGTGAGGGCGCTTCAGAAGTTCTCGCGGAGGATATCGGCTATATAAGAGGTCTCTATGAGGGCGGTCTTGCTTCCAACACGGATGCGAGCGGCGCGGATCCTGTTTTCGCGCGTAATGCTGCGTTATGGCTCGAGACGTCGGATAGTATCGGGCTATGGTCTGAGTACTTCCCCGGTAAGCTTTATGTCCTTAGGCTGCCTTGTGCCGATACGGCAAATCCGGGTGTTCCTTACCTTGAACCGTACAGCCTGTGCGTATCGGAGAACTGCAGCGATAAGGAGTTTGCAGCCGAGTTCGCTGAGTTTATTACATACGATGTTGATGCACAGCTTCTGATATACAGGACAGAAGACATGTCCGGATATCTGCCCGTTATAAGAGATCAGGGCCTTTGGGACGAAGTCTGTGCGGATGAGTTCTTCGGGACGGAGGCATATATATACAGCCAGATAATGGACAACGCGGTCTATTGTCCTGCGGGCTACGATAACCCGCTGTACAGGAATTCGGGTGAGTATCTTGCCGAATTCTTCACCCTTGATGAGGATTTTGATCCGGAGGCATGCTATGGCGGGAATTAATCTTCGTAAGATCAAGATAGGTGACAGTTCTGAGCTTCGCGCATGCGGCCTGATGTCGGGCACGCTCGCTGTTGTCGAAGCAGACATCAGAGGGTTTGTGGCGAGCCGGATGACTGATGTCCTGATCGCGCAGGATGAGAGTATCCGTGCCGTTGTTAAGCTCTTCCGCCGCGACAGGAAGATGAGCACCGTGCAGCTCGAATTCGTTTACACGGAAGATGCCGATATGGACACCAAGTCCGAGATCATGGAAGCTACGCTGAAGTATTGTTTCCTCACGGAGTACTACAATAAGGTCATCGCGATATGCAGGGCGGAAGACGCCGTGACCGAAGAGCTGCTCGTATCTCACGGATTCATGCAGGAAGCGGTGTTAAGGGATGAGATCAGGACTGATACAGGATTCGAAGATGCCGGTCTTTTTGCACTTACCGCCGCCTGCTATACGGAATACAATGTCTGCTTTGTTCCTTTCGAACGCGGAATTGCAGTTATCACGGGCGGTAAGGACTATGTCGATGAGATAAGGCTCCTTCATCCGGGTTCGCACATCGAAGATCCGTTCATTCTCAACGTGGCGGGAAGCCTCGGACTTCTCGGCAGGGGCGGATGCATCAAGGCTGCAGATGGCGGCATCTATGATATGGACGAAGAGCAGCTTGACATGCTGCCTTCCGAACTTGCAAAGGCTTATGTGGAGCTTACCGAGTATTTTGCAAATAAGAGGGCTACGTTCGACATAAGATACAGATTCATGAGGGGCACTGAGTTCCAGCTCAAGGTCTGGAAACAGCTCTGCTCCATTCCTTACGGCACAACTGCAAGCTATGAGGACATTGCCCTGGCTCTTTCCGGCGGCAACCGTTTTGAGGCAAGGAAGATAACAAGGGCAGTCGGTGCTGCATGTTCCGACAACCCGATATCGATAGTGGTGCCCTGCCACAGGGTCATAGGCAAGGACGGCAATCTCGTGGGATATTCCGCAGGCCTTGATATCAAAGATTGTCTGCTCCTTCACGAGTCGTTCTTCGCAGTAACACCGCTTATCTCCAAGGAGGCATGATTTGGCAAAACACGATAAGACCAGCATAGGGGTATCTACGATCCTTAACCCCGTACCTGTCGTCATGGTATCCTGCGCAGGCAAGGATCCGTCGAAAGAGGGCGAACGCCCGAACATCATGACTGTCGCATGGGCAGGAACGGTCAATTCCGAACCGCCGATGATATCTGTCAGCATCCGTAAATCAAGGCATTCGCATAAGCTCATCTCCGAGACGGGGGAATTCGTCGTGAACCTTGTATCCAAGTCGCTTTGCAAGGCATGTGATTACTGCGGTGTAAGATCAGGCGCTGACGAGGACAAGTTCAAGGCGTGTTCGATAACACCCGTGAAGGCGGACGGCATGAAGTATGCTTATGCAATCAAGGAAGCTCCCGTATCGATATCCTGTACGGTAAAGGCAGTCCAGGAGCTGGGCTCTCACGATATGTTCATCGGACAGATAGAAGCTGTCACTGCCGATTCATATCTTCTTGATGAGAGCGGAAGACTTTGTCTTGACAACGCGAGACTGGTGGCTTATAACCACGGCGAGTATTTTCTGTTGGGAGAGAAGATGGGGTTCTTCGGGTATTCAGTAGCTTCACCCGACATAATAAAAAAGAGAATGGGAAAGTAACAAATGGAATTCGAGAGCATAGAGAAGAAATTCAGCGGTAAGTTCATCCACTACTACAACGCGAGATATAAGACTGCGCTGGGCAACGAGAAGGTATATGAGATGATCTCCCGTAACGGAGATATCAAAGGCATCGAAGATATCCGTTCGGACAAATGCGATGCCGTAGTACTCATAATCCATTCACCCGATCACTCGAAGATACTGCTTAACCACGAATTCAGGATGGCAGTAGGAGGGATAGCGGTGAATTTTCCTGCCGGTCTCATCGATCCGGGAGAGACTCCCGAGACCGCTGCTGCAAGAGAGCTTTGGGAAGAGACGGGACTTAAGCTGGAGAGTATCGAACAGATACTGCCTTCGAGCTATTCCGGCGTCGGCATCACCAATGAGCGCAGCTGCTGCGTGATCGGTACTGCTACAGGCGAATTCACCCCCAGCACTTCAGATGAAGAAGAGATATCAGCTGATTGGTATACCAAAGACCAGGTGCGCGAGATGCTTGCAGATACCAATTTTGCAGCCAGAACACAGGCGTATTGCTACTTCTGGTGCAAAAGCTGATTATTAAAGAATAACATTTACTTTTAGGACCAAATTATTTATTATTTATAGGTCAATTTTCTACAAAGGAGTACGAATATGGATATTTCACCACTTCAGAAAGCAAGATATGAGTATCAGCCCAAGCTTCCGGGTATGCTCAGGAACGGCATCGCAGACATCTGCGTAAAGGAAGGCGCTGCTACACAGAGTGTTGCAGATCAGGAGAAGATCCAGGCACTTTTCCCCAATACATACGGTAAGCCCGAGATCACATTTGAGAAGGGCCAGAACACATCTGCTGCTAAGAAGCAGGTTGTCGGCGTTATCCTCTCCGGCGGACAGGCTCCGGGCGGACACAATGTCATCTCCGGTCTTTATGACGCACTTAAGGCTACAAATCCCGAGAACGTTCTTCTCGGATTCAAGGGCGGTCCGGACGGACTTCTTAAGAATGATTATGTAGAGTTCGACGATAAGTTCATCGACGCATACAGGAACACAGGCGGATTCGATATTATCGGTTCCGGCAGAACAAAGCTCGAGACAGTTGAGCAGTTCCAGACTGTTGCAAACTATGCTAAGGAGAATGGCCTCACAGCTATCGTCATCATCGGCGGTGACGACTCCAACACAAATGCTGCAACACTCGCTGAGTACATGGCTGCAAACAACACAGGCATCCAGGTTATCGGCTGCCCCAAGACGATCGACGGTGACCTTAAGAACGAGGACATCGAGGCTTCTTTCGGTTTCGATACGGCTACAAAGACATATTCCGAGCTCATCGGCAACATCGAGAGAGATGCCAACTCTGCAAAGAAGTATTGGCACTTCATCAAGGTTATGGGACGCAGCGCTTCCCACGTTGCTCTTGAGTGTGCTCTTGAGACACAGCCTAATATCTGCCTCATCGGTGAGGAAGTTGCAGCTAAGAAGATGTCTCTTGCTGACATCACAAACCAGATCGCTGACTCTGTTGAGAAGAGAGCAGCTAACGGCAACAACTTCGGTGTTGCGATCATCCCTGAGGGTATCGTAGAGTTCGTTCCTGAGTTCTCCGCTCTCATCGCTGAGATCAACGAGCTCCTCGCAGGCGAGAAGACAGCTGCTTTCAATGCACTTCCTGACTGGAACGCAAAGTATGACTTCATCAAGGCAGGTCTCTCTGCTGATGCATTCAAGGTATTCGATATCCTGCCTCAGGGCATCCAGCAGCAGCTCTTCCTCGAGAGAGATCCTCACGGTAACGTTCAGGTATCCCTCATCGAGTCTGAGAAGCTCTTCTCCGAGATGGTAAAGAACGAGCTGGCAAAGAGAAAGGAAGCTGGTACATACAAGGGCAAGTTCGGTGCTCAGCACCACTTCTTCGGCTATGAAGGCCGTTGCGCATTCCCTTCCAACTTCGATGCAGATTACTGCTACTCACTCGGCTACAATGCATTCATGCTCATCCAGTACGGATACACAGGTTATCTGTCAAAGGTATCCAACATCAGCAAGCCTGCTGATGAGTGGGTTGCAGGCGGTATGCCTATCACAAAGATGATGAACATGGAGAGAAGAAACGGCGAGGATAAGCCGGTTATCCGTAAGGCTCTCGTAGAGCTCGACGGCAAGCCCTTCAAGTTCTTCGAAGCTAACAGAGAGAAGTGGGCTGTTGAGACATGCTTCACATTCCCCGGTGCTATCCAGTACTTCGGACCTTCTGAAGTATGCGACAGAACTACGGTAACTCTCGCTCTCGAGAAGTCCTGATCTGTAGAAGATACTTAGAGCATAACCGGCAGGATCGTTCCTGCCGGTTTTTGTTTGCACAAGTTTATGCAGTAATTGCTGTTCTTCAGGTGTAGAGCCGGCGCTCCCGGATCTTCTTATATGCATATGCGGCAATACCTGCCAATACAACATATTCGGCAGTTATCATGCAGCAGATGACGAATGTCGGATCTTCATACTGGATGATGATCTCGTGCTCGCCGGGGGTGCACTCTATGTGGTATTGCCACTTCGTGGGCTCATCGTATATGGCAGCCGGCTTACCGTCAATATAGCATCTGAAGTTCGGGTCATAAGCATAATTTAGTGTGATCTTGCTGCCGGGGAAAGCACTGTCCGTCTTGAGAACGAGTGAATTGATATCCTGGGTGAGGAATACTTCATCTCTGTTCAGGTCATAGGCATATGGCTGGGCATATGGATCGTAATAGATAACGGAATGCTCAGTCTCAGATACGTATTCCATGCCGTAGCTTAAGAATTCCGCTTCATATTCGCTTCTGTTCTGAGGGTTGATGATATACCAGCAGACCGACTGCTCGCGCATCTGCTCGACCATTCCGGGATAGTATTCGTAGAAACTTCCCGTGATGGCATACATATGCTGGAAACACTCGTTATATCTTATGACGTCGGTATAATTGAGGACACCGGCATACCCGCTGATATTGTTGATGCCGTATAGCTTGGCGAGATTATAGTTGAGATTCTCGGACAGGTCGTACTTATCCCGGTTGATCGTATCCAGGTAGGTAATATAGCCGGCTGTCACATATCTTCCGCCGGTAAACTGCGCTGCATGATCATAATCATACAGTCTGGAGGTATCGTAGATCGGACCTCTGCCCATATGCGGTGTCAGCGTATACAACAGAGCGAAAACCAGCACCTCCGACACCAGCACCACACCTTTGACGATAACGGGGATCTTTGGGAAAGCTTCGAGCTTTTGCCTGAACTTCCTGCCGAGTATGCAGCCTGTAGCTGTCATGGAAAGGCATGCAAATATGATCATAAAGGCCGTGAAGAATACATTGAGCCTGTGATAATACTGGAATCTGTTCAGTATCGGTATGTATGAGATGATCCTTAACGCTTCGGAACTGAACAGCAGCAAACCGCCGAGGATAATGCAGGGAATTGATGCAGCCATTCCGATCCAAAGAGTCTTCAGCTTTTTATCTGATCTATCCATGAATAACAGGATAAGTAAAAAGCAACCGATAATGACGAAAGACGTTAACAGATATCCGATAAAAGGCGGGTAGAAGAAACAGTAGTTATCTTCCGTGTAAAGGAACGGCACGAAGAATACTGTCTTATCGAACCACATCTCAGAAGTGATCTGTTCAAGCGTTCCGGCTGAACTGTAGTTGGTGACCATCTGAGTGTATTGATACTCGGGAATAAGCAGAGGCAGAGAAAGGAAGGTCGTTGATAGATAAACGATAAGATAATCCTTAACAAGCATGAGCAGTTTGAACAGGCGGCTTTCTTCATTCCTTATTAGGCACAGGACACCAATGAAGATACAGTCGAAGAACGCTGCGAATATGAAGAACTGCGGATGACCGAGGTAGAACAGATATACTCTCGGGAGTATGGCCAGGACAAGACTTGGTATTCCGGGTCGTTCCAGGAGACGAAGACTGGTCAGGAGGATAACAGGGAATACCGAAGTGTTATATATGATTATCATCCAGCTCGTGCCTTCCCAGACGTTGTAAGCATTGAAGTTCCAGGCAATGGCACCTATTATTGCAGGAAGATCGGAGCAGCCAAGCTTCTTGAGAAGGAAGAAGGCTCCGGTGCAACCTATGAGGATCGACAGGTAAGCCAGGATATCCATAAGCATATCCGGCTTCCCGCAGATCAGATTACTGGTCATGAATGCAAAGTAGACCAGCGGATTGAATATACCTGTCTGACCTGAAGCAAAGAATCTCTGACCGCCGAACTCATTAAAACAATAGAACGGGAATCTGCCAGAGGAGATACAGTTAATACCGTATGTATATTCAGCGAGATAGGAATCAGCATTATCATCTCTGAGGAAGTAATACGGGTATCTGATCTCGATTGCAATGAATATAAGCGTGCAGGCAAGAAGAGCAATACCCCAGCTGATGTATTTGTAATTCTCTTTTTTAATTAATCTTAATTCCATAATTGTAATGTTAGCATATTAGCCCGATTTAGTTACATATACTCTGCCAAGTAAAAATGCTTGACACCCATTGCGCCTTCTGTTATTATCCTCAAGGTCTTGAACAAAGGAGTACTGTGCCCTTATGAAGGAAAAATCGGTCAGAACAGGCATCTTACTTGATTTCTACGGGAATCTCCTTACGGACAAGATGCGCGAGGCCTGCGAGAGTTATTACAACGAAGATCTGTCGCTGGCTGAGATCGCGGAGTCTTCCGGCATCTCGAGACAGGGTGTGTACGATACGATACACCGTGCCGAGAAGCAGCTCGAAGAGTATGAAGAGAGACTTGGGCTTCTTGAGCTTTTTGAGAAGCAGCAGACAAGAGCGAAGAGAGCTCTTGAGTTGATAAACAGCGGAGACAGCGCGTCTGCCGCACATGAATTAGAAGAACTTATAGAGGAAATGTAACAGGTGTTTGAGAGCCTACAGAGTAAACTTGCTGATATAACGTCCAGGATGCGCGGCAAAGCCCGTGTAACCGAATCTGACATCAAGGACATGATGCGCGAGATAAGGATGGCGCTCCTTGAAGCCGATGTAGAGTATGGCGTTGTCAAAGATTTCGTGAAGGACATGACGGAGAAGTGCCAGGGTGCGGATATCCAGGGCTCTTTTACTCCGGGTCAGCAGATCGTAAAGATCGTCAGGGATTCTCTTACGGAGCTCCTCGGAGGCGAGGAAGGCGACGAGAAGCTCGCAGTATCCGACTCCGGCTTTACCACGATAATCCTCTATGGTCTTCAGGGTGCAGGTAAGACAACGACAGCTGTTAAGCTTGCAAGACTCCTTAAGGCTTCAGGCAAGAAGCCGATGGTCGTATCCGTTGACGTGCACAGACCCGCGGCTGCCCAGCAGCTCAAGGTATTGGCAGACGGCGCAGGGATCGAATCTTATATCGATCCCGAAGAAAAGGATGCCGTTAAGATCGCCAGAGACGGTGAGGGCAGAGCGAGATACATGCTCTGCAATTACCTGATCATAGATACTGCAGGCCGTACGGTCGTTGATGACGAGCTCATGGACGAGCTCAAGGGCATCAGCAACGAGGTAAACCCGACAGAGAAGCTCCTTGTAGTCGATGCGATGATCGGTCAGGAAGCCGTAAATGTTGCCAAGACCTTCGAAGAGGCGATCGGCATGGACGGATTCATCATGACCAAGCTCGACGGTGATGCCAGAGGCGGTGCCGCACTCTCCATCAGGAAGCTTACGGGCAGGCCGATCAAATACATCTGTACAGGCGAGAAGGTAGATGCCATCGAGCAGTTCTATCCCCAGCGTATGGCGGACAGGATCCTCGGCATGGGCGACGTCGTATCACTCATCGAGAAGGCATCCGTAGCGGTAGACGAAGAAGAGGCTGCAAAGACGATGGAGCGCATGATGAGCTCTTCGTACAACCTTGATGACCTCTATTCGCAGTTCGAGCAGATGAAGAAGATGGGTTCTCTGAAGGACCTGGTGGGCATGATTCCCGGTACAGCCGGCAAGGTCAATGAAGAAGACTTGGACGACAGGATCGTCGACAGGCAGATGGCCATCATCTCTTCCATGACCAAGAAGGAGAGGAAGATGCCTTCCATCCTCAACGCCAGCCGCAGGAAGAGGATCGCGGCAGGTGCAGGCGTAGAGGTATCAGACGTCAACAAGCTCATCACGCAGTACGAGCAGACCGCTAAGATGATGAAGCAGTTCTCCAACGGCAAGGGCGGCATGAAGATGCCCAAGGGTTTTGCCAAGCAGGCGGCGAAAATGGGTCTCGGCCCGGCCGGCGGCATGGGAGGCTTCGGCGGCCTCGGCGGATTCGGCAAGCCCAAGCAGACCGAAGAATATGACGGACAGCCCAGAGGAAGAAGAGACGTCAAGAAGAAGCGCAAGGGCAAGAGATAAACAGGTTCATCCCGCAGAAGCGAACATGCAGATGCGATGATAATAAAAACTATAAATATTTTCCGGAGGAAAAGAAAATGGCAGTAAAGATTCGTTTAAGAAGAATGGGTAAGAAGAAGGCACCTTTCTATCGTGTAGTCGTAGCAGATTCACGTTACCCCAGAGACGGCCGCTTCATCGAAGAGATCGGTACTTATAATCCCCTCGTAGAAGAGGATCAGGTTAAGATCGATGCTGAAGCAGCTAAGAAGTGGATCGGCAACGGTGCTCAGCCTACTGACACTGTTAGAGCTCTTCTTAAGAAGCAGGGTATTATCTGATAGTCTGTGACTGTAATAGAACTACTCTAATTTTTAGGAAGGAGAACGTGATATGGACGATTTATTAGTTTATATTGCAAAGGAATTGGTTTCCAATCCCGACGAAGTAAACGTCAAGAAAACAGAGCGTGGCAACACGGTCATTTTCGAGCTTTCCGTTGCTCCTGAAGACACAGGAAAGATTATCGGAAAGAATGGCAAGAGAGCTCAAGCCATCCGTTCCATCATGAAGGCTAAGTATCTCAAGAGCGGTAAGCGCGTTATTGTAGATATCGTAGGCTGATGGAAGATTACATAATCAACGGCAGGATAATCGGCGCGCACGGTATCCGTGGGGAACTCAAGGTGGTTCCTCTTACGGATGACGCGCGCCGTTTTCTTAAGATGAAGGACTGCTATCTGTGCGGTCCCAAGCTCGAGAACCTGACTCCTGCAAAAGCAAAATCCGCCAGGATAGACAAGACCAATGTCCTTCTCAAGCTCGAAGGCGTTGAGGACAGGGATAAGGCAGAATCGCTCAAGGGTACTTACATAGCCGTATCCAGAGCTGATGCCGTTCCCCTCAAGAAGGACAGCTACTATATTGCTGACCTGATAGGTCTTGATATATCTGACGATGAGAGAGGAGCGCTGGGCAAGGTGTGCGACTGTTATGAGACAGGCGCCAATTACATACTTGAGATCAAGCGTGACAAGCCCAAGAACCTGCTCCTGCCTTTCCTTAAGCAGTTCTGCTATGAGGTCAACGTGGAAGAAGGCTACATCAAGTGCCGTCTTCCGGAAGGTCTGTACGAACTCTATGAGTAATATGGATTTCCATGTTATTACGCTCTTCCCGGACCAGGTATCAGCTTACCTTCGTACGAGCATGACAGGACGCGCCATCGAGAACGGCGCCATCGGCCTTGACTGCATCAACATCAGGGATTTTGCCCACAATCATTACGGCAAGATCGACGATACGATGTACGGCGGCGGTACGGGACTGCTGATCTACTGTGATCCCGTCTACGATGCGTATAAGAGCATTGCGGACAAGCTCGAAGAGAAGCCCTACGTGGTGTATATGTCTCCGAAGGGACATGTTTTCGACGAGAAGAAGGCGGTGGAGCTGTCAAAACATAAGGACCTTGTTGTCATCTGCGGTCACTACGAAGGCATCGACGTCAGGGTGATCGATGAGATCTGCGATGAGGAGATATCGATTGGTGATTATATCCTGACAGGCGGAGAGACTGCGGCCATCGTGGTCATCGATGCAGTCGCGAGGCTCGTGCCCGGTGTGCTTCCCAATGAGGAGGCATACATGAACGAGTCCCACATATCGGGAACGCTTGAGGCGCCTCAGTATACAAAGCCGCCCGTGTGGCACGACAAAGAGGTGCCGGAAGTGCTTAAGAACGGTAATGATGCAGCGATAAACGAGTATAACCGCATCGCATCCCTGGTCGAGACCTGGGATAAGCGCCCGGATATGCTCGACAAGCTGGATATTACGGAAGAAGAGTGGAAGAAAATGCTTGCCTTCAAAAAAGGCTTGTGCTAAACTCTTCAAGTTATCAGGGTGGTCCTCTGCCACATCCAGGCAAGAACATCTGCAGGAAAGAGAGGAAACGAACAATATGGATTTAGTAAAAGTTGTTGAGAGCGAGAATATCAAGAACAACTATCCTGAAGTTGAGATCGGTGATTTCGTAAAGGCTCACCTGCTCATCAAAGAGGGAAACAAAGAGCGTATCCAGGTTTTCGAAGGATATGTTATTGCTCGTAAGGGTTCAGGCCTTTCAGAGTCTATCACCATCCGCCGTGTATCTTACGGCGTAGGTGTCGAGAGGATCCTGCCTGTTAATTCACCCAAGATCGATCACATCGATGTTATCCGTAAGGGTAAGGTTAGAAGAGCTAAGCTCTACTACCTCCGTGGAAGACAGGGTAAGGCAGCTAAGATCACACAGAAGATCTGATCTTGAATTATTCTTGAATCACAGAACCCGTCGGTATGTCCGGCGGGTTCTTTTTTGTTTATCTCTCTGCTTTGGCGACAGCCTCTTCGATCGTCATACCGGAGAATTCCTGTGCCCGGAACAACCTGCCTGACTTGCCGTCATCAACGAAAGCGCCGACCACAAGTCCGGGAAGCGCACTCTCCGGCGGGTTCGGTGCCTGAGGTCCGCCGAGGTCGGTCCTGCACCAGCCCGGATCGGTAAGGCTTATAATGACATCCGTTCCTTCGACGGTGGAACCGAGGTCTACGGTTATCTTATCGAGCGCAGCCTTGCTCGCTGAATATGCGGCCTGCTGAGGCTCCAGAGCGATGCCGGAAGTAGTGTTGACGATCCTTCCGAATCCTGCCTCGATCATCTTCGGCAGGAAGTGATAGCAGATCAGGGCAGGGGCGATGGTATTCACACGAAGGCTCTTAACGAAATCTTCTGCAGGCGTAACATAGTAATCTGTCCTGTAGGTCACCTGGATACCGGCATTGTTAAGGACGATATCGACGTGAACTCCGGTCTTGTCTATCTCGGACAGCATGTCCTTTACCTGAGCATCATCTTCAAGGTCGCACGCGAAAACCTTCACATCAGCTCCCATCTCTCTTGCCTCTGAAGCAACCTCTTCCAGTGCCTCTTCGGTCCTTGACTGCAGGAGAAGGTTAGCACCCTTATCTGCCATATAAAGCGCACACAGCCTTCCGAGGCCTCTTGAAGCTCCCGTGACCAATACCCATTTTCCGTTAACGTCTACCATGATTACACCTCCGCATACGAATATAAACATCCTAACATTATGGTAAAATCATCAATTATAGATTTGAGGTGGTTTATGTCAAATAACATCAACTGGTTTCCGGGACATATGCGCAAAGCTCTCAATGAGACGAAGGACAGACTTAAGCTCGTCGATCTCGTATATGAGACCTGCGACTGCAGGATCCCGTTCTCGAGCAGGAATCCGGAACTGGATAAGATAATAGGCGACAAGCCGAGGATCATCATCCTCAATAAGAGAGATCTGGCTGATCCCAATCTGACATCCAGGTGGATCGCTGAGTTTGACAAGACTACGCATGCAGTTGCGATCGAAGCAGCTCACAAGAAAGGCTTCGACAAGCTGAATGAGATCACGATGGAGATAATGAAGGACAAGCTCGATGCTGCAGCCGCCAAGGGCCGCATCGGAAGGCCGATCAGGGCAATGGTAGTAGGCGCGCCAAACACGGGCAAGTCAACTCTCATCAATGCCCTTGCGGGCAAGAAGGCTGCCGTCACAGGTGACCGCCCCGGCGTTACGAGAGACTTCAAGTGGATACAGACTCCGGGCAGGCTCGAGATGATGGATATGCCGGGAGTGCTCTGGCCTAAGATAGCAACACACAGGAGCGCGGTCTGCCTTCAGATGTGCGGCTCTGTCAAAGACGATGTTACCGATGTCGTGGAGACTGCATATGAGGCCATGAAGCTTCTTATCAAACTCTATCCGAAGTACATGGAAGACAGATACGGTGTATCACTCGATATCCTTGAAGAGCAGGGAGACATTGAAGGTTACGCAGATCCTTATTACGATCTTTTCCTTGCCATGGGCAAGAAGAGAGGCTGCGTTATGAGCGGCGGAAGAGTGGATGAGAACCGTTTCGCATCGCTCCTTCTGAACGACTTCAGGGAAGGCCGTATCGGAAGGATCACGCTCGAGTCGCCGGATAAGCCGGAAGGAGACATATAATGGCCAGACTTACACAGGAACAGCTTGAAGCAAAGTACGAAGAGATGTATGTCTATGAGAAGCAGGCACGTGAAGACGGTTACTCATTCCCGGGCGGAATAGACGAAGCCGGAAGAGGCCCTCTTGCAGGTCCTGTAGTAGCTGCATGCTGCATTCTGGATCCTGATGTAAAGATACTGGGTCTCGACGACTCGAAGAAGCTTACGGAGAAGAAGAGGGAAGAACTTTTCGTTCAGATCAAGGAGAAGGCCCTGGCATATGCCGTCTGTGCAGAGTCTCCTGCTACGATAGATGAGATCAACATCCTGGAAGCTACAAAGAAGGCCATGAGGCGCTGCGTGGAAGAGATATCTGCCAAGCCGGACATCCTTCTTATCGATGCAGTCAAGCTCGAAGGAACGGGACTTCCCGTGATACCCATCATCAAGGGCGATGCCAAGTCGGATTCCATCGCTGCCGCTTCGATACTTGCCAAGGTCACCAGAGACCATATGATGTTGGATTATGACAAGGAGTATCCGGGCTACGGATTCGCCAAACACAAGGGTTACGGGACGAAGGATCACTATGCTGCGATAAGGGAGCACGGTATCACTCCGATACACAGAAGATCCTTCCTCAAAGTAATTCATTAGAAAATGCTTGACTTTAGCCTCAGTTTTGCTTAATATAACCGAGTTGACAAAAAAGAAGAAACATTACGTTCTCACCTCCAGCGGTCAGCGGACCTGTGAAGAGGTTAATAGTTAAACCTAATATAGAGGGTGCCTTAATCTTAAGGCGGGGCTGTTATGAGAGAACGGATGTTATCCGTTCTTTTTTATTGCTTGAAGGAGGTGTTCACCATCGCTAAGACTACTGAAAACCAGATGATCAACGAGGCTATTAAGTTTGCCAGCGTTCGTCTTATTGACGCAGATGGAGAGATGGTAGGCGTAGTACCTATCGAAGAGGCCAGACAGAAGGCTGAAGAAGCAGGTCTTGATCTCGTATGTATCTCTCCGAATCCCGATAACCCGGTTTGCAGGGTAATGGACTACAACAAGTTCATCTTCGAGAAGAAGAAGAGGGAGAAGGATGCCAAGAAGAATCAGAAGGAGACTGAACTCAAAGAGATCGGCTTGAAGCTCAATACTGATGTCCACGATATCGAAGTAAAGCGTAAGGCCGTAGTAAAGTTCCTCTCGAACGGCAACAGGGTCAAGGTCAACATCAGGTTCAGAGGTCGTGAGATGGCTTTCCAGAACAAAGGCTTCGAAGTAATGGAGAAGTTCGCTGAGGGCGTCAGCGAGTACGGATCAGTCGACAGACCGCCCAAGATCGAGGGCAGGAACATGGTAATGTACCTGTCACCGGCAAAGAAGAAATAAATTAATTAGGAGGATAAGACAAATGCCTAAGCAGAAGACACACAGCTCATCAAAGAAGAGATTCAAAGTAACAGGTACCGGTAAGGTTCTTCATAAGCAGTCCTTCAGAAGCCACATCCTGAGCAAGAGACCTACTAAGAGAATGAGACACTTAAGACACAGCCAGGTATGCTCGGATCAGAATGCAAAGATCGTCAAGAAGATGATCCCTTACGCATAATTAGAGAGAATTAGGAGGACAAAGATATGTCAAGAGTTAAAAGAGGAATCCGCGTAAGAGCGCGTCACCATAAGATCATCAAGCAGGCTAAGGGTTACTGGGGCCACAAGAGCAAGCTCTTCAAGGTTGCTAACCAGCAGGTATTAAAGTCCGGTAACTATGCTTACAGAGACAGAAGAAACAAGAAGAGAGACTTCAGAAGACTTTGGATCATCAGGATCAATGCAGCTTGCCGTCTTAACGACATGAGCTACTCAAGATTCATGAACGGCCTCAAGAAGGCAGGCGTTGAGCTCGACCGTAAGGTTCTTGCTGATATCGCAGTAACAGATGCAGCTGGCTTCACATCACTCGTTGAGAAGGCTAAGGCAGCTCTGTAATTCAGATCTTAATTGAATCTATAACGGCCGCATCATTAGATGCGGCTTTTTTATGCTATATTATTCACATGGTCATCACGAGCAAAGATAATCCTAAGATCAAAGCGCTTACAGCTCTTCACAAGCGTGAGAACGCACGCCGTGAGGGTGTTGTCTTCATTGAGGGCGAGAGGCTCTGCCGTGATGCTATAGAATCAGGCGCGGTCCTCCGTGAGGTCGTTGTTACCGAAGCCAATGAGGATTGGGCTTTGGACTATGCCAAAGGTGCTGATGTTACCGTAGTAAGCGAGAAGTGTTTCGAGAAGATATCGTCTACGGTGCATCCCCAGGGTATTGCCTGCGTCGTCGGTCAGCCTGATATGGCAGGAACGATCCCTTTTAGAGGCAACGGCAAGGACATCTACTGCTACCTTGAAGATGTGCAGGATCCCGGCAACCTCGGCACTATCATCAGGACTGCCGATGCTTTCGACTTTACCGCGGTCATCATGAGTCCCGGCACGTGCGACCCGTTCAACGAGAAGACCATCAGAGCCTCAATGGGTTCGGTATGGCATCTTCCGCTGGTAACGAAGACTCCGGACGAGGCTTTCTCTTTCTGCTCGCGAAAATCCGTTTCCAGCCTTGCAATGCACCTCAAAGGCGAAGAACTCGATAAAGCCGGCATAACACTTCCAGTAATGTATCTCATAGGAAACGAGGGCAGAGGCCTTACAGACGAGACATCTGCTAAATGCACGCAGCTGGTAAAGATTCCCATGCCCGGAAAGGCTGAATCGCTCAACGCGGCTGCGGCTTCTTCCATCATGGGGTATGTGCTCTCGACCCTGCGTTGACTGTTTACATAATCATTTGGCCTTATATACTTGTTTTTTTAAATAATATTATCGCGTAAAAGATGTTATAATTTCATGGCTGAAATCATAAGCACAACTATGTGCAAAGAAGGAAGATGCAATGGAACCCGATAAGAAAGAAGAGATAATAGGCATGCTGACTGATGTGGCAAGCGTTAAGAGCCACATCGAACCTACTCTGTATACAAAGTACAATGTTAAGCGCGGTCTTCGTAATAATGACGGCACCGGCGTTCTCGTAGGACTTACCGAAGTCGGCGAGGTAATGAGTTATATCGTTGATGATGCAGACAGGATCCCGGTAGAAGGCAAGCTCTTCTATCAGGGATATGAGATCTCCGATCTTGTAAACGGTTTCTTCCCCCAGGGACGCTTCGGTTTTGAAGAGACTGCTTTCCTGCTCCTTACGGGAGACCTTCCCACCAAGAGCGATCTCGCAAGCTTCAACGAGCTTCTGTCGAGCTCGAGACCTCTTCCTCCGAACTTTACCGAGGACATGATCATGAAGGCACCTTCGCCGGATATCATGAACAAGCTCGCACGCTCGGTCCTCGCTCTGTATTCATATGACGATAACCCGGATTCTACTGATATACACAATGTCGTAAGACAGTGCACCGAGCTCATCGCGAGATTCCCGGTGCTCATCTCTTATGCTTATATGGCACGCAGGCACTATATAGAGCACCACAGCCTCTATATCCACAATCCTGTTGCCGAGTACAACACCGCTCAGAATATCCTCTATCTCATGAGACCTGACGGAAAGTTCACCGAGCTCGAGGCAAGGATCCTGGATCTTATGCTCGTTCTCCACGCAGAGCACGGCGGCGGCAACAACTCGACTTTCGTAACCCACGCGGTATCTTCCACCGGCTCTGATACCTATGCCGTTATGGCGGCTGCCGTAGGATCTCTCAAGGGTCCCCAGCACGGAGGAGCTTCAGGCAAGGCTTACGGCATGATGACCGATCTCCGCGCAAACATCAGCAACTGGGAAGACGAGGACCAGATCAGAGATTATCTTACAAAGATCCTCAAGAAGGAAGCTTACGATAAGTCCGGCCTGATCTACGGTATCGGTCATGCGGTATACACACTGTCAGACCCGAGGACCGTGACCATCAGGAAGCACGCTCAGCTCCTTGCTGAAGAGACAGGCAACATGGATCTTTACAACCTCTACCTCAGAGTTGAGAAGATCGCACCTGAAGTATTCCACGACGTAAAGAAGTCGGATAAGCTCGTATGCGCCAATGTTGACTTCTACGCAGGCCTCGTATATTCGATGCTCGGTATTCCTTCCGAGCTCTATACGCCGCTGTTTGCGTGCGGAAGGATCGCGGGATGGAGCGCGCACAGGATCGAGGAACTCGTCTCCGGCGGCCGCATCATGCGTCCTGCATTCAAGTGCGTCAACAAGAGAAGACCTTACCAGGCAATGGACGACAGAAAGAACATAATCTAAGACGTAAATACATAAGAAGGAGTAACAGAAGATGTTAGAGTTATTCAAAGGCGGAGCTTATCTTAAGAA
>JAEEGK010012584.1_pt1 | contig 19203 bp, 5 predicted proteins | sample 8958771 | NCBI WGS metagenome assembly JAEEGK01 (sample SAMN16246547, study PRJNA631951) | gut metagenome | biome: gut microbiome; feature: rumen; material: SC-attached | host: Bos | place: Iran: Karaj | collected 2018-10
TAATTATAATAATAATAATTTTAATAATAATCTAAATTTCAAAAAAAATTTTCAAATGTTAAATAAAAAAAGAAAGAAAAATAATAGAAAAAAAGTTTTTGTTTTTAATCATGATGATGATTATGATTATAAATATTTAATAGAAAAAGTTAGTCATAATAAAAAATATTATAAATGTTTAGATAATAATTGCAAAGGTAAAATAATATTAAATAGTAAAACAAAAGAAGAAATCGAATATAAACCACATACAAAATATTTTTTTGAACATAACTATAATTATTCAAATGAAAAAGAAGTAATAAAAAATTTAAATTCAAATTTATCTTTAAATATTAATGAAAATGAAATAAATAATAAAAATAGTATTGTACTTTTTGAAGATGAAAAAATTAATCTTGAAAATGATAATATATAATTTTAAATAAATATTAAATTCAACTACTTTTAAATTATTTTATTTATAATTTGTATTTAATTAAATAAACAATTAGGGATTGGGCCCAATCCCAAATCCCCAATCCCAATCTAATCTACAAAAATAAATTAATAAATTTAATAAAATAAATTATATATTATATAAAAATATAATATATTCATAAATTATAAATTATTATTAGTTATTTAAATTATTTATTATATAATTTAATTAAATATATTTACTATCTGGATCTTCAGATTCATCAGAATCTTCTTTATCATCATCATAAAAACTATCTTCATTTTCATTTTCTTCTATATTATCAGGTAAATTTTCCGCTGTTTCTTCTACAAGTTCTTTCTCTTTTTCAATTATTTTTTTAGATTCTTTCTCTTTGTCTAATTCTTTTTGAACATCCTCAAAATAATTAGTATTAATATCATCACCTAGAAAATCATATAATGATACTATTTGATTAATCTTTATATTTAATTGCCTTAAATTATTTAATTCTTCTTTAAAATTTTCTTTAGAGTAAATTGTTATATCCCATATATCAATAATGTTTAAATAATTTATTATATTATTTTCATTTTGTTTGATATTATTTTCTTTGTCTTTTTCAAAATTTAAAAATAAAACAATAAATGCTCTAATAGTAGCTTTAAATATTTTATCATTTATAATTGTTGGTTTTTCAAAGTATTTTTTAATTTCTTCCTCTTGTTCAGTTTCTAATTTTATTTGAAAAGCTTTTAATTCATTTTTAATTTTAGGGAATATTAAATCTCTATAATATTCAAATAAAAAAGTTGTTTTATTTATTCTTAATGAATCATTTTCTTTAAATAATTTCTTGAAATCCTCTGATACTTTAGTAGAATTTTCCAATGCTTCAATAATTAAACTATCATCTTTTAAATTCATTGCTTTATTAGAATTTTCTTCATTTAATAATTTTTTATTATTATTCAAAATTATTATTAATTGATTAAAATCTTTTAAAATTGATATGAAAAATTCCAAATTTTTTTCTTTATTTTCTTGATAAAATTTGTATAATATTGTTTTATTTTTTAGATTTAATTTTTCTATTTTATATAGTTTATTAAATTCAGTAATTATATCTTTATTTTCAAATTCTAATTTTTCATTAGAATAAACAAAATTAATTATTGAATCATTAAATAACTTTTTATTCTTTAATAACTTTACTGTCATATCATCTTCTATAAGATTTAAATCAACTTCAAATTCATTATGTGAAATATAATTTCTATCAAGAGCTATTTTTCTATATGAGCTATTAAATACTATTTCTTCAAAAGAAAATTTATCTGAAAAACTAGTAATAAATACTTCATTTGAATTAGCAGATTGAATATTAATTTTATCCTTACAATCTCTTTCAAAAACATCTTGTTCAATTTTATTATCTAATAAATCTGATATCTCAGCATTTTGTTCTTTTATAAATTCATTATATATTTTTTTATAACTTTTCCCAAATTCATTATTATCATCAATAAAAAAATTAGCAAGTACACTTTGATCTGATAATTTCAAATCTTGATTTTTGGAGTCCTTTAATTTCAAATTATTATAGAAATTTATGAATGTTTTAATTTCATTTCGATTATTTAAATAAATTTCATCATCTTTAAGATCCTTTAATAGCAAAAAATTAGCTTTTTCTCTTTTAATAGAATAAAAATATTTTTCATTAAATAAATTCAATACTTCATTAAAATTAGGAAGATTTTCAAGTGAATATTGATTTTTTTTCTTGTTTGAATTTTCTAGTACTTTGAATAAAACTGGATATTTATCTTTTTTTGATTTTATTTTATTCATTAAATAAGCTTCATTTATATAATCAGAATAATAAAAATAATTATAAAAAGGATATTCTTTATCATTAAAATCGTCATATTTTTCTTCTAAAAAATCTTGAAAAGAAAATTCATCATTTATTGATTTATTCAAACTTTTATAATCTTTTATGAAGCTACTAATCTTGTTTTGTATTAATTTATCTAAAGTTTTTTCAAATTCATCTAATTCATTATAATAATTTATAATTTTATGTTTATTCAAAGCAGAAAATAATTCCGAAAAGATATAATTCATAAATAAATCTATTGAATTTATTCCTCTTTTATTTAATTCATATTTAATCATTCTCCAACATTCACTTATAACTTTAATCCAACTCATTTTTTCTGGTAAATATTGATCAAAACTTTTAGTTTCATTATAAACTTTATAAAAAAGAAGATGTGAATATAAGATATAATTTAATATTCTATAAGAAATTTGACTTAAAGATCTTATAATCTTCGAGTCTTTTAAAAAGAAATCCTCATTACTTTTTTGAATTCCTCTTTCATTTTCTAATTCAGGTAAAATATAATTTTCCTTAAATGAATCTAAACTCATACTATTATATTTATCACTATATCTTTCAGCATCACTATCAGCTTCTTCTACAGTTTTTAATATTCTATAATAATGCTCCCTTTTAATGGGAGCATAAATACCTCTATCATTCATAAAAGCCCCTATAGGTTCACCACAACTTTTACATTTCAGATTTTTATATTTTTCTGATGGAATTCCTCCTTTAATACTATGATAATAACCTCCTTCTTTACATAAACAAACAAAACAACCTTCATCACCTTTATCAGGATCATTAAAATGATCAATTATATTTGAATATATTGAATAAATAGGAATATTTTTTATATCATTTCCTGGATATAAACTTTTTTTAAATTTTTCTTGATCTACTAAGCGTTTACCATATAATAAGCTATAAACGCTATTTTGAGAAGAATATAATTCATTGATAAAATATCTATATGAATGAAGAATAATATTTAAATTATCCGAAGTTATTTCTAATTCTTTCTGTAATTTATCAAATTTTTTTGGTTCGTATAATATTTTTATTGCGCTAAATATTCTATCATTATTTTTAAATAAGGGTATGCAAACATCATTGAAGAAATTTTGATAAATTGGTTGGTTTATAAATTGTCTTTTCTTTAATTTTGATAAGATGGAAACAATGGTCAAATTATAGAATAAATCGATATTATCATTTTTAATTATTTTAAATTCTTCCAAATCAATATCCTTAAATTGATTTTTATAATATTTTTCGAAAGTTTGATAATATTTCTCATAAATATTTTTATCTTGTTTATTTATGCAATCATAACTGAAAGGAATTTCTTTAATTTCAAAATTTTTAAAATAATCATATTCTTTTAATCTATATTTTGAAATATATTCAGGATTAATAAATAGATCAATATTTTTTTGGTTTTTATTATATATAGCTTTCCATATATAAAATGAAATATTTTTAGTTAATTCTTTAGAATTATTAATTTCTTTAATTATTTTTGATATATCTCCTAAATTTGGACTATCTAAATCTATTAAATCTATAAATTTGTAGCAGTAAGCTCTTATATAACCTAGGCAAAATAATTTACACAAATTTTTTATTTTTCCTTCAAGTTTTTTATTACCTTTATTATAATCGAGCAAATATTTTACACATTTATTAAATAAACTCAAAGGACCAATTATCTTTCCTTCTTTTTTATCTTCATTTTTTGACTTTTTATCTTTATCTTCATCATCATCATTATCAAAAAGTAATTTTTCTTTTCCAGAAAAGATATCATTAAAATACATTAAAGTATTTTTTTCAAAATAATACAATAAAGTCTCATTTAAAGCATTATAAATTTTATAGTCTCTATTTTCAGTTTCTGATAAAATATTTTCAATAATAACTGCAACATCATAATCTGTTGCTTTTAATATTTCAAGTATACTTTTTGGAAAATTATCTTTTCTTGGTTTAACTATTGGAAATAATAATATTTGAAATATATCATTTGAATTAATTATTATTTCAGCATCTTTTATTACCTCTTGGAAAATTGCTGCTCTATACCTAATATCAGGAACTTTCTTTGTTTCTTTATAAAATATAAATTTCAATAATTCGAAATATTTTTTATCATTATCAGTTAGTGATTTATTTATTGCAGAAATTAAGCTTTTAAATTCTCCTACCAAATCTTCAGATTGAATTTTTTCATTTGTTTGTAATATTAAATTATTATTTTTTAAAATTAAACAAATCTCTTCTAATTTATCTCCTTCCAATTTGCCATTTATTGATAAAATTTCATATATTTTAATTAATTCATCTATCAAATCAACTTCTATAGAAAAAATATGTAATTCATCATTTAATCCTTTTATTATTTTCATTGCACTAGTTAATTGATCAATATAATTAATTGTTCTTACTTTTTTTTTTAAATCAATATAAGGAGGAATTATAGAGTAACAAAAAGAAGCTATTATTTTATAAAAACATTCATTTACTTCAGTAGTGATAATTGGATTTTTTTTTTCATGTGTTATATATCTTAAATTTTGCTCTTTTAAAGTTCGTTCTATAATGGTTATATATTGATTTTCATCGAATATATTTTTTAGAATATCATACACATTTAAAATTTTTTTTATATAATCTTTATTTCCTAAAATCCAATTAATTTTTTTCAATAATAATTCAATCTGAATATTCTCTTTTTCAACTTTGAATCTTAAATCTAATAATATATTTAATAATTTATGTTTGTCATCATCATAAGACAAATTATAATAATTTGTTATATTATCAAAGTTTCCATCATTTGAACAATATTTTATTAAAAAATATGTAATATAATCATTTAATATTATATCAGAAGGAATTTTTTTAAAAAATTCAAAAAAGAATTTATCTTCTTCAAGTTTTTTATAGATTAAAGATAATAAATATTTTTCTTTTGTATCATAATTGTCTTTAGTATCACTCTCATTTTTTTTATTACTAGAAAAATTTCTCAACATTTTTTCATTTTTGAAAAAATCATTTCTAATATCTTTTATGATATAATCTGATAGATTAGCATAAAATTCAATAAAACAAGGAATAATAAAGCTAAAAATAAATTTAGGTTTGTAATTATTTACTTCCATATTAATTTTTTCTAAATATTGCTTAATCATCTCTTTTATTGTTTCTTGTAATTCATCATTAATTAATTTTTTATCATTATTTAATACTAATAATGAAGTTAGAATGTTATTGTTTTCTAAATAGCATAAAATTGTATCAATACTCTTAGATATTATTTCTTTTTTAATAAATTCTTTGATCGCTGAGATTAAATCAACAGTATTTTTATCTATATATCCTTTTTCATATATTTTTAAAATAATTATATTTGAATTATTAGAATCTTCATTTTTATTATTAATATAGGAATCAATTTTTTCAATTATATAATTCTTTAAATCTTTATTTTTACTTTCACTGAAAAATTCTTTAAGCTTAGTTAAATAGTTATCTTCATTAATTTTATCATTTATTCCATAAAAATTTTTAAAATTATCATTTGTGAATTTTATTAAGGCATTATCAAATTCGTCTTCAATGTTAATTAAACCTTTATTTTTAAGTTCATTTATGGGATTAGATAATATTTCATCTAATTTAATATCTGGACCATTTAAATTATCAATGAATAATTGATATATTCTAGGATTAATATCAATAACTGCAAATATTTTTTCACTAGGTGAATCAACCTTAAAACTTCTTTTTATATGAACAACAAAAATAAATTTAAGTTCTTCATTTTTATCATAATTATTAAAAACAAAAGAAATAAGAAATCCAATATAATTTGAATTAGATTCATCAAATTCAATGAATATAAAATTTTTATTTTTATTATCTATTTTATTTTTATTTCTATTTTTATTTGCTCTTTCTGTTATTATATCATTTATATTATTTAACAATTGATTTTCACTTTTAATTTCTGAAATCATTTTAAAACTTAAAATTTCATAATCAACATTAATTATATTGCTGAATGTATATATAATTGATATTTTATGTGTTGGTTTACTATTTAAATATTGCTCTAAATTATAATATTGTTTTTTTTTGTAATATAAATCCTTTAATTCTTTATAATCTAAATTTATTATTATATCTTGAGGTAATAATTTAACTATTTTATTATTTATATTCATTTTAATTTTGTCATTTTCATTTTTTGAACTTTTTTCAGAAGAATCCGATTCATAGTAAATCATTCCTATAATATATTCTTTTTTGCATCCTATCAATAAATTTTTTAACCTATAATTTATTTCATATTTATTCTCACAGCTTTTTATATCAAGTTCAGAAGTAATTATTTCTGCTAAATCTTTTTTATTTTGGTCTATTAATTGAGTAAAAGAAATAATCATTTTTTCAAATCTATTCAAAAAAGGTGGCTCAACTTTATTTAAATATTTTTTATTAACCATAACAATAACTCTAAATCCTTTATTAATAGGAGTATGAATTTCAGAATAATTACCTAGACAAATTCTAGCATATTGTTTTCCATCTTTAATAATAAAATTTTTATTAAATAAATCATATAAAAATGCATATACTTGATTTAAATTATGAAGCATTATTATATCCCCATTTTCTGCATGTTCTTGAATTTTATTAATTATTTTAAATTGATATTCTTTATTATTATCATTAGGAAACGGACTTCCTTCATAAAAATAAATATTTTTTTTTAATTCTTTTTCAATTTTTTGGTGAATTACTGAAGCATGAGTAGAATTTATTCCTAATAATAAATACCTGCTTTTAATATCTTTTATATTATTAATAATATTTTCCATATATTTAAATTCATCAAGATTTGTTTCATCCATTGAAGAATCAGGTTCATCATTATAATTACAATAAATATTATAAACTATTTCAAAAATTTGAACAGATGTCCATTTTGGTCTTTCTAAGATTTTATTAAAAAACTCTTTATAATAATCTTTTTTATAATTTTCAAATTCTGTTAAATGATCATAATCATTTTCAAAATCAATTATTATTTCTAATCCACCAAAATTTCTTTCAATATATTTTTGAATAATAACTTTATAATCTAAATTATTATCATTCATATCATTAGCAATGCCTTTTATTATATAATAAAAATCTCTATTACCTAGAAAATCTATTTTAACTTTTTTATCTTTTTCATATAACATTTTATAATATTCATTTTCTAAAACAGATTCTTCAAAAGGAGTGTAATAATCTTTTTTCTTTTTCATTTTATCTTTTTGTGTTTCACAAAATTTTTTCAATTCTTTTTTTTTTTTCTTAAAAATATCATAATCATAAATTTTTGCTTCTTTTTCAAATTCATTTGTTTTTGATTCTTTATCCTTTTTCTTAAAAAATATTTTACATTCTTCAATATCTGAAAAAATTTTTTGGAACTCTTCATCTTCTTTATATGTATCTATTAAATTCTTATATCCTTGTAATTCATATTGTTTATATACAGTTAACATTTTTAATATTTTTAAATTTTCTTTAAAATTATAATAAACATTTGGTAATATTTTATTGAAAATTTTATTTGATTTGAAATTATCATTAATACTTTCAGCAATACTTATAGATGTTAATCTTAAATCATCTAAATTACTATCTAAATCAGGAACTGATAAATTCAAAGCCCTATTTATTTTAGCAGCATCTAAAGTCCAGTTACTAATTCCTATAAAACTAATTCCTTTTTCTTTTCCTTCTTTTATATTTCCATCAATTTCTAAATTACTATGTAAAGCTTTTAAAGGATTATATTTAGACCTTTCGGCTAATCCTAATTCATCAAATAAAATCATTAAAATTGGTAATTCACTATTATTATCTTTTAATCCACTCAATCTTCTTTCAGCTTTTGTGAATATATCTTCTACATCTTTTGCTGTAGTTGAATCTGAACCTTGAAAATATGTTTGAATAATTGAAGGATAAAATCTGAAAATTTTATTTGTTGAACATTTCCCTGACATTTCTTTATATATTAATTGGGCACTTAAGCTTTTACTACTTCCAGGCTTTCCTATTATTATTAAAGGTATATTAGTAACTAAAGCAATGAATAATATAAATATATTCTCTTTTAAAGATTTATTTTTTCCTATACCTTTATTCAATTTTATATTATTTAAAAAAAAATCTAACTCTTTAGAAAGAATTTGGTTAAATTGAAATTGACTAAAATCTGTTATATTATAATTATATTTAAGATCATTTTTTAAATCTCCATCATATATTAGATCAGTGTTATTAGTATTTTTTGATTCATTTTCATTAAAACTTTCATCAAAATTATAATTGACTAATTGTTTAAAAGGTTCAGACATGAATGCATTAAAATTATTTCTGGTTGTTATATCAACTAATCTAATATAATAACATAAATATATTGAAATAATAATTGATTTTAAATTTATAGATTCTTCTTTCGCTTTTTTTGTTGGATCCAATTCATTTTTTTTTTCAAAATATTCCAATAGAAACTTATATATTTTTTTAAATCTTCTCATTTCCCTCAATGAAACAACAGAGGGATCAAAGGTTTTTCTTAAATATTCATGACATTTACTAATAACATTTTTAGTAGCTTCTTTTAATTTTTGATTTGGAATAATATCTGAAATAATACTTGAAATATATTTATCTTCATTTTCTTTTTCTAATGAACCAAAATTAAAAACATAATACATCAAAGATTGTGGTAAAATATTAACTAAATAAACTAATTTTACTTCATTATCATCATCATTTTTATAAGTTAATCCACATATATTTTTATTTTCTCTTTTTTTTCTATAAGGATTGCATGCTCCTATTAATCTTATGTTTTTTTCTAATTCTTTCCTACCATAAGTTCTATTAATAAATATTTCAGTAATAAGAGAAAGAGAATCACATGTATTTAATTCATCAAAAAAAACCCATAATTCACCTTTATAATTTTTTGCTTTTTTATTTATTTCATTCATTGTTTTTGTTAATTTTTCATCATCATAACTTGGATCAATATTTATAGATTCTAAATTTTTTTCTCCGTTGTTTAATAATTTATTTAATTTTTTTATTAAGGCAGTTTTTCCACAACCTGTTTCACCCATTAAAATAACAGGTATATTTGCTATTATTCTATATAAAATTAATATCATTTTTCTAAAATTATCTGTTGTTAATACATAATCATCTTTATCTATTATCTCTAACAAAGAAATTATTTTTTCTCCTTCTGGTTCAACAGGATTATCTAAATCCAATATTTTTTTAAATATTTCTAAATATTCTAATTTTTTAAACTGTTCCAATGACATTTTTTCTTTTTTTTTCTTTCTATCTTCTTTTTGTTTATCACTTAATTTTCCTAAAGCTTCTCCATTTTCTAAAGCATCAGTTGAAATTTTTAACTCATAATAAATTCCTAATTTATTTCCAAATTTTCCATCTTTGTTTTTAACAACAAAAATTAATTTTTTATTAAAATTTTCGCTTTTTAAATCATCATCATATACTTTAGATAATATATCTATATCATCTTCAGTATCTAGTTCTTCTTTCTTTTTTTCTAATAATAATTTTGAAAAGCCTCCATAAGTAAAATATTTTGTGGCTTCTGCAAAAGAATCAATGCATTTATCAGTCACATTCACATCCCCATTAAAAAAATATATCTTTCTTCCTTCAAAAATATTATTATATTGGCAGATAAAAAGATTTATGAATATATGTATTTGATGATAAGAATATCTTGTTAACTCAATTTTCTCAAATATTTCCTTAATCCATTTATATATATCTTCATTTTTATCTAAATTTAACATATTTTTAAATAAGTTAATTTTATCTTGTGGTAAATTCAGTTCTGGAAGATTATCAATTGTAATCATATCATCCTCTCTTTTAAAATATTTTAAAATTCCATAATTACTTATAAAATCTTTGAAACTATTAGGAATTTCAACATATATTTCTATATTTGTAGGAATAAAAATAACATTTTCATTATTTGAATAAAATTTAGTTATTAAAAATGAAAAAAGAAATTCATTTAAAACTGAAACTATATTTTCTTTACTATCAAATAAATCCAAATGAATTGCTATATCCTTATAATTATCTTTTGTTTTAGTATTTATATCATTCATTATATTATTTAATTTATGATAAATGATATCTTTAGTTATATTTCCACCTAAAGGAAAATATATATATTGTTTCCCTGATTCTTTTATTTTATTTTTAATTTGAGTTGATTTTCCCAAACCACATATTTCAGATTGAATAATATGAGTATTTTTATACAATTCTTCTTTTTTGGGTTCAAACACTGTAGTAGTTGAAGAAATAGAAAATCTTGGTTTTTGTTCCATAAATGAAGTATAAGAAACAAATTCTAGTTTTTTTGGATTAAATTTTTTTAATTCATTAAGAAAAGAATCATCTTTTTTATTATAAATAAAAAGTAAACAAGATTCCATATATAAAGAGGTATTACTTTTATCAACAATATTATCAGCATTTTTACTGTTAAATTCATTATTTTTAAAAGTCAATATCTTATCAATGAAAATATTCATACATCTTTGTTGAAAAGGGGAGAAAGAACCATTAAGTTCAACTACAAATAAAGTATTATATTTACATAAAATAGCTCTATGAAAAAATGCTTGCATTTCCTCATATGATGTTTCTTTACTATTGATTAATATATTTTGTGCTATAGGTATTTTTCCTACTTTATCTAAATATATTTGTAAAATATCTTCTTCTAATGAATCAGATTTTGAAAAATATGTACAAATTCCTTTAAGATCATTTCCTTCTTTTATAGAAATTTTTTTATAATGATTTTCAATTGATATTCCATTTTCATTAAATAGACTAATTATATAATTATGAATAATATTAAAAGAATCATTATTATAATTATTAATTTCATTTAGATAATCCAAAGTTTTTCTTACAGGTGCCTTTTTTCCTTCTTTTACTTCTTTAGAATCAGTAAAATTTAAAATATATCTTAAAAATGAATTTATTTTGTAACTCCCTTGAATATGATTTAAAATACTATCTATCTGCTTTCCATATAAAAATCTAATAGTAGTCATATCCTTATATATTGAATCTAATTTATTAATTATGTTGGTTTTTGCATTTGATAAAAAATCGTCAATTTCTCTAAAATCCTTTTTTATCCCATCTATATGATAATTTACATTAGGATATTTTATATCAACACAAATTGATATAGGTAGTGTACTCCCTTTGGTTCTTAATATATTCATCAATTCATGAATTTCCTCAATATTAACTATTAAATCTTTGAAAAATTTTAATTCTTCATATCTTCTTTTATAATTATCCGAATTTTCTTCATCACTTGAATCTTTCTTTACTTCTTGCTTTATTTGAATTTTAGTTTTCAATTCTCCTATTTTTTCAAATGTAATAGGTTCATCTTTTCGTTCTCCGTTATCCCGATTTATTTCATTTAATTCATCTTTATTTTTATTAAAAATGAAATTAGATTCGTTTATAATTTTTTTTATTTCTATATAAATAGATTGAGCAAAATCAAAATTTTCATTTAATTCAATCACTCCACGATATATTTCTAAATAACGATTAAATGCAAATAAAATACTAGAATCATTTTCATCTAACCTTAATTTAATATGGTCAATTATTTCTTTTAATGTTCCATTAATTTTTTTAAGTTCTTGGAAAAATGAAACACAATTAAAAGTATCTCGTATATTATTAATAGTAAGATCTGAACCAGGAACAATTTTTTCATATAAAGGTTTAATTTCTTCTGCAGTGTGTTGTTCTAAAAATTCTAAAGCTTGTTTATTTTCAAGGAAAAGATTAAAAAATTTTATATAATTACATTTTGTTTCTTCTATATTTTCTTTATAATCATATATTCCTGCCTTTTTTAATTCATTTAAAAATTTTTTTATTTTATCATTATCTTGTTGTTCATCAGATAAATCTTTACATTTATTTTTCCATATGTTAAGTTCTTTTTTTAAATCTTCATTTTCAAAATAACTAAAAAAATCAAACATTGAATTTAAATCATTTTCAATATTATTTCCATTAAACATTATCAAAACTTCTTCTTCATTTTGTTGTTCACCTTTAATTAAGGAAGTTAATTCATTTTGTATCGTTTTATCATCTTTATATTGTTCACTTATTCTTTTAAATAATTCATTTTGTGATATATTTGCCCCCAATTTTTTGAATTTTGTAAATTCTTCATATGCTTGGTCAAAAGCAAAAACATTTTTATCATTTTTTTCTATTTCCTTTTGATAGAAAATATTGAAAATTCTTTTTTTATTTTTTACATCTTCAATATCTTTAACAATACTCTGAGATTCATCAAATATAGTTTGAATATCAGATTTTGTTTTTTCATAATAACTATATGTTTCTTTTTTTATTATTTCAAAATTTTTATTTATTTTTAATATTTCGTCCTTTTTAATACGAGTATGATATATTTCTAAATTTGTTTTATAATCTAATAATTTATTCAAATCATCATTCATTTCTTTATAATATTTTTTAATATTATCATACACTTCTTCCTGAATTAAAGGGGTGTTTTGTGCTAAAGTCAAGAGATTTAATTTTTTTGTAACAACTTCTTCATTATCTTCGACGAAATTTTTTAGATACTCATATTTTATTTCTTTATCTTCAATTTCTTTAGCAATTTTATCTATTGTACCAATATTAGATTTTAAATATTTATTGTCATCATTCAAATTCAATTTATTTTTAATCAATAATTCGTTTAATAATTGAATATTTATATTTATTCCTTTAGAATAAAAATCTTTTTCTATTATATTATATTTATCATCTATATTTTCAATAAAATTATTAGCATTTTCTTCACTTAAATTTATGATAAATTCTATAAAATCATTTAAATTATCTAATTTCAATGATTTAGTATTATATTGATTTATAATAAAATTTTTAATATTTTTAATAGATTCACTTTTATTTTCTTTACAAAAATTAATAAGTCCAATATAAATTTTATGTTTTATAATAGGATTTATATATTTTGATTCATTGATTTTTTTTTCTAGGAACTCGGTTTTATTTTCATTTATGCAAATATAAGTAATGAATTCGACCAAGCTTTGAATTAAGTTTGGATCATTATCAGATACTTTAATCACATTGTCATATTTAAGCTTCAATTGATAAAGATAATATGCTTTATCTGATAATAAATCAACATTTATCAATTTAAAAATCATATCGAAATCTGAGATTTTTTTTATTTTATTGGTAAAAATGATTAAAAAATTATTTTGTGAATTTTCAAATATTTTTTCAAATTGCATTTCTTTAAATTTGTTAATAAAATTCTCATTATTTTTATTATTCAAATCAATTCTAATCTTCTCTAATATATTAGTATCTCTTTTATTTTTATATTGTTTATTTGTATAATATTCATCATAATCATGTATAAGCTCTATTATTTCTATATTAGATATATCTGGAGTTTTATCAATATATTCTCTTATAATTCTATCTATTTGATGTAAAAAAATTCCTCTCTTATAAGTATCTATTATTTCTTTTTTTATTTTATTATTATTATTTTGAGCTGGAAATATATTTAATATCATATTATAATAATTTTTAAATATCGTTCTTATTGTTGAACATAATTCGATATTATACCTACTTATTCCATAACTTTTTTTAGCTAAAGCTTCCCAAAAATTTTTTTTTAAATATATTAATAAAATTTTTTTTTCTTTTGAAAATTCTGTAATTGATTCAATTTTTGGATTTATTATTTCGAATTTTATTTTTTCATCATCTTTGATTGTTAATTCAATAGGTTCAAATTGTTTAATTTTAATTATATCATCTTTATTATTATCTATTATTTCTAAAAAAGTATTAATATCTTTTAAATAAAATAATGCATTATCTTTAAATATTGTGAAATCTTTTTTTGTAGCATATTTGATAAATTCATTCAATATATCTTTGTTTATATTATTCTGTTTCTTGAAAAATATTTCATACGTTAACATTATTTCAAATAATAATTTTTTAGATTCTTCTTTTTTAGAAAGTTTTTTCAATAATTCCATGTATTTTTCATTATTACAATAATTTAAATAACATAAAATTAATCCATAAAAATCAACAGGTTCCAAAGAAAATTTTGAAATGATTTCTTCTGTATTTTCAATTATTTGTTCAAAATTAAATTTATATTTCTGTAATTGTTCTTTGTTAATATTATCTATAACAAAATCGGTTTTAATTTTATTAAATAATTTGAGAAGTTTAGGACATAATTCATGATTATATATTTTAACAAAAATATTAATTAAAAAGGGGAAACTTTTTTTTTTTTCACATAGATTTATTGAATCATTATATAAGATGTCTTTTTTTTCATATTCTTTTTGTGTACTCAAAGCTTCATCAAAATAATTCATTTTTTCAGAAATATCTATTTTTAATTGATCCACCTTTTTTGGTTGTGAACTTTGTAAAGTAACATTAGCATCAAATAAAAAAGTTTTATCTTTCAGTTTATCTAGATTTATATTATATTTTTTTCCATCATAAAAAAATTCAAAATTAGCTTTATCTGATTTGTTGTTAAATTTAAATACTTTAATTATATATTCATTAGTTTCTTCTGTTAGAATATTTTTAGGAATATTATCTTTATCTGTTGTTATGAATTCTACTTTTTCTTTTGCATCTTCAGAGAGAAGACTTTTTAAATAAAGAATAAAATAATATTCTTTATTTTTTATCATTTTGTCGATCATTTTTTTATTTTATTTATAAAAATAGTTAAACAAAATAACTATTTTTAAAATAACAATAAATAATAACAAACCAATAATTCTCATAAAAAAAAAAGTAAATTTTTATTATATGATTTAAGTACAAAATTCAAAGAATTAAATAAAAAAATTACATAGGAAAAATAAGTTTAATTTTTCCTTTTAGACCAGTTGAAATAGAAAAAAATTAATGTTATAGAATAAAATTAGAAAAAATGTATTTGTTGTTGAGCGTTTGGCTTCAATGATTGAAACCCTACCAATCATTCTTAAGTTTATGTGAAGAATATTAATTATTTAATTACGATTGGAAGTTTTAATAAAATAAATTGTGAATATTTGAATTTAAATGAAATTAATAATAATAATAATAAATAAATAATTTTTTTTATTATTATTAACCTTCAAAAAGGCTTAAATAAAATTAAATATTTACATTAAATTAATATTATTGGGGATTGAGGATTGGGCCCAATCCCCAATCCCCAATCCCCAAAAGAAGCAAAAAAATTAAATTAAAAAAAATTTTTATTATTAACAAAGAATTTGAATAAAATATTTTTAATTAAAATAATAAAATTTATATGAATTTTTTTATAATTATTTATTATATAATTTATTAAATATATATTTGCAATTTTAAAAAAAAAAAAAAAAACATCCCAATTATATTATTAATTTTTTATAAAATTTTTTCTTTTTATTTTCTATTAATTTATATGCGTCATTTTCTTCTTTATTTAAAAATAATAATCTATCAATTAATCTGATTTCTACACTATTTAAATGATGAAGATGATAAATATATTCATTTATTCCTTCATTCAAAAATTCATTATTTAATTTTCTTATTACTAAAGATTTTAATATATTATATATTTTCTTAAATAAAATATATTTACAATTTTGGTATCCGAATTATAATATCTTAATCCTAAAATACAATCTCCATAAAATATATGTTTACAAGGTTTAATATCATAAATCATATTATCACCATATTTTGAATAAGCAATAAAAATTTTATCTTTTAAATCATATAATTGAATATTTGCAGGGCATTTTATAATTAATATTCTATTATTTAATAATTTTATTTTTTCCATTATACTATTTACAGAATGAGGAATCCATTCTTTTTCTTTATCATTTTCTTCTAAATTAATTAATTTTTCATTAAAAAAATTTTCATATTCAAATTTTATTATATTTATTAATTGTTTTGTATTCTTTATATTTTTTGTTAAATAAATTAAATATATTTTATTATCTATCTCAGTTAATAATACCGATGTTATTTTTGGAGAAGAATTTTCTTTATTTTTAGTAAATATTATTTGTTTATTAAATAAATTATAAATTTGTATAAATTTATCAGTAAAAAATATATTAATATATCATTTTTAGAAGTTTTAAAACAATCAAAATTATTTATTTTTTCATTACATTTTTCAATGTTATTTATTAATTTTTCATTTATAATATTAAATTTATTATCTTTAATTTCAATTTCAAAACTATTAATTTCATTATTTTCATTTAAATAAATAAATATTTTTTTATCTTCAATTGTTATAAATTTAACAAATAAATTTTTTTTATTTATAAATTTTTTATTAAAATCATTTTTAATATTTATATAACAAATTGGACAAGATAATAATAAAATATAATTTTCATAAATTAAGATATCATTTACATTTTTTATTTTTTCATTAATTTTAATTATTTTATTTTTTTCTTTTGTTGAATATTTTTCTTTATTTTCTTCATAAATTTCAATTTGATTTTCTTTTTTATTATAGCAAACAAAATTGAATGTATCATTTTCTATATATGAAGTAAAATGCTCAACATCTTTTGATAAATTTTCTATTATAATATTATTTGTATAATCTAAAAATTTTGGATTTTTAATTTTGGTTATGCTTTTAGCTATTTTAATAACATCTTTATTTCTTAATTTAAATATTTTATTATTATTTAATCCATCTATTAAATCTTTTCTATCTTTCTTAAAGAAGTTTGCTTTAAAATATTCATCAACATGTATTTTTTGAATATCATGTGTTAATGTATTTTTTAAAATAAATTGAAAATCTTGATCTTTTATATTATATATTTTTTCATCAAAATTTTTATTATTTTTATTATACTCTTCTCCAAAAAATAAATAATGCATAATATTTCCTAAATCATATAATTCATAATAATTTTTTTTATCATCTTCAATATTATTAATAGTACCAGATACACTATTTGCTATATCATTTTTTGATTTTTTTTCTTCTACTAAACCAAAATCACATAATTTAAATTCATATAAATCATTTTCTTCATCTATTATTTTATATAAAATATTATCTGGTTTCATATCATTATAACAAAGCCTTTTTTTTATTAGTAAATATTCCATTACATTATTTATTTGTTTCATTATATATTGAATCATATATAATGGAAAAGAACCATTGTTTTTTTTTATTATTTTTTCTCTAAAATCTTTCAAATTACCATCACATAATTCTAAATAAATCACATAATAATCAAAGTTTTTATCTAATTCACTATTATAGTAATGAACAACATTATTTCTAACTTCTGATTTATTTAATAAATCTAAATATTTTATTTCATTTTTATATATATTTTCATTCTCTTTATTAATTATTTTTTTTGCAACTAAAATATTATATAGAAATTTATATACTGTACCAAATCCTCCTTCTCCTATTTTATTAATTTCATTTGGAAGAAATTTTTCAATAATAATTTGACTATTATAAAAATTATTATAACTATATTGAATACTTATATGATTTATATTTAAAAAATTTGTAATTTTTTTTGATTTATCTGAATCACTATCATCAAAAAATAAAATAGAAGGATAAGAATTCATTTTTTTAAAGATTATATTTTTATAAAAAAGTAAAATATTATTTTATTAAAATTAATATTATATTTAAATTATAATAATTTATTTATATGTTTTAATTTATTTTTTAATTATTTTAATATTATAATATTTATCATTAATCTGACTTTTTACAATTTGAACTTCTTTATAATTAGATTTACTAGTAAATTCTTTCATTCAATAATATCATTTGGATTATTATGATATCATAATTTTCACTTTTATTATTAAGATAAAATTAATGGAATTTTTTTTTCTAATAAATTATAAAATAATATCATTATTTCATTTCTTAACCTAACTTTTTTTTTCATTCATTGTTTTTTTTTTATTATTTTTGTTTCATTTAAATTAATTAATATATTTTTCCATACCATTCATTTAACTTTTCTCTTGCTTCTTCTTCAATCATTATATGTTCATATTTATTATACTTTTTATAATTTATTTTTTGAGATTCTGAAAATTCTTCAGAAAATTGTTTAATCACTGTAAATGAAGTATATTTTCTTCATCTTCTTGAATCTTTTATAAAAGTATTAATAAAATTAGATATAAAATTATATTATAATTACTTTGAATGAATTTTTCAAATATTTAAACAAAATCATTGCATAAATCAATGCTTGGAACCAATTTTATTTCGTTTTCATCATATTTATTTTCATATGAAATGTTTTCTTTTACTAAAAGCATATTAACTATTTTATATAATTTTTTGGTTTAAATTTTTTTGATAAGTTGTATGTGAAATTCTTCTAATTTTTAATAAAAAATATTTAGTAAAAAAATTATAATTTTTATTTAAATATAATATTAAATGTTATACTATAAATAGTATAAATAATGAAATAATAAGTTCATTAAATTAAAAAAATAATTGTTTTTATTTAATAATATATTATTTAAAATAAATAATATTAAAAAATTTTTTTGCTAAAAAAATATGTGATAAATTATTTTATATAAATTAATTTATTATATTACTGTAATTTTTTTAAATATATCAATTTTAATATATTTA
>JAEEGK010012587.1_pt1 | contig 19197 bp, 13 predicted proteins | sample 8958771 | NCBI WGS metagenome assembly JAEEGK01 (sample SAMN16246547, study PRJNA631951) | gut metagenome | biome: gut microbiome; feature: rumen; material: SC-attached | host: Bos | place: Iran: Karaj | collected 2018-10
GGCGTCTACGGAGGCAGCATGCCCATGAAGACCAACGCCCTCAAGCTAGGCTGCAACGGCCCGCAGACGGTTTATCTGGTCTATAAGGCCCCGCAGGACGCCCCGATTGACGAGGCGACGCTGGCCGCGGCACGGAACGCCGACGTGGCCGTGGTGTTCGTCGGCACCGACGAGCACACGGCGACCGAGGAGGCCGACCGCCTGACCCTGCTGCTGCCGGGCAACCAGCTCGCGCTCATCCAGGCCGTCGCCGCCGTCAATCCGCGCACCATCGTGGTGATGCAGACGCTGGGCTGCGTGGAAGTGGAGGAGTTCCGGAATCTGGCGAACGTCAAGGGCATCCTCTGGACCGGTTACAACGGCCAGGCCCAGGGCGTGGCGATTCCACGCCTGCTCTTCGGCGAAGCCAATCCGGGCGGCAAGCTCAACGCCACCTGGTTCAAGACCGTGAAGGACCTGCCCGCCATCACCGACTACAATCTGCGCCAAAGCTCCGGCAACCAGGGCCGCACCCTGTGGTACTTTGACCGGGAGGTATCCTATCCTTTCGGATACGGCTTGAGCTATACCACCTTCAAGTACGATAACTGCCGCATCAGCCAGAGCGCCATCACCCCGAACGACAAGGTGACGCTCAGCGTCGATGTGACCAACACGGGCGACTACAGCGGTGACGAAGTGGTGCAGATCTATGTCCGCACCCCGGACAGCCCGGCTTCGCTGGAACGTCCGGCGAAGCGACTCAAGGGCTTCAAGCGCGTGACCATCCCGCGGGGGCAGACCCGCACCGTCCGCATCGACATCGACTGCGCCGACCTCTGGTTCTGGGACATGAAGGAGGACCGGATGACCTATGATCCGGGCCGCTATGTCTTCGAATTCGGCTCTTCCTCGCAGGATATCTGGGGCAGTGTGGCCGCGACGATGTCCGGCAGCCTGAACCGCAGCCTGAAGACGGTCTGGGCTGCTTGTGACGCCTCCGTGCTGCGCATCGGCCAGACAGCGAAGGCCTCCTTCTCCGCCTGCATGAACGATGACAGCTTCTACGAGGGCGCCAAGGCGGTATGGACCAGCAGCAATCCCTCCGTTGTCACCATTGCCGCGGACGGCACGGTGAAGGCCGTTTCGATGGGTGTCGCCACCCTGACTTGCGCTGTTACCATCAACGGGAAGACTGTCGAGGACACCTTCGCGGTGAAGGTGATGCCGAATCTGGGCGTCGCTTCCCTCAAGGTGGGCGGAAAGGCCGTCAAGCTCGGTGATTCCGACCAGTACAGCTACCTCCGCAAGGCGGGCAAGGCGCCCCTGGTGGAAGCCGTGGCCGCCGACCCGGCCATCAAGGTCGATGTGAAACAGGCGGAGAAAGTGCCCGGCACGGCCGTCGTGACGCTGTATGACCGGGAGACCGGTGACAGTCGCAAGCTGACGGTGAACTTCGGCACCAAGGGCGTTTCCGACAATTTCAATAAATCCGCCCTGGGCGGCCAATGGAGCTGGGTGCGTGAATCGCCGGCCACTTGGTCGCTTTCCGAAGAACCCGGCTCGATGAAGATCCGGGCGGGGAGTGGAGACATCGCCCTGGGAAGCAACATCGCTGAGAACATTCTGCTCCAGGACGCCAACAGCGACTGGACCATCGAGACGAAGCTGCGCTACCTGACCGACCCGGCATCCGTTCCTTCGCGCAATGCCGGCCTTGTCGCCTACGAGTCGGATGACAATTTCGTCAAATTCGTCCGGGCCGCGACGTTCAATTTCCGGCGGCAGGCGTCTGCCGCCGGCCCTTCCGCCGGCCAGCTGCAGCTGCTGGTGGAAGAGAACGGACAACAGAAGAGCGTGACGAACCTCGCGCTGGACGGCATCCTGGAAATGGGCGGCGACCTCTGGCTGCGCCTGGTCAAACAGGGCGACGTCTTCACCGCCTGGTATTCCGTGGACGGTAAAAAGTTCGAAAAGATGGGGACTGCCAAGGCCGTTCTGGAGAACGTCAAGGCCGGCCTGATCGCCTGCGAGGGTGTGGCGCCCGCCATCCGCCGTATGCCCGCCCCGAACGGCGATATGCCGCTGGAAGGCCGTCCCGCTCCGGAACCCTTCATCGTCGCCTTCGATGAATTCAAGATTGCAAGCGGAGGTCTGAAATAATGCGAATCCGCCCGCACATCCTGTCAGCGATCCTGCTCGTCTGCGGCCTCCCGGCCGCGCACGGGCAGGATTTGCGTACGGGAGTCTCGACGGATGACGGAGGATTCCTGGCGGCGGGAGAATGCCTGGCCTGGCTGGATGCGGAAGGGGAGACCCTGCGCATCCGTCCGCTGGAGCGGCCTTTGAAATCATTGGCAGCCGGCATAGATGTTTTGTATGCCTTGGATGAAGACGGATTCGAGCTGCTCAAATTGAACATGGACGGGGCTGTCGTGGAACGAAAAAAGCTTCCCGTGCAGGGGCGTCTTTGTGATCTGGCCTTCGACGGAAACACTCTTTGGGCAGTCACGGACGCCGGAGAAATCCTGCACGGTAACGAGGCTTCCGGATGGACGGTCCTGGATTTCAACGCCCAGTATGCGGGCTATTATCCGCGGATTTCTTTCCGGGCCGTATCCGCGGGCGGCGGGAGCATCATGGTCGCCGGTGTCCGCCCGGACGCGATGCCGGCCGCGTTCACTTCTTCCCGGGGAACCGTCTGGAGCGAGCGCACGCTGGATTATTCGGAGCAGGGGATACCATGTGTTTTCTCCGCCGAAGTGACGGACTTGAGTTATGACGCGCGGCAAGACCGGTTTTACCTGCTGGGAAGCGGCGGCGTGCAGCTGGCCCTGCCGGGCTGTTCGCACTGTAACAGCCTCACGCGCTATCCCACGGATACGCTTTATGCCCGCATCCCTTCGGACGCAGGCGCGCTGCTGCTGGGCAGCGACGGATTCCGAAGAACGGAACCGTAGCTATCCCCGGTGTTTTTCGGTAAAGGCCTTGGAATCGCCCCAGGCGTTGTATAGAATCTTGTGTCCGATGGCGGCCAGGCGGATATCCAGACAGGTCTGGCATTGGTCCGGCCGGTCCTTGACGCAGGCTTTGTCCGGATAGATGAAATAGCTCTCCCGATACTCTCCCGGCGTCAGGTTGGGCATGATGACATTGGCTCCGGCGGAAATGGCTTTCTCCCGTCCCTGCGGGTCGATGGTCTGGTTCGCCGTAGCCGCCACCATGTTGATTTCGGGCATCATGAGGCGGAGGACGGCGATCATTTTGAGGGTCATGTCCATGCGTTCGGGCGCGGAGGGGATGAGGTCCTTGAATTTGTACAGGGGTGTGTCGGGATGGGGGATGTAGGGGCCGAGTCCGACCATCGCCACGTCCATCCGTTTGAAAAAGAGCAGGTCCGCCGCCAAGTGTTCCAGCGTCTGGAAGGGGAGGCCCACCATCACGCCGGTTCCGGTCTGATAACCGGTGCGTTTCAAGGCCTCCAGGCAATCGACCCTTCTGTGGAAGTCGTGCGTCGCATTTCTCGGATGGATTCTGTAATAGAGCTCTTCGTCGGACGATTCGATCCGCAGCAGGTACCGGTGCGCGCCGGCCTCGAACCAGCGGCGGTAGGTTTCTTCGGTCTGCTCGCCGAGCGACAGGGTTATTCCCAGGCTGCCGTTGTCGATTTTCTTGATCTCCCGGACGAGACGTTCGATCCGGGCGATGAATTCCGGGTAGCTGCGCTCCCCGCTCTGCAAGGCCACGGAACCATATCCCAGTTCGTGGGCCAGCCGGGCGCAGGAAAGCACTTCATCGTCGCTGAGGCAATAGCGTTCCACCCGTCCGTTCCCGCTTCTCAAGCCGCAGTAGAGGCAGTTCTTCTCGCAGACATTGCCGAATTCGATGAGACCCCGCAGATGCACGCAATTGTCCAGATGCGCCAGCTTGACCTCCAGACCGCGCCGGAGAAGCCGTCCCTTTTCAGGGCCTTCCGCCGCGAGCAGAACCTTGATTTCCTCCCGGTCAAGTTCCTGCTTGCGGAGCAGTTCGTCAAATGAAGGAATCGGGGTCATACGGTTTCGCACTCCATTTCGATAAGCCAGGAGGGACGGCATACGCGGGCCTCCAGAATGACGCGGGGAACGGCGGGGAAGCGCTCCTGCATATAGGCGTCGATCACGGGATAATCCGAGATGTCGCGGAGGTAGATGACGAAATAGGGCACGTGGCTGAAGTCCGATCCGCCCTCGCGGAGCAGAACGTCGATATTCTCCAGCAGCCGGTCCGTCTGGGCGACCACGTCACCCTCATGCAGCACCCGGCCGCGATGGTCGATGCTGGCGGTGCCGCTGATGAAAATCTGTCCGTCGGAGAGCCGGACGCCCCGTTCGAAAGCCACGCCGTAATCGTGCGTGGGGCTGAGATGGGACAGCGCTTTCAGATAGGTCTTGTCCGATTCCTGCATGTCGGGACGGGTGACGAAGTCGATAGCGACGACGGCGTTACGGCCTTCCGTCGCACCCCCGATGCCGGTGGATGCAATATAATGCGTATCGTGTGAGAGACCCTCTTCCTCGAAGACGTCATTGCGCGCTTTAACGAGTCCGGCGTAGTTGGAATCGATGTCACGCACATAAATCCACGTCCGCACGCAGTGCGTCTTGAGATCGAGCCCGAGCGGGCGGATGATGGACAGGTATTTTTCAAACAGGAGGCGGGACTGGGCGTACGAATCCTTGCCGGCCGCCTCATCCTCCGTGAGACGGAGGCTGTGAAACAGACAGGGCAGTTCCCGGGAGGAGGTCTGCACCAGCGCCACGATGCGGCTGCCGTCCAGCGGCGGCTGCTCGACGACGGAGACGGCAAGGCCCGGGAGCAGGGGGCCGGCCTCCGCCTCCAGCGCCGCCCGAAGGGCCGTTCCCTGGTTCTGCGCGTCGCTCAGGAAGAAGCGGATGAACACGGGATTCCGCCCTTCCGACGCTTCCGTACGGAAGAACTCCTTCATCCGGAAAAGAACGGAAGAGAGGGCTTCGGAAAACGTGTTTCCGGCGGCGGGACGGATGATTTCGAACTTTTTCACGCTGCAAAGATACGAAACCCGCATCAACCGGACAATACCTGGTTCTTGGTATTCAATACGGCATTTTGCAGGAGATTCCGGCCATGATCCAGAGGCCGGGCTGGGGGATGTCGCCGAAGTCGTACCAGGTCCGGTTCAGCAGATTGTTCGCCCGCAGATACAGGTTCAGCCTCGGAAAATCATAGCCGAGCCGGAGATCCAGCAGGGAGTAGGGGGTCATGAGGTCCGAGCCGGTGTTCCGGTCCACATAACGCCAGGAGAGGTCCAGGTCGAGGTTCTTCCAGAACTTGAAATCGGCCTGTACGACCACTTTGTGACGGATGTATTCCAGCGAATAAATGGAGCGCAGATGCGGCTCCAGCCGCTTGTCCTGTGACTGATGGCTGTATCCCAGGCTGAGGGAGCGGAAAAAGAATCCGGGTCGGCCCAGCAGGTCGGGCGGGGTCATCCGGAGCGAAACCTCCTGCCCGAGCGTGTTCAGCCGTGTGTGGTTCACCGAAGTCCAGGGGGCGTCCTCTCCGGCGGAGGTGTCCATGATCCAGTCGATCAAGTCATAGCCCCGGTTGTAGTAAACGGCGGCGACGGCCCGGACACCCCGTCCGAGGTACTTCACGCCGCCTTCCAGGGCGCGCAGTTTCTCGGCCTTCAGATTGGAATCCGCTAGGTGGCCGCCCACCGAGTAGTATAGTTCCGTGAAGGTCGGCATGCGGTAGGATGTATTGTAGGAGGCATAGATCCGCAGGGCGTCGGTGACCCGGAGATTGGCGTCGACACCCGGGAACAGGCGGAGTCCTTCCCGATTGCCGGTGTTATACACTGTCGTGAGTCCCGCCGATGCGGACAGCCTCCCCAGCACGACATGATGCTCCAGGAACAGATTGAAAGCCGTACGAGCCAGACCGCAGGCATACACGCCCCGGGGCTGTTCCAGCCGTTCCCCCAGATTGGTGCTCACAATCCGTTCATGCCGTGCCTCAGCGCCGAAGGCCGTCTGTCCCCATCGGGATTCGGTCCGGAAATTCAGGTTCGCTCCAAGAACGTCGGTCTTGTGGTAATTGAACGGATATTTGTCCGGTGCGTTGCGGAACAGTTCGAACCGGTCCTCTCCGTGGTTCCAGTACAGGGCGTGCGTGAAGTGCAGTGCGCCTTTCCCTTCTGACTTGACGGACGTGAATGTTTTCAGCGTGTGCTCGAACTGGTCGTCGAATTTGGAACTGTAAAAGGTGCTGGAGCCGAAATCCTTGTTGCTGACGCCGGCCTGCCAGCTGAGGTTGCGCCGGCCGAAGTCATGGCCGCCGTGCCAGAAGGCTTTGACGGCGGCGAAATCGTTGTTCAGCCCGCCGGCGGCGTTGCGGTTGAAGCCGTCGCTTCGCTGATAACCCGCCGAGACGCTGTTGAACCCGCCCCGGTGCCTGATCTCTGCGGAGGCGGTTGCCCCGAGCGAACGGAAGGAACCTCCCTCCAGGCTGGCGGCCACGGCGTTTTCCGATGTCTTTTTCGTGACGATGTTGACGGCGCCCAGCAACGAGGATGTCCCGTAAACCCGGGCGGCCGGGCCTTCCAGGACTTCGATGCGCTCGATGTCGCAGAGATTCACCGGAAAATCGAAGGAGTTGTGCCCGGTCTGCGGGTCAGTGATGTTGATTCCGTCCAGCAGGACGGCGACCTGGTTGTAAGTGCCGCCGCGGATGCTGATGTCCGTCTGCATGCCCATCGCACCTCTTTGGCGCACGTCCACGCCCAGGGCGTATTTGAGGAGGTCATTGACCGTCTCGACCGGAGCCGACGCGATGGTCACGCTGTCCAGGAGCGTGACGATGCGGGCGCTGCTGTGCAGGGCGACGGGGACGCGGGTCGCCGTGACCTTCACGCTGTCAATGGATTCGGACCGGTTTTGGGCTTGTGCCTTTCCGGGCCAGGTGGCTGCCAGCAGGCAGGCTATGATGATGGAAGCTTTTCTGTTCATTTTCGGAACGCGAATTTAGGCAATATTTATGGCTTTCGGCAGTAAAAAATGCGGAAAAAAGAAAAATATCGTTTGCGATATAAAAATAAAGTCGTATATTTGCATCGTGAACGATATAAAAGAAAAAGATATGGCAAAGATTTATGATTACAAGGCGCTCTCCAACAAGGGGGCGGAAGTGGATTTCTCCCAGTATGAAGGAAAAGTCCTTCTGGTTGTCAATACGGCATCAAAGTGCGGTTTCACGCCCCAGTACGACGGGCTGGAGGCTCTCTATCAGAAATATAAGGACCGCGGTCTCGTGATCATCGGCTTCCCTTGCGACCAGTTCGCGCATCAGGAGCCGGGCAGTGACGAGCAGATCGCCGAGTTCTGCCGCATCAACCACGGTGTGACCTTCCCGCTGATGAAAAAGGTCGATGTGAACGGTCCGGCCGAGGCCCCCGTTTTCACCTATCTTAAGGAGGCGGCTCCTTCCGAGGAGTACAAGGGACTCAAGGCCAAGGCCACACAGAAACTGTTGAAAACGCTCAGCAAAAGCGTGGAGAAGGACAGCGACATCCTCTGGAACTTCACGAAATTCCTCGTGAACCGTGACGGCACCGTCGTCAAGCGTTTCGCCCCCGTGGCGGAGCCTGAATCCTTCGAGAAGGACATCGAGGAGATGCTGTAATGGACGGCCGCTTCAAACTGGACAACCAGCTCTGCTTCCGGCTCTACACCGCTTCGCGTCTGATCACGCAGGTCTACCATCCGCTGCTGTCGGAATACGGACTGACTTATCCGCAGTACCTGGTGCTGCTGGTCCTGTGGGAGAATGACGCGCAGCCGGTGAACGACATCGCCAAGCGGCTGATGCTGGAGACCAATACGGTGACGCCGCTCCTGAAACGCATGGAGGCCGAAGGGCTTCTGACCCGCACCCCGGGTACGAAGGACGCCCGCCAGATGATCGTGAAGCTCACGAAAAAAGGATGCGGGCTGAAGGAGAAGCTCACGAAAGTTCCCGAGACAGTCGGCAGCGCCGTTCTTTGCGAAAGCGTCACCCCGGAGTCCGTCCCGCAGCTTTTCGGAATGCTGGACGGCATCATCCGCCAATTGAAAGACAAACCAAACAATATCTGACAACCATGTTCATCCGCAGAATCCTCGGAACGCTCGGCGCCGCCCTGTGCCTGCTTTCCTGCAACAGCACCCCGACCATTTACGGCTTCAAAGCCGAATCCAACACCGGTGAAGAAGTGAACTTCGCCGACTACAAAGGCAAGGTTCTTCTGATTGCCAACACGGCCTCCAAGTGCGGCTTCACCCCGCAGTATGAAGGCCTGGAAAAACTGTATGAGAAGTACAAGGACCAAGGTCTGGTCGTCATCGGCTTCCCCTGCGACCAGTTCGGCCACCAGGAGCCCGGCACGGACGGAGAGATTGAAGAGTTCTGCCGTCTCAACTACGGCGTGACTTTCCCGCTCATGGCCAAGTCCGACGTGAACGGAGAAAACGCCAACGAGATTTTCAAGTGGCTGTACGCCGAAAAGCCCTTCGCCGGTTTCGGAGACAGCGACACCGGCAAGTTCATGGACGGAATGCTCTCCCGGAACGATCCCGAATACGCCTCCAACCCGGACATCAAATGGAACTTCACCAAGTTCCTCCTGGACCGGAAGGGGAGAGTCGTCGCCCGCTTCGAGCCGGTGGTCACGCCCGAAGAGCTGGACGCGCAAATCCGGGAACTGTTGTAGAAATTCCGGATAATGATTATCTTTGAATGCTCGGCAAACGCCGGGCATAACGTGTTGACAAACAAAATCATTTCCCTATGGCAAAATCCGACGTCAAGAAAGTGAAATCTCCGGAGATCGAGGTCATCTGGAAAGATAACGTTCCCGAAGCCACGTACTTCAAGCGCAACGAATACTGCATCGTGGCGAAGGTGGAGAAAGGCCAGTACATCCTCTCCCGCTACGGCTGGGACGAGAATCCGGAAAAGGAGGACAGCATCGTCGTCTCCCCGAAGGACACCCTCCGGCTCATGGACAGCCTGAAGGTCAAGAAGGCCGATACGCTCATCAAGGCCCTCGGCAAGAGGTTCGCTCTCAAAGAGCCGCACAACTCCTTTGTCAAAATCATGACCTCCCTCCAGAGAAGAGGCATCCCGTTCGAGAGAAAATAAGTTTCCGAAGGCGTGAATCCGGTTTCCGCCCGCCTTCTGGGCCAGCAGCTTTCCGCACCTCAGTTCAAAGAGCCCGCGGAAGTTGTTTCGTGGTTCGGCGCCCTGCAGGCGCAGGACTATCGAGGCATGCGCTGGGCCGTCGCGATGCGCACCCGGAGGCCTTCCTACAAAGCTTTTGAGAAGGCGTTCAACGACGGACGGATCATCCGGACCCATCTGCTGCGCACCACCTGGCAACTCGTCGCCGGGGAGGATTACCATTGGATGCTGGGATTATGCCGCTCCAAGGCGCTGGCCGGACTCCGCGGCTGGATGCATTCCAACGGAATCGACATCCCGGACGATGAAAAAGGAAGGATTCAGGAGCTCCTGGCCGAATCCGTGGCCGGGAAGCGCTGCGTGCTGAAAGAAGACCTTGACCGGGCTTTGAAGGAGAAGGGGATTGTCATGGACGACCACCGTCTGTCCTACCATCTCCGCCTGGCCGAATTCGACGGCCTTCTCTGCTCGGGAGACCTTCATCCGACCAAAAGGACGCTCGCCCTGGTGTCGGAAAAGATCGGGAATCCGCCCCGCATGGATTCCGACGAAGCGCTTGCCCTGCTCGCCCGGAAATACTTCCGAAGCCACGGCCCCGCGACGCTGGAGGACTTCGTGTGGTGGTCGGGACTGAACATGAGGGAGTGCCGGAAAGGGATGGACCTGCTGGGGGATGAGCTGGTCACAGAAAGATACGGGAAGCGGGATTACTCTTTCCTGAGGGACGCCCGCACAAGGGGCTTCCGAGGCGGCCAGGTGCTGCTGCTGCCGGCTTTCGACGAGTATCTCATCGGCTACAAGAGCCGCCATGTGGTCCTCCATCCGGACCATGCGCCGAAAGCCCACAATCAGTCGGGAATCTTCTATCACGTCGTCGCCCTGGACGGGGAAATCGTCGGCAACTGGCGGCCTGCGGAGCGGGATTTCGGCATATCGGTCTTCAAAGAAGGAGTGTGCATTCCGGAGGAAGCATTACAAAAAGAGATGAGCCGTCTCGACCTTGCGCGAAGGCGGTAAACCACATAATTATCATTCAACCATGGCAAATTTGACATTGGCGATAACCAAAATCGGTGATTTGCTGCTGCGAGGCAGGATCTCCCAGACCAATACGAAAGACGGCCATTCCATCGAGAATGTCATTCTTTCGATACCGGAGTATCAGCGTCCCTATAAATGGACGGCCCGAAACGCCATCCAGCTGCTGGACGACATCATCGAAGCCAGGAACGAAAACAAGGAGAAGTATCGTGTCGGAACGCTGATCTTGCATAAAGACAAAGAGAAGTATGATATCGTAGACGGACAGCAGAGAACCATTACTTTTGCGCTGCTGCTGACCGCCTTGTATGAACTTGAACCGGTCGGGAGCAGACCTGCGATCGCTTTTCTTGACCAGAAGATATCTGACAATCCGTTCAGCCGTCATAACATTCCAAACAACCTGAATGCATTCAGACGCCGGACAAACAGAAGTAAGGACGGCGACGCGAATACGGATTTTGTCAGAGACATGGAACGCCTGCGTGAATACATTGAGGACCGGTGCGAAATGATCGTAGTCATCACGGATGACGATTCGGAAGCATTTCAGTTCTTTGACTCGCAGAACGCGCGGGGCAAAGCTTTGTACCCGCATGATCTCCTGAAGGCCTATCATCTGCGCGAGATGGCGGACATGGACGATGCCAAGACGGAAAAGATTGTTAAGGAATGGGAAAAGATTCCGCAACAGGAGCTGGCCTCTTTCTTCGGAGACTACTTGTACCGCGTCAAGGAATGGATGAACGGAAACTGGGCATACAGGCTGAACGAACAAAACATCTATAAGTTCAAAGGAATTACACGGACGGCCCGTACACCCTATGCCCAGTTCTATAAAAGCGCCTTCTCGTATGCTGAAATGGTCAATTCGTCATCCATGCCTTTTGTCTCCGGCACAAGAGAAGTGAACGCCTTCCAGCTGAATACGCCCATCATCGCGGGAAAACCGTTTTTCGATTATACGAAGCACTATTTCGGAATCCTTCAGGACATCCGTGACAACAGCCAATATGAAGGCTTTTATATCAAGGGGGACACGATTGTCAAAACACTGGACAAGTATTTCAGCACCGGTACCGGCAACAGAATCGCCAGGCTCCTGTTTGATACGGCGCTGCTGCTGTATGTTGACCGTTTCTGTCCGGCAACATATCCGACAAAGGTGGACATGGAGTTGTTCGATCAGTTTGAAGTATACGCATTCATATGGGCTTATTCTCTTCGCGCCCAGTATTCCCATCTGGGATGGCGTACCGCACAGAATTATATCCTCGAGCGGAGTGATCCGGGCATTATCAATTCGCTCAACCTGTATAAGATCATCACGGATTCCGATACGTCGGTTTCCCTGCTCAGTTCACTGGCGGACAATCTGAATCCATTGCCTCACGGAAAGATCTACAAAGACCTCCGCGAGAAAATTGATGGCGGCGAGATGGACATTGATGCTGTGGAAGGCAAAGTGTATAAGCATTATCTTCATTTTTTCGTCGTGAACACCTTTTATATCAAGTAACATGGCAGAGAAAGTATTACCGCTGGAAGAGCGTTCCATCTCTCAGATATATCTGGAAAGCCAGGATGTAATCACTTATGTGATACCGGTCTATCAACGTAACTACGCTTGGCAGGATGTAGAAATCACGGCATTGGTCAAGGATGTGCACGACTCTTTTCTCAAGGACGAAACAGTTCCTTATTATATCGGTACGCTGGTGACTTACAAACGTGGGGACAACCAATATGAAGTAATAGACGGCCAGCAGCGGCTGACTACGATTTTCCTTATCCTGAAGGCCATTGGCGGCCTGGTTCTCAGAAACAAGCTCACATACAGCGCCCGCGCGGCATCCGCTTCCACCCTTGGGAATCTGGACAATTACCCTGATCTGGGAACTGACGTCGACGGAGGGATCAGAGAGGGATTCAAGTTCGCACGCAAAGCGTTGGATGACATCGTCAGCGACACTGAACAGGCAGACTTCAAAAAGTATTTCCTTCATCAGGTCAGAATCATTCAGTACAATGTTCCCAAGGACGTTGATCTGAATCACTATTTCGAGGTCATGAACTCCCGCGGAGAACAGCTGGAGAAACACGAGATTGTCAAGTCCATTCTCTGCGAATGCATAAAGGACGAAAAGGATATTTCCAAGTTCAGCGCCATTTGGGACGCGTGCGGAGAAATGGATCTTTATATTCAGCAGCTTGTTTCCGTGAAGAGTGCGTTCAGCGATGATCTTCAGTCTTTTGTGAAAAAAAGTTTTGATGATATTCCGGAACAGGGAGGTTCTGAAGGCAAGAAACCGTCCATCAGGAACCTTCTGAATCTGCCTGTCGACAAGCAGGAAGACAGCGCCGCCGAGGAAAAGAGCGATCGGTTTCAGCCGATTATTGATTTCCCAAACTTCCTGTTGATCATTCTTCGAATTGCAGTATCGGGTTATGACGGGATCACCCCGGCGGATGTAACGCTGGACGACAAGGAATTGCTCAGAGAGTTCAAAAAGTTCATCAAAACCTTGGACAGCGAGGAGGAAAAAAAGGCGTTTGCAAAGGATTTTGCATTCAAGCTCTTGAAAGGCAAGTATTATCTCGACAACTACATCGTACATCATATTTCTGAGAATAAGGAGATCTCGGGAGAGAATCCCTGGAAACTTCAGCGCTATTTTATGGATGACAGTAAAAAGAAGTATCCGAGGCGTCTGGGGTCAACGCATCAGGACGAACTGGTCCATCTGCTATCCATGTTCGAGGTGTCATTTACGCCCAGGCAGCATAAGAACTATCTCTTCTATTGCCTGATGTTCTTGTTTGAAAAAGATGAGCCTGCGGAGAAGGATTATCTCGAATTCCTTCGTGGGTTGGCTGACAAGTATTTCTATGACGTTTATCTGAACCCCGATTTCCTCAATGAGCGCAAACAGCCGCGACCGAACGCATTTGACAGCGCCGTTCTGCCTGAAGGGAAAATGTGTCTGGAAAAGATCAGGGATGAAGGGGCCGACTATAAAACCAGATTTGTGGAAATATACAGACAGGGGAAATCCGACATACCTTTGTTCGTGTTCAACTACACGGACTACATTCTGTGGAGGAAATATGCGGACACCTTGCGCAGTAAGGAGACAAAGAAGGGAGATGGGATTCGAGAGAAGTTCTTCGAGGAATTGGGGTGCACCGATTTCGAACTGGATTCTTTCAAACACTTCTATTTCTCACGTACGAGAAGGTCCCTGGAACATTACTACCCGCAGGCCATGGCGGGAATGCCCGGCAATCCGAGCCAGGATGATATCAACTGTTTCGGCAATTTCGCCATGATAGGCGCCGAGGCGAACAGTTCCGGATCAAGCCTGCCTCCCGAAGCGAAACTCTTCCGCTACAGCGGCGGAGAGTCTGATCCGGTGAGCGTCGCTTCCCTGAAGTTCAAAATCATGATGCAGAAATGCCAGGACAACAGGCAGATCCGGCCCCGCGGCGAGGAATGGAACGCGGATGATATGCGGGAGCATCAAGAAAAGATGCTGGCCATCCTCATCAAAGACAATTTGGGGACGGTCCTGTAATAAATCCGTTTTCCGGGGTATATTAAGGATGAACCCGTTTCAAGCATCCTGAAAATGACCATTAAAACCGACTATTCCAGAAACTTCAGCTACGCCCGCATGCAGAACGGCATGCCGGCGGTGCGGAGTGTCCTCATCCGGAACACGGAGAAAGAGCCCCTGACCGACGTCCGGATGTCCATCCGTTTCGATCCGCCTTTTTCGAGCGGGTATGATTCCGTTCTGAGTTCGGTCTCCAAGGGGAAGACAGTTCTTGACAGCATCAGAATTCTTCCTTCCGCCACCTATCTGGCCAATCTCACCGAACGCGTTGAAGGATCGATGACCCTCACCTTCACGTCGGGGGACAACGTGATTCTGAAGGAAGAGTACCCGGTTTCGCTACTGCCCTATGATTTCTGGGAGGGCGTGAACGACGCCCCCGAACTGCTGGCCGCCTATGTGGTTCCGAACCATCCGGCCATCCGTCCGGTCCTGCAGCGTGCGTCGGATAAATTGAAGAAGTGGACGGGCAGCCCGGCGCTGGACGGTTATCAGACCGGGGATGTCAACCGGGCCCGGATGCAGATGGCCGCCGTCTATGAAGCGCTGTACGAAGAGAAACTGACCTACGCCAATCCGCCGGCCTCTTTCGCGGAGCGGGGGCAGCGCGTCCGCCTTCCGGAAGAAATCTTCTCCTCCAGGCTGGCGACCTGCCTGGATGCGGCGCTCCTGTATGCGGGCTGCCTGGAAGCGATGGGGCTGCGTCCTCTTCTGGTTCTCCATGCCGAACATGCATATGCCGGAGCCTGGCTTGTGGAGAAATCCTCTCCCTATCCCGTCAACGACGATCCGGCCGTCCTGCGCAAATGCGGCGCCGGCGGCATCAACGAACTGGTCCTTGTCGAAACCACCGGATTCCTGAAAGGAAACGAAGACAGTTTTGACAAGGCCGTGTCGACGGCGTCCGGCACGCTTTCGGACATGGACAGCTTCCTGATGTACGTCGATGTCCGTTCGGCCCGGAATCTGGGCGTCCTGCCCATCCCTCAGCGCGTGTTGACCCCGGACGGTTATGTGATCGACGATGAAACGGTGTGGAAGCACGCTGTTCCTTCGTCCGTCGACGAGCCGGATGAAATTGACCTGGACCGGCCGGCGGTTGTCGACAAACACACGATCTGGGAACGGAAGCTGCTTGACCTGAGCCTCCGAAACAATCTGATCAACATTCATGCGAAGAAGGGAACCCTCCAATTGATCGGAGCCGGAGTTCAGGATGCCGTCCATCTGCTGGAAGACGGCGCCGGGTTCCATGTATTCGGCATTCCGCCAGGCTGGTCGGGGCTGGTTCGGACGAACGGCCTGTTCCAGGAAACGGTGCCGGATGATCCGTTGTTCCTGTTCGCACAGAAGGAAATGGCGGACAGACGGCTGCATTCCTATCTGCCTGAAGATACCACCTTTCAGCAATTGGACGTCATCCGGAGCGAAGCCCGGCACTTTCTGGAGGAGAATGGAGCGAATACGCTCTATCTGTCCGTCGGCGCCCTCAAATGGATCGACGATGACGGCGAGACTCCGCATTCCGCCCCGATTCTTCTGGTCCCTGTCGAGATAACCAAGGCGACCTGGACCATCAAATGGACGGGGGAGGACGTCACCGCCAACCTGACGCTGTTGGAGATGCTCCGCCAGCAGCATGATATCAATATTCCCGGACTGGACTCCCTTCCCGAGAAAGACGGACACGTCGCCGTGACGAAAGTGATGAGCACCATCCGCCGGGCGGTCATGGGCAAGAAAGGCTGGGACGTCGAAGAACTGCTGTTCCTCGGCAACTTCACCTTCAACAAGTTCATCATCTGGAACGACATTCATTTCCACCGGTCGATGCTGGACGCCAGCCCGGCCGTCTCCAGCCTGGTGCGGGGGCGGCTGCTGATCCGGGATGTCGAATCACCGGAAGGATCCGTGGACAGTCTGTGCCCCTCGGGGGAGATTCTTCAGCCCATCAGCGCCGATTCCTCCCAGCTGCATGCCGTCCGCGACGCGCTCGCCGGCCGCAGTTTCGTGATGCACGGCCCTCCCGGAACCGGCAAGAGCCAGACAATCACCAATATCATCGCCAATGCCCTGTACGCAGGCAAGCGCGTACTTTTCGTTTCGGAGAAGAAGGCCGCTTTGGAGGTGGTTCAGAAGCGGCTTGCGGAGATCGGACTGGATCCGTTCTGCCTGGAGCTGCATTCCAACAAAGCCCGGAAATCCGTCATCCTGTCGAACCTGGACCGGACCCTCAGTCTTCCCCGGAGGAAGGCCCCGGAGGCTTTCGCCGCGGACGCCGCCCGGATGGACGAGGCCATCGGCCGGCTGGACACCCATGCGGAGGCGGTCAACCGCGTCTATCCGGCCGGGTTTTCCCTGTACGACTGCGTTTCGGGATACATCTGCCTGCCGGATGACATCCCGACGCGGCGGATTCCGTCATCCGTCCTGTCCTCTCTGGATGCGGGCGGATTCCGGAACCTGCAGTCCGCCATGCGGGATTATGTGACGGCCATCCGTCATTCGGGTGTCGGCGCCGACTGCCCGCTGTTCGACATGCCGGTCGTGGATTACAGCCCCGAGCTTCGTGACCGGCTGTCAGAACGCTTCGCCACGGTTCTGGGCAAAACCGGCCTCCCGTTCTGGTGGGAGGCCCGGAAACTGGAGAAAGAACTCGGCCGGCCGATCGGTGTCGGGCTCTCCCGTGTGGCGCTGGGCGTGGTCCGCGAAAAGATCGCGCGCTGGCAGGATCACCTGTCCGGGATGAAGATGTATGCCATCTACGCCCGGCAGAAAGCCCGCATGTGCGGACTGGGACTTAGTCTCGTCACGGAGGAATTCGAGTCCGGCCGCCTGCCGGCCGACAAGCTGGAGACCTTCTTCCTCAAGAGTTTCTACCGTTCTTACGCCGCCCATATTCTGGACAGGGAGAAAGGGCTCGGCATTTTCTGCGGAGAATTGTTCGAGTCATTTGTCCGGAAGTTCCGCGAGGATGACGCCGCTTTCCGGGAGACGGTCCGGCAGGAGCTCGTCGCCAAGGTTTCTTCCCGCCTGCCCGGGCCGGACGACCTGATTTCTCGCGGGCCTGAGATGACCCTGCTCAAGAAGGCCATCCGCAACAACTCCCGCGGCGTCTCACTCCGGAACCTGTTCGACCGGATTTCGAACCTGCTGCCGCGTCTGTGCCCCTGCATGCTGATGAGCCCGCTTTCCGTATCGCAGTACCTGCAGCCGAAGGGGGGACAGTTCGACCTGGTCATCTTCGACGAGGCCTCCCAGCTGCCTACCAGCGAAGCAGTGGCCTCCATCGCGCGAGGGAATGCGCTTATCGTCGTCGGCGACAACAAGCAGCTGCCCCCGACCTCGTTCTTCGAAACGGGCGTCTATGATGAAGAGAATTCCGACCATGAGGATCTGGAAAGCATCCTGGACGAGTGCCTGGCGCTGTCCCTTCCTTCCGTCCACCTGAAATGGCACTACCGCAGCCGGCATGAAAGCCTGATCGCCTTCAGCAATGCGAACTATTACGACAACTCCCTCCTGACCTTCCCGTCCACGGACGACATGTCCACGCGCGTCCGATTCCAACGCATTGACGGTATCTATGACAGAGGGCGGACGCGGACGAACGAGGCGGAGGCCGATGCCATCGTTCTGGAAGTCAAACGCCGGCTCTCAGACCCGGTGGAATCCGCGAAAAGTATCGGAATCGTCACTTTCAATGTAAGCCAGAAGAATCTTATTGACAAAAAGATAGAGGAACTCTTCTTGATGAACAAGGCCCTTTCTCGCATTGCCTCGCAGCAAGCGGAGCCTTTGTTCGTCAAGAGTCTGGAAAACGTCCAGGGCGATGAACGGGACGTCATCCTTTTCTCCATCGGATACGGGTTGGACCGGAAGGGGCGCGTGTCGCTGAATTTCGGTCCGCTGAATCAAGATGGCGGCTGGCGGAGGCTGAATGTCGCCGTTTCCAGAGCCCGTCAGGAGATGATGGTGTTCTCCTCCCTGGAACCGGAACAAATCGCGGGAGACGGCTTTGTTCCCCGTGGCGTCACCGATCTCAAGGCATTCCTCCGTTATGCGCGTGACGGACGGGAGATTCTGGAAGGACCGTCATCGTCCGGAGCGAAGGAGAACCCGTTTGCGGAGAAGATTGCCGAGGAACTGCGCGCGGAAGGACACATTGTCCATACGAATATCGGCACCTCCGATTTCCGGGTGGACGTAGGTGTCGTGGATCCCGCCCGGCCGGACACTTACCTGTACGGAATCCTGCTGGACGGTCCGGGATACGCCTCGGCCGAATCCGCCCGGGACCGGGAGATCATCCGCCCGCAGGTGCTGGAAGGACTGGGATGGACCCTGGAAAGAAACTGGATATTGGACCGATATGATGACTGACATGACTTGGAACGAGTTCTGCGAACTCTATTATGACACGGCGAAGGACTATGCCGAAATCCACATTCGGAGCCTTTGCAAGAAGCTTGGCGAGCTGGACAAACGGGTGGACCTGGATTATGTGAGGGATTCCGCCGTACTCTCCTCGCTGGAGAAGGCTTATGAGCATTATGATGCGAAGAGGGGAGCGAAAATCACGACCTATCTTTCCACGCTGGTCCACAACGAGGTGGTCGACCTGGTGACCAAAGAGTCGAAAAAGGCGGCCGTCCAGCAGGACATCGACAACCTGAAGACGGCCATCCGCGCTTATGCCGATGATGATTCCGCCGAGGCGCGCCAGCGGCTCATCCCTCGTCTGAAGGAGGCCATCGGCAAGCTGTCTCCCAGCGACCAGATCATCCTGAACTACTATCTGCAGGACAAATCCAACTACATCGCCCGTTCAGTCGAGGCGCTGCATGTGTCGGAGAATTACGTGAGCGTGCGCCGCAACCGGATTTTCGCGCAGCTGCCCAAACTGATGGAAATGACCCGCAGCGACTATCGCCGCTTCTGCTACGAGGAAACGGTCTTCGCCAATTTCACGATAAAGGAAGAGGCCTCCGTACGAATCATCAGGCCCAATCCCATCCTGCCTTCGCTGGATCTGGACTGGATGGCCCGGGCCGTCCTGGCGTGAACGGCCGTCACCGGAAGAATGCTACGATCAAGCAGCCTTCTTCCGGTGCAGCCAGTGGTCTTTGAGCCACTCGCGGACGGGCTCATCATAGGCCTTGAAAAGACCATAGGCCACGACAATGGCCATGAAGACGATGCCTGCCGAAACGGCGATGTGCTGCCACAGGGGAGCGTCCGGATGCGCGGCGACCCAGTCCATCTGCATGTACATCAGCGGATAGTGCGTGATGTAAATGGGGTAGGAGATGTTGCCGAGCCA
>JAEEGK010012592.1_pt1 | contig 19193 bp, 13 predicted proteins | sample 8958771 | NCBI WGS metagenome assembly JAEEGK01 (sample SAMN16246547, study PRJNA631951) | gut metagenome | biome: gut microbiome; feature: rumen; material: SC-attached | host: Bos | place: Iran: Karaj | collected 2018-10
CTTTTGAAACAATTAATAATTTTAATAAACAATTAATTAGAAATCAAAGTGGTTTTGTTAAAAAAAAAGAAACTCATTCTTTATCAAAATTTAAAGAAATTTCAAAAGGAAAAATTGAGAAAGAATTTGGGAAAAATTATATAAATCATAGACAAAGGAAAAATAATAAAGAAAAAAATAAAAGTTATGATAATTATCTATTACCTCAAATTAAGAAAAATAAAAAGATTTAAAATATTTATAATTTGTAAATAAGAATAATTTATAATTAATGTTTATTATCTAACACATTTTTCAAAAAATTTTTTTTTTTATGAAAATTAAAAAAATCAAAATTTAAAAATAAAATATAATGAATTGGTCAAATATTAAAAATTAGTTTTACAAGAAAGTATAAAATGATTAGAATAAAAAAATTTATAAAATGGGAAAATATTCCAAAACACAAAAAACAGAAAACAAAATAAACAAAAAGAAAATAATTAAAACTGAAAAAATAAAATATGAAAGGAAAAACCGAAAAAATAAAAAGGAAATTTATAAAAATTATTTTAAAAACATTTTTGAAGATATGAAAAATAAAGAAAAATTAAAAAAATTATTTGAATTATTAAAAAACTGTTTTCATCCAGATCAAAAAATTTCAGATGAATCACATAAAAAAATAAAAGAAAAATTTGAAAATATAAATATTTCCAATGTAATTAATAATTATAATAATTATAATAAATTATTATCTGAAAAAGAATTTTATGATTGCTTTTTAATAAAAATTAAACAATTATTTTTGACTAAAGATTATGAAATATTAAAATCAAATTATAATTCAATTTATTATAATTTTTTTAAGACGATTTGTGAGCAAAAAAAATTTAATGATTATTTATTTGATAAAAATAAAATATCTTCTTTTATAAGACAAGATTTAATTTTAACATATTTTGATGATATTAAAAATTTTGAAAATTATATTCCCATTATTTACTTAGATGATATTTGGTACAGTGAAATAAATGAAAATAATTTATTAATTGATGAAAATATAAATGATTATCAAAAGGATTTTTTATTTTTACCATTAATTTTATCAAATATTGAAAAGATTTTATTAATATTTGGAGTAAATAATAATGAAATAAAAGATTTAATTAATTCAATTATCACTAAAATTAAATTCTTTCATTGTCCATTACCAGAAAAATTATCTTCTTTAACTTGTTTAGGAAATAATATATTAATTAGGAATTATTTTTATAAGTTCAATGATAATACTATTAAAATTCCTCTTAAAATAATAATAACAAGAGAATTAATAAAAGTAATTATTTTAAATTTAATTTCTTTTTCTTTTATTTCTAATAATTGTTTAATTAATAAAATTGAGAATTTCTATGAAAATATCTTATTAGGAGGTAAAATTATTTATTATTCATTACCAATGATAAATTATTTAAATGATAAATCAAATTATTCCAAATCAAGAGAAATTTTTTCAAAAGATATTCAAAATTTCTTTTCAATTTATAAAATATATGAAGACTATGTTAAAAATTTATCTGATGTTGAATGTATAAATAATTTTATTTGCAGAACAATAAAAGTTTAGTAGTTTAAATATTTTTATATCATTTAATTAATATAAAAAGAAAAAAAAAAAAGCATATAAAATATTTTTTAATATTTTTGTCAAATCAAAAAATTAATAAACTTAAATTCATATTTGATATAAAGAAGCAACATCTTTAGTAATAGAAGGAACAATTAATTGAGATCGATTAGTTAAATCTTCATAAGTTAAAACATTTCCACCCGAATAACGTTCATCTCTTTCTTTTGATTCTTTAGCATCCATTATAACTTTCATAATATCATCATTAGAATAATCAGCAAAAGTTTCTTGGCATAATCTAATCCATTTTTCATTATTCATTGTTAAAGTTATTCCAAGTTTTTGACAAATAAATTCTATATAACCTTTTTTAAATTTCAAAAGAAAAGGACCAATATAAAACAAATAAATAAAATATTGATATAATTCTTTAGGTAATTGCTCAGGTTTACAAATACAAGAAGCAATAATTAATATTTTATTATCAGTTTTACCATTAATAATCTTATCTAAAAAAAAATAGATAAATTTTAAAGCAGGATACATAGCATCAATATATTTTAAATAAACAATAATAGGTTGTCTAGCAACACTTAAATTAGATAATTCAAAAGCAAATTTATTATCTTCAATAAAAAATTTAGCATCATCTATTTGAATAAATTTAGCTTTGATGTGATTTGCTATTGCCATTGCAGTTAAAGACTTTCCACATCCTTTAGGACCATATAATAATAAAGTTTTATTTTTACTTATAATTGCTTTTCTATATGTTTCAGTCATAAATTTTTTCAAATTTTTTTCTTCTGTGGGATCGTATATATCATTAAAAGTTATATATGGATTTTCTGAAATATAAGAATTAATATATTGGATTGTTGATTTATTTTTATCTTTTGGTTTATAAGAAAAAATTTTAGGGGTTATTGAATAAATAGATAAATAATATTGAGAAAGTAATTTATTATTTTCATTTATTGTTTTTATTATATATGATAAATAATCTCCTAAATGAGTTGCTTTATTTTCAATCAAATTTTGTAATTGAATTAATCTCCTTTTTTCATCATTTAATATTTCAATTGCTTCTTGAATTTTTGTTTTTTCATATTTTAATATTGCATCTTTTCTTTTTGATAAACAAGCATTTAATATTGCATCTGTTTTTTTTCTGTCTTCTTCTAAATTAATTGTTTGATTTGACACATTTGTTCCATGAAAACTTGATTTATCTTGAAGATTTGGTTTTGATGTATTTGCGGTGCTGGAAAATGTTGGTTGGTTAAAATTTGTAGGATTAGTATGGAAATATGGGTTATATTTATTGGGGTCCATTATTTTTATATTTTTTTTTAATAAAAAACCATTATTTCATTTATTTTTTCTGCTATTTTTTAATTTTTGAAATCACTCAACAGAATTAGTGATATAAAAATTTTTAATATATAAATCAAGATTATATAGATATAAATATAATGATGTAGAATCTTAGAAGATTATAAATTCATTTTATTATGAAGTGTCTTAAATCTTCTCATTATTTTTAGAAACAGTTGAAAAAAAATGTTCAAAAATAAATAAATTATAATATTATTCATAAAGTTATGGTTTTAAAATTCTTGTCAAAAACATTAAAATCTTTTTTTCAAATTGGAAATTTAATTAAATAGTACTTATTTTATATTTTAAGAACAAGGAAATAATTTTTAACTTCTTTTTTTATAAATTAGGATAATTTTTATTAAATTTTTAATAAACGAAAATTAATAATAAATCATAAATTATATGGATTTAGAAAAAAAAAGAAAGAGAGATTCAGCTCCAATTTCAAATAACAAAGAAAAACAAAAAGAAAAAGAGGACTCTCCAAATTTCTTAATTAAACTAAATCAAATATTAGAAAACTCAAAATATTATGATATAATACATTGGGATAATTCAGGTAAATATTTAATAATATCAAATATAAGTAAATTTTCAGATATTATTCTTCCATTATATTATAAACATAATAATTATGCTTCTTTTGTAAGACAATTAAATATATATGATTTTCATAAATTAAAAAGTGAAAATGGAAAACAAGTTTTTCAACATAGATTATTTACAAGAGGAAAAAGTAATTTAATTCCTTTAATCAAAAGAAAAACATCAAAAATTAAAAATGAAAATATTACTGTTAAAGAAATATTAAATACTAATAATATTCATGATAATTTTTTAGATGAATTAATTAATGAATTAAATACAAATAAAAAAGTTACTAAACAATCACTTGAGGAAAATTTAAATGATTTAATTAAACAAGTAAATGAAAATAGAGAAAAACAAAATTCTCTTTTAAAAAAGGTTGAAGATTTAAATAAACAAAATAATATATTTATTATTCAAAATGAATCAATGTTAAATGAAATAAATAAAAAAACTCAATATACAAGAAAACTTGAAGCTGTTATTCTTTTTATTTTAGAAATTTTAATGAATAAAAGACCTGATATAAATAATGTTGATGGTAATTTAAATAAAAATGATTTTCAACAAATTTTAATTCCTTCTAATAATAGTCAAATTATTCCTTATCCTAGTAATAGTATAAATAATTTATATCCTACTAAAAACAATTCTAATGTAAACAGCATTGATCCTTCCGATAATTATAATATCTTTCATAGTATTTCTGATGATATTTTTAATAGTAAAATAATTCCTAGTAAAAATATAAATAATGATACTTCTTTTAATAATAATTTTTTGTTTAACACTATTAATATTAATCCTGATGATAAAAATAATAATAATAAATAAAAATAAAATTTAGATTAGATTCTAATTTATTGTATATAAATTTTTATTTTATAAATTTAATATAAAAAATAATATTTTTTCAATCATTCAATATATTTTATTTTTTCAATTTTCATCTTCTATATTATTATTATTAGTATTATTAATATTAATATTATTATTATTATTATTATTATTATTATTATATTCATCATTATTTTTATTATCTTTATTATTACAATTTTCATTATATTTAATCATAAATTGAATTAACATAAACCATTTATAAAGATTTTGAATATTATCAGAAGTGAAAATTAATAAACTTTCATTATTTTCAGGGCTACTTAAAAAACTAGTATTTTCAAAATTTTCAAACAAATGCTTAAAAGTAGAATCATCATTATTATGTTTAATAACACCTCTTTTATTACAAATAATAATATGATCAATTGTATTTGAAGTTTTTTTAATTTTTCCAAAATTTACTCTTAATATATTTTTAAAAGGAATAATACAAAGAGGATTTAAATTTCTTAAAAATTGAGCTTTACTTTTATAATATTTAAAATTGTTAGAAGTTAAAAGACAAAATCTATTTGAATACATTTTACTATGAGGATTTATTTCATAATTGATTAATTTATTTAATTCACCATGATAAATTATAGTATTTTCATCTTTTAAAATTTGATTTAACTTTTCATCAGTTAATATAGTTTTTAATGATATTTTTTCTAAATTTTTATGAATTAAGTTAATTTCTGATTTATCAGGAGGATAAAATTGTTCTAAATTTTTTTGAACTTCTTCATATAATTTTTGCTCTTTTAAAGTTAATTTTTCTTCTTCTAAATTTATTCCAAAATTTATATTTCCTATATCATATTCTTTTATATTTTTTAATGAATTATTTATTTGAAATCTATCACTTACATTTATTCTTATATCTGATGATTCATTTTGATACGAATTTTTTCCTTTTGAATCTTTTCTTTTATTTCTTAAATTATCTATTGGCTCTTTTTCTTTTTTTAATTTTGTTTGGATTTTTGTTTTTATTTTTTTTTTCAATGATATATTATTATTACTATTTTTATTATTATTATTTATTTGATTCGGATTATTTATTTGAATATTATTATTTGATATATTATTTGATGAATTTAAGTTAATTATTTCTTTATTTTTAAATATTGATGAAATATCTTTTTTCATAATTTGCGTATTTTCTGGATTAGATATATTCATATTTGATGAACCATCTTCAAAAATATTATTTATATTTCTATTTATATTCTTTAGTTTTGTTTCTTTTTCTTTCAAATAATCTTTATTTTCTTGATTTAAAGGTGGAGTTATGCTATCATTATTTAATATTTCTACATTAATATCTTTATTTTGATTTTGATTATTTTTCAATTTATTTTCACTATTATTATTATCTATCTTAAAATTAATATTTCCATTAGAATTTAAATTAATATTTTGTTTGTTTATGTCATTAATATCATTCTTATTTATATTATTATTCTTTATATCTATTCCTTCATTTAAATTTATATTATTATTAGTAGTATTATTAACTTCAATAGATTTAATATTATAATTAGGAACGGTTCCTTCAACTGTAATAATATTTTCATTAATAATATTTTTATTAATAGAAATAGGGATTTTATCTTTTAAATTTTCATTTTTATTATTTAAATTTTCTCCAATATTTGTGTCATATTTATTATTCTCTTGATAAAAATCCTCTTCAAATTCTTCATCTATTTCTTTATTACATTTACAATTTCTACAATTAAAGTTTCCCATAAATAAAAGAATAATTTTAAAATATTTAAAATTATTAAAAACTATTATTGAAAAAATGCCTTTTCTAAAAGATATAATATTCTTTGTAATTATAATTAAAATAATATCTTTACCAAAATGTCAAAATGACTCAATAAAAGTAATAATAACAGAATGCTCATCAGAATTAAAAAGAAATATATACATTCATAATCCAGAACAATGTGATATTTTTAAAGAAAAAATTCCTCCTTCTCAAAAAAATTTAGACTGTCATTCTTGTGAAGGAGGAAAATATTTAAATTTTAATATACAAAATAATAAATTTGAATGTTTAAATTGTCCAATAAATACATATTCAACAGGAGGTAATTTTAGAATTGATGGAAAATATAATGAATGGACTGAAGAATCAATAATAGATTTTAAAAATGAATGTTTTGTTATTATAGGAAATAATGAAAATCATTATTGTAATTCTTTTTATTCAAATGATAATGAAAATTTAAAAACTGGAAATGCTTTTTCAAATGAAAAATATGATTATACTTATGTTGCTCAATTATCTAAAAATTTCTATTTAATTAAAGAAGGAGAATTAAAATTTAAATATAAAAAAGATACATTAATTGAAGAAGGAAAAAAAACTGGAATTTTTCGTTTTTATATAAATTATTTAACTGAATTATCTGATGATAAAATAAATAATAATAGTACTAATGAATATATTGAAGTAAAATATCCTTTAACACCAGGTTATTATAGTTTTTTATGGCAATATATAAAAACAGTAAAAAGTCCTCAAAGTGAAAAATTAAATTTAAAAATAGAAAGTTTAGAAATTTCAGGTTTAGAAACATCTTCATTGGATTGTAAAAAATGTTTAACTGGTTTTTCAAATATAGGAAGTGATCATTGTGAAAAATGCGAAGAAGGAAAATATTATGATAATCAAAAAATGGAATGTTTAGATTGTCCAGAAGGAACTTTAAGTTTTGATGGTAATGGAATTGAATCTTGTGTTCCTTATCCTAATTGCAATGATGATAATTATTATATGATTATTGATAATAAATGTAATGATAAAATTAATAAACAAGAAGTTTCCTTTGATTTAATTAAAGATAATTGTATTGAAGTTAACAAAAAAAATAATATTTTTATTAATTGTGAAAAATGTTCTATGGGACAGTTTTTAAAAAAAATTAATGATACTTTTTCTCAATGTGATTATTGCCCTAATGACAAATATTCTCTTGATGGAAATAAATGTATTCCTTGTGAAGGAAATTTAAATAAAATAGCTTATTATAATGCAGAAAGACAAAAGAAATTTAATAAAGTAATTGAAATAATAAATGATAAAGGGGAATTATCAATAAAATATAAAATAATTAATAAAACTTTAAAATCAAATATATATTTAATAATAGATAATATTCCATATATAAAAGAGATAAAAAATGAAGAGAAAATAATATTAGAAAAAGGAAATCATGATATTAAAATAAACAGTAATAATATATATATAGAAAAAATAATAATTACAAATACAAAAGAAGGAGGAGGATATAAATGTGATGAATGTCCAACAAATTTAAAAATAAAAGATTCTGAAGGTCATATTACTTGTACTGAATGTTTACCTGGATATGAATTAAATATTCAGAAAGGTCAATGCATTAAATGTGAAGAAAATACTATTAAAATTAATTTTGGAAATGAAGAAAAATGTAAAAAATGCCCTGAATTTACTAAAGCTAATGAAGATAGAACTGAATGTGTTATTTATAATGTTTTAACTCAAAAATCGATTATGCAAAAATATATTATTAGTAATTATGAAAATGTTCAAAGTAGTTTATGTAAAATGACTCAAAATTTATGTTATTCTTCTTTATATGGTCCTATAAGAGACAAAGACAGTAATTTATATTTTATTTCTTATAAATCACCCAAAATTTTTTTTTCTAGTGATTTTTCCTATACTATTAAAGATAAGAAAAATAAAAATGTTCCATCTTATATTTATTCTCTTACTAAAAGTAATAATAATACAAATGAAAAGTTATTAAATAATTTAGGTAATAAAATAGAAAGTATTAAAGTTGTAAAAGAAAATGAAATAAGAGGAGTGATAATAAAATATGAAAATGGAGATGATTGTGAAGATATCAATGGTAAGAAAATAGAAAGTTATTTATTTTTAAAATGTTCAAAAGATTCATTAAATAACGATAATATATTAAATTATAGGGCTCCAACATTAATAAAGAAAGATAAATGTGAATATTATTTTGAATGGGATGGAAAAGCAGGATGTCCAATTTGTTTATCAAATGAAGTAAATACAATGGCAACTCCTTGTAGAGAAGGTTCTAGATATCAATATTATTCTGAAAATCTAAATTGTATTATTTCAAATACTACTAATTTATATGGTAATAATATTGAATTTAGTCATGATTCATTAATATTAAATGAATATGATGAAAAAATAGGGAATATATATAATATTACTTTTGAGAGAAATAAAGGTAAAGATAATTTAGTTAATGTATTTTATGTTGAAGGAAGAAAAATTGATGAAAATTGTACTATTTATGAAGATTATGATAGTAATATTCAATATATTTTAATTGCAATTCCTATAATTTATGTTATTGTTTTATTATTATATATTTATATTTGCTGTAAATATAGAAGAATTAAAGGTGATTATCATAGATTAGTTGAAGATCCTGTTGATTTACCTCAAAGTCAAAATAATAATCAAGTTATTGAAATGGAACAAAAAGAAAAAAATGAAGAAAAATTAGATGAAAAAGAAGTTAAAATTCAAGGTCCTTAATATTTACATAATTAAGTTATTTAATTTATTAAATTTTAAAAGATATTTTTAAATGCATTATTTAATTGGTTTAATACTATTGTTTCACATATTAATATTATTTTTATTGGAATTTTCACTATATCATCATTTTTATTATGATAATATTCTATTAATATATTTCCTTTATAATTATCATAATTAAAAATAAAATATTTTTCTCTTAGAAGGTAATATTCAATTAAAACAATAATCCACATAAAAAAATTAGTATAAATAGATGAAGAAGAAGAATATGAATTTATCATATTTGCAAAAAATTTAATTTCTTTATTTTCGTTTTCTAAGTATTGATAAGAATTATTTTTTTGGTTGTTTTTATGTAATTGTAATTCTTCTTCTAATTTATTTATTTTTCTTTTTATTTTTGAATAAATTACAAATTCATTTTGATTATTATGTATTTCTGCTTCATTTTTTAAAGAATTTATTTCATTTTGTAATTGTTCAATTTTATTTGTTTCATTATTTGTTGAGGATATTATTTTTTTGTTTTTTGTTGGTCCTATTAATTTGAATATATTTGAAAAGACAAAAATTGTTGCATGGATTAATAAATAAAATAACATTTCTTTATTGTTGAAGTCATTCATTTTACAATTATTATAAATATTTTTTTTAAATTTGAAATAAATGGAAAATAAATTATTTTTTTTTAGTTAAATAAATAATTTGTTTTATTTTTTTTTAATTTTATGATAAAATTAAAAATTTAAATTTTAATTTAAAATTTTAAATCAAAAGTTCGATTTTATAAATTTAATGATTTATGAACTGTAAAAACAAGTAATTAAAAAAAATAAAAAAAAATAAATTTTATTTTTCATCATTATTAAAATTACCTTGAGATAAATTTCTTTTATTTCCTTTAATTACATCTTTATTATTAATATTAAATTGTTTATTATCATTATTTCTAATTCTACTATGTAAATTACTAAAATTTAATTTAGGAACAATTTCTTTTTTTTCATTTTTTTCTTTAGGATTTTCATCAATAGTAATAGGAGTAAAAGAAGAATCTAATTTAAATTCATAAGTATTTTGTAAATCTGTAAAAGCACTTTTATTTTCATTATTATTAATATTATTATCAATAACTTTATCTTCTTTATTATTTTCATTTTCAACTTCATTATTCCATTTATCAATTATTCCTTCAACATCAACTCCTGTTTTTTGAACTAACTTAATTAACATTATTAATTGTTCTTGAGTATCTTTATATGAATTTAATTTATTTCTTAATCTCATATTATCTTCGTATATTTCATTAAATTTATTATCCATTTTTTCATTGTCTTCTATTAATTTTTGAATTAATTTTTTTTGAGCTTGAGATTTTTTTTCTAATTCTTCTTTTTCTTTTCTTAATTTTTTCATATTTATTTCTAAATCCATTGTTTCATTTTGCTTTTCTAAACTTGAATTTATTATTTTTTTTTCTGAAAGATTTAAAGTATTTATAATATAATTATTTGTATTTATTGATTTTACTGTTTTATTATTATTTTTATTAAAAGGTTTTAATGTTTTATATTTCATAAATTGAGATGAAGTTTGAAAATCTTTTGAGTGATTTTTATTATTTTGAATTTCTATATTTTTTTCATTATTTGATTTTTTTTTTAAACTAAATTTATTACTATTATTTCTCACTGGACTAAAATTTTTTATTAATCCTACATATCTTGCTAATGAACTTGGATTTATTGAACTATGTAAATTATTTGAATGCTTTTTTCTATATATTTGAACACTTGATGTTGTATTTGTTGGAAGCTTAAAATTTGATTTTCTCTATTTTGGTATTTATATATTTTATATTTTTTACATTTTTAAATGCTATATTTGTTAATTTTAATTTTGGTCTTTCTACTTTATTATTCATTTTTTTTTTCTCTATGATTTTTTATAAATTTAATGTATTGTTTAATTGAATTATTTTAATTTTTAAATTTTTATTTAGTCTTAATTATTGAAAAAAATAATTTAAAATAAATTGATTGATTTTCAAAAAAATCCAAATTTTTTACAGGGACAATTAAAAGAAATTTATTGTTTTTCACAATAAAAAAATTTTTTAAATATAAATTAATCCTCTAAAGTTTATATTTGAAAAATAAAAAAAATATAATATATTAAAATTATTTAAAATAAATTAATTAAATTTAACATTTCTGATTAAATGTCGAATGAAGAAGAATTAGAAAAAGTAGAAAACAATATAATAAAAAAGGAAATATTATCAATTCCTCCAACACCTCTACCTGAAAATTTATCTAAAAAGCAATATAATCATTCTCAGATATGTGATTTTACCTTAACAAAAAAATTAGGAGAAGGAACATTTAGTATAGTTCGTTTAGGAATTAATAAACAAACAAATGAAAAAGTAGCAATAAAAGAAATGTTAAAAAATAAAATAATAGAAAATAACGATAAAAATAGATTAGAAAGAGAAATAAAAATATTAAAAAAAATACGTCATCCAAACATTATAAATTTATATAATATAATTCAAACAGAAAAGAAATATTATTTAATAACAGAATATATAGAAGGTAAAGAATTATTTGATTACATAATAAAAAAGCGTAAATTACAAGAAATAGAAGCATGTAAATTTTATCAGCAATTAATAAATGGAATAGAATATTTACATAAATTAAAAATAGTTCATCGTGATTTAAAGCCTGAAAATATATTAATAGATGAAAAAAATAATATATTAAAAATAGCAGATTTTGGTTTAAGTAATATATTTTCATCAAAAAATAATTATATGTTAAGTTCACCTTGTGGAAGTCCTTGTTATGCAGCACCAGAAATGTTAAATGGAAATAAATATCAAGCTCCTCAAATTGATATTTGGAGTTCTGGTATTACTTTATATGCTATGTTATTTGGTTATTTACCTTTTGATGATGATAATAATGATATTTTATATAATAAAATATGCGAAGGAAAATTTAATATTCCTAATGAAATATCTTTTGAAGCTTCTGATTTAATTAAAAGATTATTAAATGTTGATCCTTTAAAAAGAATTAATATTAGGCAAATTAAAAATCATCCTTGGTTTAATTTGTTTAAAGTTAATGGAAAAATTATTTTATATGAAGGTTTAATCATTGATAAAATTATCATTCCTGTTGATGAAGATATTGTTTCTGATATTGAAAAAAATTATAATGTTGATAAAGAAGAAATTAGAATTTCTATTATTGGAAATTTATATAATGATATTAGTACTATTTATTATTTGAAATTAAAGAAAAAAATCAGAGAAGGAAAAAAAAGTTTAGCTGATTTAAAATCTGATTTATTTTTAAAATACATTAAAGATAAATGTAATTTAATTGAAAATTATAATGATAAAATAGAAAATGTTATTGAAGTTAGAAAAAGTGGAATTGAAGATAATAAATTTAGTTTTAATTCTTATAAAAGAAGAGGTTCTTTTAATATAGAATCTTTAACTTCTAATTCTGTTACTGAAAATAATAATAATAAAAATTTTTCCACTATTGAAAGAGTTAGAAGCTCTAAATCAAATAGAAAAATTAATTATAATAATTTATTAAATAATAGTAGACAAATGAAAAAAAGTGAAAGTTTAGGAAAAGAAAGATTGTTAATTAAAAGTGTTATTAATTATAGTAAAGATAAAAAACAAATAAATAATAATAATAATAATAATTATACTAGAAAAGGATTGCAAACGAATAATAATTGTAATCCTGAAAATGTTGATGGAATGATTAATCAAAAAAAAACATTTAATTTAAAAACCGAGGATAATAGATTTAATATTGTTCATAATAAAAATAATAAACCTTTATATTCAAGTCAAATCAATTTTACTCCAAGTTTTAATAAAAGAAATGATTTTAAACCAATTAAAACTTTTCAAAATAATAGTAATAGTTTTTGTAATAAAAATCCAGTTTTAATTAATTATAATAATTTTCCCTTTGATTTAAATTGTATATTTTGTAAAAGTAAACAAAGTTTAAAAGATAAATTAATTGAATCTCTTAATCAATTAAAATTAAATTTTAAAAATATTGGAAAATTTTCTTTTAAAGTAGATAAAGTAAATGATGGGTTATTTTTTGAAATTTATATTGTTGATTGTCCTGAAACAACAAATTTACAATTTATTAAAATAAAACATAAAAAAGGTTCTCAAACTTTTTTATTTAAATATACTGATCAAATATTAGAAAAGTTAAATTCATAAAAATCAAAAAAATTTAGAATTCAAATTAACAAAAAGTATAATAATTAATTATAATATAAATAAAAAATATTCACATATATTTAATAATTAATTTATTATATATATACAATTATAAATTATAAATCAGTATTTATTGAAATATAATCATCAATTTCAAAATCTGTTTTATTATTATTATTTATATTTTCTTCTAATTTATTTCTTTCATTTAAATAATTATCTAATTCTTCATAATTTATATGAGGAAAATCTGGAAGAACAAATTTGACACTTGAATTTTGTTCAATCCATTTCATCATTCTATACATACTTAAAGTTTTTTCATTATATATTATTTCTTTATTATCTTTTCTAAATAATATTATTTTATTGTTTTTATCTATTAATTTATATAAATTTCTATTTTCTTTATTTGAATTATTTATTGTACAAAAACTAAGTGAATTAACTCCAAAAAAATTTAATTTTTCAATTGTATCTTTTATTATTTTAGTTAAAATTAAAGTTTGATTATCATCTTTTTTTAAATTAATACTGAATAATATAATATCTACTTTTTTCTTTTTATTAAAAATAATATCATTAAAATTTAAAGAATTAATTAATTGAGTTTTTGAAAGATTATCTAAATATTTTTGATTAATTTCATCATTTAAATTATTATTAAAAGTTTTATTTAAATTAAAAGAATTTTTCCATGTTTCATTTAAAAAATTTCTAATATTTAAATCATTAAATTCTAATTTATTATGAGGAAATTTAAAATTTTTTTTCTGTTCTAAATAATGAATAACTAAAGTAGGATAATCATTTTCTAAACCTAATTCAATTTTAGTTTTACTTTTAGCACCACCATCCATAAACATAAAAATATATTTTAAATCATAATCTTTACTTAATTCAATTAAATAATTTAAAACTTTATGATAATTATTTAAATTAAAAGATGTATCAATAAAGAATAAAGCTATTGGAGTAATTAATTTATTAACTAAATCTTTATTATTATGACTTAATTCATCAATCGAAGATACTGTATTATAATATAAAAAATCATATATGTAAATACTTTTTAAAGATAAATCTAAATAATAATAATTTTCATATCTTTTTAATACAATTGAATTTAAACTATATGTATCAAACCATATTCCTATTTTTTTTTCTTTTAAAGTTTTTATTAATGTTTTATTTGTACAATATCCAATTGATAAATCAAATCTATAACTTATTAATTTTGAGTAATTTTTAAATTTTTTTAATTCTTCTTTATATTCTTTTGTGTCATGGAAAAATCCTATTACTTTAATTTTAAATTGTGGATTTTCCATAAATAATAATATTTCATTTTCATTTTCTAATTTTCTTATTGGATGAAATATTTTTCTTAAAAAAAATAAAATATTATATTCTTGAAAGAAAGAACTATATTGAATAAAATTTCCTTTATAATATAAATATAAAGAAGGAACCTTAAATAAAGCAATATTATTTTTTTGTAAAATATCGAAATTTTTATCTACCATTAAATTATATATTTCAATATCTCTAATTATCATATTTTCTTCATTTTCTATTAATTTTTTAAATTTTTGAAGAACATAATTTTGTTGACAACAATAATCACACCATGTTGATGACGCATATAATAAAAATATTTTATTATTTGAAATTATATCATTAAAATTATTTCCATTTATTTCTTTAAATTTTATTGTTAATGGCTTTTTTGAATTACATTTAAATCCTATTTGTAATTTTGGAAAATTTTTTATTGTTTGAAAAGATGAAATTAAGATTAAGAAATATAAAAATAATTTCATTTTTTTTTCTTAATAATATATTTATTAATATTTATTTATTTGTTTAAAAAATCAGAAAAAAAATTATAGTCATTATTATCTTCTTTAATTATTTTTTTATTTATTGAAATTTGATTTTTTTGTTTATATTCTTTATTTTTATCTTTTACATTTTGTAATATATCATTTAATTTATTTATTTTTTTTTCATACATAATTTGATCAACTAATTTACTAATTAAATTATCTTGTTCACTTTCTTCTAATAAAAAATTTTTAAAAATATTATTATTATAATTTTTAGCTTGATTATTATTTTCTTTATTAATTTCATTAAAATTTTCTTTATCTAAATTTAATTTTTTAAGAAAATCTTTTTTTAAAGAATTTTCTTTATTAATCATTTGAATATTATCTAAATTTTTAATTTTAGTTTTTTGTAATTGTTTAAAAGCTTCTTTTTCATTATATAAATATTCATCTTCTTTATTTTTTTCAATTTCATCAATAGGATTTTTTTTCATTTTTATTTGTTCTTTTAATTCTTCATAATATTTTTTTTCTTTTTCTTCTTTTTCTTTTTGTTTTCTTTTTTCATTTTCATCATATAAAATTTGTTGATATTTAAATATTAATTTCCATTCATCATCTTCTTCATTTTCATTATTTTTTTCTATTTTATTTTCATTATCATTTATTCTTATTAATTTATTTTCTTTTTGAAATTTTGCTTTAACCTTTAAATCCATTATTTTAAATAATTTTGAATAATCTGGATTCTTAAAATCTATATGTGATTCTATATCTTTATAAAAATAAAATATAAAATCTTCAAATGTAAAATTATTTATTTCATATAATTTAGTATTTTCTTCATATAAATCATTATATATTTTTCTTATTAAACTTTTTTTTAATTTTTCAATTTCTTGATTTTTTAATTTGAGATTTTCTTCTTTTTTTTTCTTTATTGAATTTCTTTTTTCTTTTTTATTATTTTTATTATTATATGACATATTTATAATTAATAAAAAATAATTGAATTTGAAAAATTAGACAAAAAAACAGTTTAATGGATGAAATAAAAAAATTTATAAATCAACATTCTATAACAGTTCCAAAAAGATTAAGTAGAAGAATATCATTGGCGATTTTAAAATCTGAAGATTATGATATATTTTTAAAAAAATTAATGTATTTAATGAGTCAATGTAAATATAGAGAGGCTTTAAGAATAATAGAATCAAAAAAAAATTTCTATTATAATTTTAATGATTCATGGAAATATCAAATTTTAGAATCAAATTGTATATTAAAAATAATAAGGAAAAAATTATATAAATATCAAAAAGAAATATCAAATAATAATCAACATCAAAATTATAGTTTATTATTTTGGTTTAATCAAGTATTTTTCATTTTAGAAAAATTAACTTTAAATTTAAGAACAGATTTAGATAAAACAATAAATTTAAATGAAGAAATAAATATAAATAGAATAGAATATGTAGTTCAAGTCCATTTATCATTAATATATTATTTATGTTTATATTCAAAATTAATAGGACAAATTCCTCAATTATGTTCTTATTTTGCAATCACAGAAAGAATAATGAATTATATTTATTTTATAAGACAAGCAAAAACTTTAAATATATTACAAAAAATATTATTATTAAGAGCTAATTTATTAATAGAAAATTTGGATTTTGAAAATAGTTTAATTTATCAGAAGTTATCAATTGATATTTGTTTTAGAGAATTTTTTTTATTACTTGATTTTGATTCTGGTTTAAATTCTGATTATTTAGGTAAAAATAAGAAAAATAAAAAATATATTTATGATAATATTATTAATATGGTTCTTTGTTTTTATTTAAGAGGAGTTTGCTTTGAATTTTTTGGTAATATTTCTAAATCTATTGAAGCTTATAAACAAAGTAGATGGATATGTGATAAATTTTTAAATAAAAATCAACCTGAATTTACTTATTTTATGAAAAATGTTGAAAAAAATGCTTTTATTTATTTTTATATTATGGAAGATATTAAAAAAGAAATTAAAATTATTCAAAAAGAAAAAATTGAAAAAGAAAAAGAAAAAATAAAAAAAAATGAATTAGAAGAAAAACAAAAGGAAGAAATATTAAAGAAAATATCAAATGGACAATCAATAAATAATTATAATAATTTAGAAAATATTATTTCAAATATAGGAACTATAAATTTAAGAGAAATAGAATCAGATAAATTTAATCTTGGAAAAAGTAAAAAATCAAAATTTATTTTATCAACAATGTCAATGTTAAATAATTTATTAAGTACTAAATTTTCAGATATTCTTCAAAATATGGATAAAATAGAAATAAGTAAAATGGATAAAACAATAGAAAAAAAAATTCATAAAAGATTAGAACAATTAGAATATAATAAAAGTTTTTTTATAAAAAATAAATTTTCTTTAAAAAATAAAAATTCTAAAATTAAATCAAAAAGTTTAATGAAATTAAAATCTTTACAATTAACTAAAAAAGGATTTGTATATATTAAATCTTCAAATAATAATTCATTATCAAATAATTGTTATCACAGTATTAATAATAGTAATAGTAAAAATAGTAATAAAAAAATATTAAAAAAAGAAACAAATTTTAATTCTTTTATTTTAAATTCTATTTTATCAAAAAAGCTTTTAGCAAGAAAAAAATTTTTAGAAAAATTTAGTAAAAAAGAAATTGAATTTCATAAACAAAATTTAAATGCAAAAAGATTTGAAATTGATCCTGATATAGAAGAATTTAATAAACAAAAAGTTAATTCTGATGCTGAACAATCATTTTGTTTAAAATTAATTTTAGCTCAATATCAAAATCATCAAAAAAGAAAAATAAAATCAATGTTAAAAGAAAATTTATTAAATAGAGATAATTCAAAAAGAAATTATAAAATAATTACTGTTGATTCTAAAAATTTTAATAATGATAAAGATAAGAAAAAATCTTTATCCTCAATTAATAATTTAAATTATAATTTTGATAATGAAAAAATTAATTTAAGTAATTTTGATATTATTAAACAATTAAATAAAGAAACTTTTGATATCAGTAAAATAATAGAAGAAAAAAATAAACTTTATAAATCTTATTCTTCTAAATTAATAAAACCAAAAGATAAAAAATTTATACATTTTATTCAAAAATTTAATAATAAATCTTAAGGAATAAACACATTTTTTTTACATAATATTTTATATATATTATGATAATAATTTAATTATTAAAAATAGAAAAGATTCTTTATTATTAATTAATATATAATAATTAATAATATGATTTAAAATTAAAATAGGATATTAATATGAAAAATAAAAAATAAAATTAAAAACCTATTTTCCAATATTTAAGAATCTATAAAGTATTTTAGATTCTTTATCTTTTTGTTTATAATTATTTTCAGCAAATAAAGTTTCAATTTTAGGAAATTTAGTAAAAGTTTTATTTCTATAATCTCTATTTTGAGTAAAATTTCTTTGAGTTAAATTTTCAATTGTTTTATCTCTAATATCATAAGATCCTTTTATTCTATTTCTTGAATTTCTACTTCTAAAAGAATCAAAATTAGAATATGAAGTTTTACTCATAATTTTTTTATTTCCATTAATTTCAACAGAATTAATTTGTTCTTTAAAATTATTTATTTCTTTATTTTCACTATTAATTAAAGGAATTAAATGTTTCATTAAATAAACTAAAATAGAATATTTTTCTTCTTTTGAAAATTCATCAAAATTACCTTTTTGAATATCTTCTATTTTAACATATATATCTTTTTTCTTTTTAAATTCTTCATCATTAATTAATTCATCCATTGCATTTTTATATAAATTTATTATTCCTTCATATTGTTTTTGTTGTAATCTTTCTCTATCTTTTAAACTATTATAAATTCCTTTTAAATTTTGATAATCTTTAAATAATTTATTATACATTTTTTCTAATTTTTTAAAATTATCAAAATTATTATTATTATTATTATTTTTTTTATTCTAATTATTTTTTATTT
>JAEEGK010012593.1_pt1 | contig 19192 bp, 10 predicted proteins | sample 8958771 | NCBI WGS metagenome assembly JAEEGK01 (sample SAMN16246547, study PRJNA631951) | gut metagenome | biome: gut microbiome; feature: rumen; material: SC-attached | host: Bos | place: Iran: Karaj | collected 2018-10
CCCAATCCCCAATCCCCAATCCCCAATCCCCAATCCCCAATCCCCCTATTATTAATTTAATATTAAAATTATTTTTTTTTATTTAAATTTTAAATTATAAATTAAATTACAAATTTATAATATATAAATATAATTAATAATTAATTTTTTTATATTTATAATTATTATATATTCTAATTTAAATAATATTTATAATTTTTTTTCTATTATAAATTATTATCTTTATTTATACATTTAATTTAATATTTTATATTAATATGTCATTAAAATAAAATCTTTTAATTTATCATTATATACAATTTTTTATTTCTATAATTTATATAAAAAAAATATAACATTATAATACATAAAATTATTTCCTATAAACAATTAAATTCTTAAATTCATATATGTCCATTTTTTTTTTTTAAATAATTAATAAATATATTATAATCTTTTTCATCATTTTCACTATATTTAATATTTTCTTTTATTTTTTGAATAATTTTTAATGCTTCTTTACTATCTATTCTTTCATTATCATTTTTATTTAACATTTGTTTTAATAAATATCTCATTTCATTATTATTAATATTATCAAATTTAATATCTTCATATTTTATATTATCAATTAATTCTTCATCATTTTGATATTTAAATGCTTCACAACCTGTAAGTAAATTAAATATAATAATTCCTAATGACCAAATATCACTTTTTTCTGTATATCCTTTTTTTAAAATAAGCTCAGGAGAACAATAATTTAAAGTCCCTAAAAAATCATTTAATTTTTTTCCTTCTATTATTTGAGCACTCATTCCAAAATCTATTAGTTTACATATAATATTATTATTTTTATCTAATTTAATAAGAATATTTTCAGGTTTCAAATCTCTATGAATAATTTTAAGAGTATTATGTAAATAATTTAATGAAGATAATAATTGTTCAGTTATTTCAATACAAATTTTTAAAGGAATATGCATTAATGGAGAATTAACTAAAAAATCAAATAAATCTCCATTTTCTCCTAATTCCATCACAAATGAAATATATTCTTTATCCTCAAATATAGAATAATATTTTATTATATTTTTATGATCCAAAATTTTTGAAATTTTAGCTTCAAATATTAAATCTTCTATGTATTTACAATTTTTTTTTAAAATTCTTTTTATAGCAAATTTACCTTTTTTATTTTCTCCTTTAACAATGAATCCACTTGCACCATTTCCAATTATTTCTTTATCAATATTAAAATATTTATTTATATCATCATGAATAGCAAGATCAGATGTTAAAATATAATCTTGAGAATTTTCATCTGTTCTTTTTGAATAAATTGAAGAATTTTTTGTTGATTCGCATGAATAATTATTATTATTTTTTTTATTTTTTGTGAAAATTTGGTTTTTTGTTTTGGAATGTTGAACAGATTCACAAACACCCATTTTTATTCTAAATATATTTTTTTTTTAAATATTAAATAATATTTTTATTTATTTGATGACGCAAAACCTTTTATTTTATGATAAAAATTTATTTTTTAATATATTATTATTAATTATTTTTTATATAATTAAAAATTTATGTATTTTATTTATTATTATAATATTATTAAAATAATATGCAAAGTAATATAAGTACTACCGAACAACAAAATCCTAATACACTTGATATAGATGAAAAATCAACTATTCAAATTCTTGAAACAATAAATAAAGAAGATCAAACAGTTCCTAAAGCTGTTTCTTTAATTCTTCCTCAATTGGCAAATGCAATAGATTGCATATATAATGTTTTATCAAAAGATGGAAGATTAATATATATTGGTGCTGGAACATCGGGAAGAATGGGAATATTAGATGCATCTGAATGTCCTCCTACTTTCGGTGTTCCCCCAACTTTAGTACAAGGAGTAATCGCTGGAGGACCTGTTGCATTAACCAATGCTGTTGAAGGTGCAGAAGATTCTAAAGATATGGGTAGAGATGATTTAATTAAAATAAAATTAGATTCTCATGATGTTGTATGTGGGATTGCAACAAGTGGACAAACACCTTATGTGATAGGAGGACTTTGTTATGCTGGATTAACAGGTTGTCCAACAATAAGTATTTCTTGTGTTAAAAACGCTGAAGTTTCAAAATATAGTGATTTTCCTATAGAATGTATTGTTGGTCCAGAAGTTATAACAGGAAGTACTAGAATGAAAGCTGGAACTGCAACAAAATTAATATTAAATATGATTACAACAACTGTTATGATTAAAATGGGAAAAGTATATGGAAATTTAATGATAGATGTTCAACCTACAAATAATAAATTAAAAAAAAGAGCTTTAAGAATTCTTAAAGAAGTTACAGGAATTGATGATAAAAAAGCTGAAGATTTACTTAATGAATGTAATTATAATTTAAAAATAGCAATATTAAAAGAATTAACTGGAAAAACTATAAAAGAATGTGAAGAGGAATTAGAAAAAAATAAAGGTCATGTAAGAAAAACAATCAAATCATTTATGAAAAAATAATTTTATTTAAGGCAAATTATTTAATTTAATATAGTAAAATATAAAAAATTAAAAGATATTATTTATAATATATATTGTTTATTTATTTATTTATTTTCATTTTTTTTTAACATAAATTCATTAACTAAACTTTCTATATTTTTCATATCAAAATTTTGAATACCATTTTTTTCGAATTCTTGAATTACATTTTCTGTTATTTTATCTGCTTTATCCCATTTATTATCCCATTTATTAAAATCAAATATACTATTTGATTTGGATTTTAGATTTAAATATAAACTTTCGTAATTTTCTTTTTCTTTATCTTTTTTTTTCCTTAATACATAATTATATATTATTTTAAATTTTTGTTTTAATTTTTCTAAATAATTTTTATAAATTTCATCAAAATCATATTCATTTAAATCAAATTCATAAGTTTTATCTATAATATTTATCATCTTTTCTTTAAACATTTTAAAAGATTTATTCAATATATGATATTGAATATATATAAATTTATCCCTTATTTTTTTCAAATTTTCTAATTCATTGACTTCTTCTTCATCAAAATTATTTTTATGAATTACTCCCAAATTTTCTTCACAGAAATTAATAATAAATTCAAGTTCTTCAACATCATTTTCCAAAACATTAACTTTTTTTTTTATTTTTTCAATATTTTCCTGAAAAGTTTTATACTCTTCACAAGATTTTATAAAATAATTAATAAATTGTTGAATATTTTCTGTTTTTGTTTCTTCTAACATATCATTTAACATATTTTCTAATTGATTTATTTTATTTTGAGAAATTGAATCTAATATTTTTGAATTATTTTTATAATTTTGAGCTAAATTTAAATCTTTCATATATTTTTGATTAAAATTTTCTAAGTTTTTTTGATTTTTTTGAATATTTTTTTCGTTATTTTTTTTTAATTTTTGACATTCAAAATTTAAAGCTTTTTTTTTTGCTAAAATGATATTATATTCATTATCAGTTTTTTTTATTCTATTTATCATTTCTTCATTTTTCTTTTCTAATATTTTTTGATTTTGTTCTATTTTTTCAAAATAATTTTTTTCATCTTTATTTTCTATTTCATTTTCAATTTCTTTTTTATCATTTAAATATTTTTTTTCTCCTTCTTCAAATGCTTTTTTTAATTCATTTAATCTATTTTGTCTATTAATAATTTGCTTTCTAACTTCATTTAAATTATTCATAAATTGAGTATTTTTTAATTTAGCATTATTAAAATCTTGATATTTATATAAAATATCTTTTTCTAATGTTCTAATTTTTACTCTATAATCAATAATTGGTTTATTTTTTTCTTTTTTATTATCATCATCATTATTTATATTATTTTTTTTATAATAATTAGGTTTTGTTAAATTTTGAATTTGTTTAGTCATTGAATTAATTGAATCTTTTAATTCTTTTTTATTTTGTTGATAATGATAATGTTTTTTAATTTCATTATTTATTTTATAATATAACCGTTGAATTTCTTCTATAGTTTTTGTTGATTCAAAATTAGGTTCTACTTTCAATAATAAATTATTTGGATTAACACTATTAATTTCATTTTTAAAGTTATTTAATTTTCTTATATATGAATTTTGTTTATAATATATATCAAAATCTGAAAAATTTTTGGTAAAAGTTTTATTTGATGTTTTTGAGTTAAAATTTGTAAATGTATTATTCATAATAATTATTAATATTTATAGAAATAAATAAAATTTATTATAATTAATAATGGAAAATATAAATGAAAAAAAATTATTTGAATATGATAAAAATACAAAAATATTAATAAATTTAAATCATAATAAATTAAACATTGAAATAATAAAACAAAATGAATTTAATATTAATAAAAAATTCACAATAAAAAATTATCAAGAATTCATAAAAAATAAATATTTTTCAATTTTTGATAATAATAAAGAAATATTTGAAAATTTAATTGAAATGATTACTAATAAAAAAGTTTTTTTAAAATTTGAAAATGATAAATGTTATTTTGTTATTAAATTTTTTAATAATAAAATATTCACTTTAATTTTAAATGAAAAAGAAGAAAAAGAAAATGAAATTATAACTGTAATTAATAGTGTCATTGAAAGTATTAATTTAAAAAATGATTTAAATGAAAAAATTAATTTTTTAAAACAAAATATTGATTTAATGAAAAATGAATATGATTCAAAAATATTACAATTAGAAGCAAAAAATAATTTTTTAGAAAATAAATTTATTGAAAATAAAGTTTATTTTGAAAATATTATTCAAAATTTAAAAAAAGAAATTAATTTCCTTAAAAATTCTGATAATAGTAAAAATGAAAATAAAATTATAAAAGAAAATGAAAATAAAATTAATAGCAATAAAAATAATTCTACTTTATTAAATTATTCTTTAACTTCTTCATTAACAATAAATCCAAATAATTCAAAAATTTTGTTAGATGAAGATTTTAATTTTTTATTTTCTAATAAAAATTATTTTAAAGAATTATTATTTTGTTCAGATTTACATGGTGATAATATATTAACTTATCATAATAAATGTGATAAAATTCCTAATACATTAACAATTATAAAAACAAAAGATAATTTTATTTTTGGTGGATTTACAACAAATTTTTTTGAATCTTCACCTTATATATGGAAAGAAGATGAAAATAGTTTTATTTTTTCAATTAATTTAAAAAAAAAGTTTTATCCAAAAGATAAAAAAAAATCGATACTAAGTGTTAAATATATGGGACCTACATTTGGAGATGGTTATGATGTTTATTTACATGATAAATTTTTATCAGAAGAACAAAAATATTATAATATTAAAGATAATACATATAATTTAAAAAAATATGAACTAACTAATGGAAATAAAAGTTATATCATAAATAAGGTTGAAGTTTGGAAAATTCAATTTAATTAATATTATAATTATTTTAATATTATCAAAAAAATTAAATATATAAATAATATTTAAAATATTATATTACTAAATATGCTTTTATATTTAAATAAATAATATTTATTTAAAAATTTATTAATTATATTTCAATAATATTATAAAATTATTTATAAATAGTTTATTAAATTAATATAATAAATAGAAAAATTATTATTTATATTTTAAATTAAATATCTTTTTTATAGAATAAAATTAAATTTATTATAATTATTTTTTATTTAAATTAATTATTATCTATTTATAATTCTTTGAAAATAAAATATTTTTATTAAAAATATAAATGTTTCCTTTTTATATCAGACCTAAGACCACATTACCTAATTTTACTCAATTAATTGATAAAATGAATAGTAATCAATTAACTTTGGAAGAAGTCTTAGATAATGATGATTTAATTTCTGATTTAAAAACTAATACAAATTCACAATTTTTACCTTTTTTTTCTGATGAAATAATTAAAAAATTAATAGATTATTCAACAAAAATGCCATCAATTGATTCAGATCAAAAACATGGTCATAAATACCCATATAATGCAACTGAGATTTTATGCAGTGATAATATAGTATTAATAGAAAAAATTTTTAATGAAAATAATTTGGAATCATCTCAAAATGAAGAAATAAATGAAAAAAAAGAAAAAGCTGAAAATGAAGAGGAGAATGATGAAGAAATTCTTCCAGTAGCTCTCGATGATGAAAATGATGTAAAAAAAGAAGAAGATTTAAAAAATGAAAATAAAGAAGAAAAAAAGGAAGAAGAAAAAAAAGAAGATGAAAAAAAGGAAGATGAAAAAAAAGAAGAAGAAAAAAAAGATGATGAAAAAAAGGAAGAAGAAAAAAAAGAAGAAGAAAAAAAAGAAGAAAAAAAAGAAGATGAAAAAAAAGAAGAAGAAAAAAAGGAAGAAGAAAAAAAGGAAGATGAAAAAAAGGAAGAAAAAAAAGAAGAAAAAAAAGAAGAAGAAAAAAATACACAAATAGAAGAAAATAAAGCTGAAGAAACAAATGAAAATAAAAAAGAAGAAATGAAAGAAACTGAAGAAAAAAATCAACAAGAAGAAATAAAATCTAATGAAAAAAATGAAGAAGAAAAAAAAGAAGAAAATAAAAAAGAAGAAGATTCAAAAGTTATTTATGATAATTTAGATTACTTTTTTAATTTTTTAGATTCTGAGCCTAATGATGATAATTATGTATTAATTGGATATTTTTATCGAATTATAAATCATTTAATTACATTAAAGGGAGAAGTATTAATTAAATACATATATTTTTCAAAACCTAAAATTTTAACAGGATTAATTCGTCATTTAAATAGAAAAGCAATAAGTGAAGTAGTAAATAAATTAATTACATATGAAGATGATAAAATACAAAACTTAAAAGCAAAAAAAATATCTTTTATTAATCAAATAATAAAAGAATTATCTGAAACTGATGATGATTTAAAATATGAATGGATATGTGATTTATTTATAAATACTTTAAATAAAAAAGAATTTTTTTTCTTATTTACAGAAAATGAAGATTCAATTAAATTATTATTTTCAATTTTATCTTCTAACTTAGCTAATCCAAAAAAATTAAAAAATATATTAAATGTTTTAATAAAATTAAATGAAACTATTCAAACTCTTTTCGAAAATCAAGTCACACCTGTTTTATTACCTGAAAATCCAATGGATTTTATGAATATATTTTCATATAATGATAATTTTTTTGATGAAGATAAAAATTTCAAACTACCAAAAGATTATGATTTTAAAGCATTTTTAGAAAAATTTTTTAACATTTTAAAAGAAAATAATTTTTCATTTTTAGATGATTTAAATATTTTTGAAGATATTGAAATAGAAACACCTTATTTAATTAATCAAAAAAAATTAGGTACCAAAAAATTAGCACAAATTGAATTTTTTAGAAGTATTTTAGATATTCTTGTTAATGCTTATGCAAAAGATTATTTAAAAGAAAATATTGAAGAAATTATTAAATTAGCTGATGATAAAAATATTTTTTGGATATTACATGAAATATTTTTAAAATATGAATTTAATAATTTGTTCCAAATATTATATTTACAAATAATAACCATTGCAATTAATAAATATTCTCCTGAAATTTTAGTAAAAAGCATTTTAATAAATTCAAAAGAAAATAAAAATTTAATTCATAATTTAATTGAACATTCTCTTAAATCATTAAAATTTAAATATAAATCTGAAGTTGAAGTTAAAAGTGGTTTTTTCCCAGCAGAAATTCAAATATTAAATGATATATTTAAAAGCGAAAATGAATTTGTTAAAAAATTAATTGAAAATGAACCTGACTTAAAAGCATATAATGAAATTTTGGCAAATGAAATAAATGGAATATTTAAAAAAAAATTATTATTTTCAGAATCTTCTGATTTTAGCAGTAATAATTTAAATAAAGAACAAACTCCTTTAGAAACGTATTTAAAATCCTTTTTTAAAATAGTAGATGAAAATGTTGATATTTATAATAATGTATATAAAAAAGGTGAAGATTATTTAAAAGTCTTAGAAGAAAAAAGAAAAAAAGAAAATGAAGAAAAAGAAAAAGCAAAAGAAAATGAAAATGAAAATGTTAAAAATAATGAAAATGAAGATAATATATTTTCAACTGCAGAAAATGATAATCTTGATAATGAAAAAAATATCCAAAGAGAAAAATTTTTAGATGTTAATCAAAAACCTAACATTGAAAATGAAGAAACTGAATTGGAAGAAGCAAATGAAATTAATGCTATGAACAAAGATAAATATAATGACAACAATTTTTGGAATCCAGGAAAATTATCTGATTCTGAAGGAAATGAAATAATGAAAGAACTTTTATAAAATTATTTGTCTTATTATTATATAAAATAAAATTTATTGATTATTATTTATTAAAAAATATATTTATATATAAAATAATAAATAAATATAAATAATAATCATTAAATATTTAATATTATATAATTATAATAAAGAATTATTTTTATAATATTTATAATTAATATATTTTTATTATTTATTATTATTTTTTTTATTATTTTCATCTTCACTATCTTCTTCACTTCCAATTCTTATTTTTTTTAAATATTTTAATAATTTTAATGTTTGTTTTTCTTCCATTAATTCATAAAATTTCAAATTTCTATAATTACAATATTTACAATAAACATATCTTGGTCCATAATAATTTATTAATTCTAAATCTCTTTTTATTTTTGGATTTGTTATTTCAGGAGGATGGTCAAATTCAGGAGAATCTGATTTTAAATACAATGGAATTTTAAATGGATTTTTAATTTGAAACTTTCTTTTTTTATTTTGTTCAATATCAATTTGTTCCATTTTATCTTTAGGTGGTAATAAATTAACATATATTGAATCTCTTAAAACTTTTGCTTTTTTATTTTGCATTCTTTCTCTTAAAAATTTTCTATAATTATTATTTTTTTCTTTCATATAATTTGCTATTCCTCCATTTAAATCTAAATCTTTTCCTTCTTTTATTCTTTTCTTTTTTATATCCTCAATAAATTCATTCATATCATACATTGTTCTATATTCCTCTAATTTACTTTGAATTAAATTATCATTTAATATTCCTCCTTCTCTAAACATTAAATTTAAATTTGTTGCTTTTTTTATAGAATTTGATCTTTCTCTTTTATCTTTAATGATACTATTATTATTTGATTCATTTGCAATTGGAAAAATTATATCATTTTTTATAAAATCAAAAATATTAGGTAAATTATTTTTTTCTTTATTTTCAGTTGTTGAAAAATTAGTTTGAGTTAAATTATCTAAAATTGAATTTTGAGCTGTTTTTAAATGTTCGTTTTCGAAATCTAAATTTATTGAGTCTTCATCATTTTTTTTTTCATTCACATATTTAAAAAATTCTTTATCAGTATTCATTGCTTTTGCTAAATCATCATTATATGAAAATTTATTTTTCCATGAAACAGGCATTGCTTTATTAGTATATATATATTCTTTAATAATATTAGTTTTCATATTATTTAAGTCTTTTTTTTTATCATTCAAATCAATATCTCTATCAATTAATTCTTCATAAAAATTTTTTTCTAAATTTTTAAATTGAATATTATTTGATCTTAATGTTTCCTTTTTATTTATATTATATGCATAAAATTTTTGCCTTTTTTTTTTGTTTTTATCTAAAATTTGTTCCATAATTTATTTTTTTTTATTAGTTATTATAAATTTAATAAAATATTTATTTATATAAAATTTAAAATAAAAAATAATTTAACATATATTTAAATGATAGAAACATCAGCACTTATTAATGATATCGAAAGTGATTATAAAAAATTAAGTAATGAATGTAAAAAAAAATACAATACTATAAAAGAAGTTATTGAAATTACTATAAAAACAATAGAAAAATTAAAAGAAACTTGTAATTCAAATGATAAAGAAAAAATAAATAATGAATTATTATTAGCTAATGATATTTTATTTAAACCTATTACATTAATAATAGATGGAAAAAATATAAAATTATATTCAAATGCAATATTAATATTAAAAAAATTGATTACATATAATTTATTTATAATAAATGATTCAAATTATTTAATTAAAATATTAAAAGAAATTTTTGATAATTCAAACGAAGATTCTCAATTAAAAATATTAGAAACATTACAATATATAATAAGTTCAAATAAAATTAAATACAATGAGGAAAATATAAATAATATTATGATTATTAGTTGTAAAATTTTTGATTTTAAAAATAATGAATATAAAAATCCAATAAAATTAATTATCAAAATTTTTATAAAAAGTATATTTGATCCATTTATATTAGAAAATGCTTTAACAATTTTAAATATAATAATCGATTTAATTGATGGAAAAAAAAAAGAATGGATTTCTCCTTCAATTTATTCAAAAGGTTTAGGTCTTGAATTAATGTCATGTTTAATTGAATCTTATCCTAACAAATTTATTGAAGAAAAAGAATTAAATAAAATTATTAATGAAGATATATCAACTTTAATAGCCAAAATATATCAAATTACTAATGATTTTTTAATTGGTATTAAAATAAGTAGATTATCTTTATTAATATTTAAAAAATTGAATATGAATTATGAATTAATTGATAATTTAATAAAATTTGCAGAAAGAGATAATGTTTTAAGTTGGCAAAAAATAATTGGATTGGAAGGAATAAGTGAAATATTTAATGATTATAAATTAGTATTTCTTTTATTTAAAAATTATAAAAATATTTATGAAAATTTATTGAATTGTTTAACCGATATTGCATATAAAAATATAATAATGAAAAATACAGGTAATATGAATGATAATAATGGAAATTCATCTGGGCAAATTACATCAAAAAATTCATTTAAAAGAGCAGAATCACAAATGAAATTTTTTTCTGGTAAATTAATTGAAAATGATACTATCATTTGTGAAGGAGAGTTAAATTATAATATTCCACAAAATTCAAAACATATATATAAATTAATGGTTGAATGTTATAACAATTTAAAACTTTCAACTATAAATTTATTAGAAGAAAATGGAATTAAAATTAATTATGACACAGTTAATAAGGACCGAAATATTAAATTTAATGAACAACAAAATATTATAAGAGAATTTGTTAAATTTAAATATGTAACAATAAAAGGAACATTAATAGGATTATTATTAAATTCAAATGATGATAATACTATACAAACATTTTTAAATATATTTCAAAATTATATATCTATATATTGTGTTTTAGATCTAGCTTCTGAAAGAGATGAATATTTAAATGATTTATGTAAATTAGCAATTCCAAATAATATAGAAAATTCTTTTGAAATAAAAGAAAAATATATTATGATAACTACTACATTATTTAACATTGCACATTGTGTAAATTTATTAGATTATAACTCATGGGTATTATTAATTGAAACTATTCAAAATTTATATTATGTTTTAATAAATTCTGGAAATTATATTGTAAAAGTAAGTGATGAATTTAATATTGATGTAATAATGAATAATATTGAACTAAATATTAAAAAATATTCTTATGATACACCAATTGATGAAATACATGAAATTATTAAAAATTCGGAAAATAAAAAATATTTAGAATTTAGTCCTACTAATAAAGAAGAAAAATTAAAAAAAAATTCATTATTAAATGTTCCAAATAAACAATTAACTAAAGAAGAAAAAGAAAAAATAGATATTCTTAGTAATATAGTAGATAATTTATTTATAGATAGTAATACTTATGATAATAAAACATTATTAGATATAACAAAAGCTTTTAAAGAAAGTAGCAAAAAATTAATAAATAATTATTTAAAAATTGGAAATAAAAAATTAGAAAATATTTCAACATTAAATAATAATAATGAAAATAAAATTGATGAATTAAATAATAATCCTTTAACTATATTAACTTATTTAAATTTTAATTTAGTAAAAATATTAGAAATTGGTGTTATCAATGTAGATAGAATTGATATTATATGGGATAATATAATAGAAATATTTAATATAATAACTATTAATTCAAGAGATAATGAAATGCATCATCAATTAACCAAATTTACAATAGATATTTTAACATTTATTATTATTTGGATTTTATTAAAATATAAAATAAAAGAAAACAATGAAAATGAAAATTTTTCGAAATTAAATTGGCAAAACACAATATTTAAACCTATTTTAAATTTATTAACTCATCATCATAATATTTCTTTTTTATTAAATGATCTTAATAGAATTTTAGAAAAAAGTGGGATACATTTAAATAATAATGGATGGACTTCATTTTTAAATATATTAAATCAAATAATAAGCAGTTTAAAAGTTGATGATATTCAAACAGAAAATGTTTTTAAAATTATTGAACATATATTTAATGAATATTCATCTTATTTAACAATATTTAATATAGATAGTATGATTAATGTTTTAGAAAAATTTTCTTTAAATAATGAAAATAATAATATTTGTTATAGTGCAATTGCTTTATTTTGGCAATGTGCTGATATAGTTGAAAATTTCCAAAAAGGAAAAATAAATTTAACATCGTCTCAAAAAGAGGTTTATGAAGATTATTTACCAAATAAAAAAGAACAAGATGAGTTTTTTAGTAAAGAATGGAAAAATATTTTTATTAAATTAATTAATATTAATAATGATGTAAGATTTGATATTAGAAAAAGTGGTATAAATGTTTTTGCACAGTTTTATGTAGCAAAAATAAATGCAATGAATTCTTTGTATGTTTTAATTGATGGGAAAATGACTAATGTAAGTGTTGAAATAATAAATGAAATTTTCTTTGAAATTTTGAAAAAAAATATTAAATTATATATTACAAATTATACAAATAATTCAAATAATTTAAGCGAATGGGAACAAACTGTTATTATATCTTTACAAGCTTTAGGAAAAATTGTTAAGGCTTATATAGAAGAAAATAATTTAAATAATAATAATAAAGAAATTAATAATAATGAATATAATAAAGAAAATGAAAATAATGATAAAAAACTAATTTATTTACAATTAATTAATTTATGTTCAGATATTTTAAAATTTTCAAATCCAGAAATTTCAATAAATATTTTAAAAATTTCAAATGAAATAGAACAAAGTGATTTTAAATTATTTTTAGAAAATATAAAACAAGTTTGGATAATTTTTAATGAATTAGCAAATTATATAAATAAAGAAAATGAATTTATAAAAAAATATTCAACTAGTATTATTGGAAGTAAATTAATAACAACAATAATTGAATCATTAAAACAAATTTATATAAGAAAAGATAATAATTTAATGGATGATGAAAATAATTATAATTTATTATTTGATTATCTTCCTAAATTACTCAAACCAGCTTCATTTACTGAAGGAAATATTATCAAATCAAATCCTCAAAAATTATTAAGAGTTGAAAAGCAAATTTTTGATTTTATAAAAAATTTAATTGAAAATAATAACAACAAAAAATTCTTAAATTTAATATTTGATTTTTTAATTAAATTTATAAAATTTGATAATGAAAATATTCATTTTGAAGCTTATTGTAAAGAAAGCTTTGAATTAATAATATTATTATTTAATAATTATCATAATAATGAAAAATTTGTAAATGAAAATACTATTAAATTAATTAAAGTAATTTCGCCAATAATTTTAAGCAGAAATGACAGCCGAACAGTTTCAAACATAATAAAATTTAATAAATCAGGCGATGATTTTAATTATTTATGGAATTTTATTATGGATGAATTTATAAATAAAATTATAACAAAAATTTTATTTACATTAAAAGATGATAAAACATGGGAAGAATTATTAAATTTTTTTACTAATATTTTTAAACAAAGCGAAATTGGTTATAAAAATATAGATAAATTATATTTAGAAGAATTAAATAAATCTTCTCAAGAAATTGAAATGTCAATTATTAATTGCATTGTAAAAGTTTTATTACCAAACAGCCAAAATATTAAAAGTGACTTACAACCAAAATTATTATTATTATTAGACATGGGAGCTAATTTAGAATATAAAGATAGTTCATTATCAATTAGTAAAATGTGTTTAGATAATTTATTTGATTTTTGTAAATATAAAACAAATGAAGAAATTAAAAAAGATTATGAAAAATATAATGATATAAATATAAAAGATAATAATAATGAAAATAATTTGGAAAATTATATTAAAATGAGAATAAAAATATCTAAAATGTGTACACCTATTTTAATTAAAAGAAGTAAAGATACTATGAAAAAATTCATTGAAGATGAAATTAAATCTGGAGCAATGCCTTTGAGTAGAAATAGATTAGAAGAAGTTAAGTTTATATTAGAAGGTTTAAAAAATTTAGAAATTTTTCCAAATTTTCAAGATATAGAAGAAAATCATAATAATAATAAAGAAAATGAAAATGAAATTATTAAAGTTATTTCTAATAATAAAAAAGCTCATTTATTTTTATTACATGATATATTCGGTGATTTTATAACAACAAAAGAAAATGATATAAAAATTTTAATAAAACAAATATTTAAATTAATTTCAAATGAAATGGGATTAGGAAAATAAATATTAATAAAATAAATTATATTAATATATCTTTATATATAAATAATTTTATTATTTATTTAAATAAAAGTAATTAATAATATATAATTAATTTAAAAATATTATTTAAAATAAATGTTAACTTTCTTTAAACCATATGTAGAAGAAGATAAAAAAAGTAATGTTATTAATTATAAATATAAAGGAGGAGACACAAGTATTTTTTATGTTTATTGTATGGCTCCTTTATGTGATTGGTTAACTCCAAAATTTCCAGAATGGTTAGCACCTAATGTAATAACTATAGCAGGCTTTTTTTTTAATTTAACATATTTTTTATTGACTTTTTATTACAATGGTTTTGGAGGAGGAAATATTATTCCCCCTTGGGTATGTTATTTAAGTGCGTTTTTATATTTTTCTTATTGTGTTTTAGATAATTGTGATGGAAGACAAGCCAGAAGAACAAAAGCATCTTCTCCTTTGGGATTATTAGTTGATCATGGAACTGATGCTTGTACGACATTTTTTATAACATGTGGTTTGGGTAATTTTGTATATTATGAAAGGTTGGAACAATATTTATATATATATATAATGATAACTGTTGCATTTTTTCTTAATACTTGGGAAGAATATTACACAGGAGAATTAATATTGCCCATTATACATGGTGTCTCTGAAGGAATGCTTCTTATAGTAATAGTTGAAGTTTTAAGTGGTTTATATAATGTAAAAATATTTTATTATAAAATAATATTATTTAATGGATTAATAGAAAGTAGATTTAATGATTTAATAGGAATTGCAGGAATGTGTGCAGGAATATTTTTTGGAGTTGTTTCTTTATTTAAAGTTTTAAGATTTGTTGGATGGAAAAAATTTCCAAGAGCTTTATTAGATGTAATTATATATATTATATTCTTAAGCAGTATTTTATGTGTTAATTGTTTTGCCAATACTTTATTTATTAAGACAGCACCAAGATTGATAATATGTTCATATGGATTATTATTTGCTAAAATGATGGGATTATTACAATTGAGTCATATTAAAAATTCAACATTTAATCCTTATATTTTATCTATTATGGCTCCAATTTTAGTTCAAATGTTTCATTCATTGTACTTTTATTTTTATAAAGTTGAATTATTTTTTTCTTCAGATAATATAATTTATTTTTTCTTTTGTTGGAATTTTATTTCTTGGGCACATTTTGTTTATTTTTGTTCAGAAGAATTATGTGAAATATTAAACATAAAAAGATTTAGTATAGGTAAAAGACATCAAGAAATAAAAGATGAGAAAAAAAAGAATTAATTATTTTATTAAAATTAGAGATTTTAAATAAAATATAATTTATAATTCACTTTATTAATATATGATAAAATTTTAATTTATTTATATTAAATTTCATATCTATGAATAATATTAGATTATATTATAAGCAATTTAAATATAAAATTAACAGTTTTATATTAAATAATATTTATAAATGTAAAATATTATTAAAAAATATTTATTATTGCAAATTTAATAAGAAAAAAAAAAATTTATTTCTTATTAACTAAATCATTATAAAAATTAAAAAAGAAATTTAAAATTATTTTTGATTGTTTAATATATTTTTAGGCAGAGAATAATTATTTTTTTTTGTTGTATTTTTTTTCAAACTTCCTAAAGAAGTAAAACATATATTATTATTTGTAATTTTTGGGCTGAAAATAAAATTTTCGTAATTTTGATTATTTTCAATATTATTTTCATGAAAAAAAATTAATTTATCCATTTCAATAATAAATGCACTCATTGTATATTCTTTTTTTTTATTTTCTTCATTTAAACATTCAATTTGTCTCTCTAATGATTTAATTTTTTTTTTATAAAAAGAAAAATCGTTATCAACAAAATAATTATTATCATAATTAATTTCTTTTTCAATATGATTTGAATTATTAATATTATAATTTTCAAATTCTTTTTTTTTATCTTCATTTATTTTCTTTAAATATTTAATTTTATTTATTAATTTTATTTCATTATTTTCATATTTTTTTGTTTTTTCTTTTAATTCATCATAAAAAGTATTTAAATTTTTATAATTTTCAGTTAAATCTAAATAATCCTTTTCATAATAATTAATTTTATTATTTATTTTATTAATTTTTTCTTCTTTATTTTTATTATATTTTGTTTCAATTTTATTTTTCATTTCACAATAAATTTTATCTAATATTAAATTATTTTTCCATTTTAAAAAATATTTTCTTAAAATTCTTTTTTTATTTTGTTTATATTTAATTAATAATTGATTAAAAATGTTTTTTAATTTAATAAATAAAATTTCTTTAATAAATAAATTATTTTTATTTATTTGACTGAAACATTTCAATTTCAAAAAAAAATTTAATTTATATATTAATAAAATTTTATATTTTATTATTTTAAAACATTTATTTAATAAAAAATTTATTTTTTCAATTTTTATTTGAATTTCATAATAATTTTCTTTATTTTCATTATTATTTGTTGTTATCATTTCAATTTTAATATTATTAAATATTTCATTTTTTTCTGAATTAAATAAATTACTATTAAAATCTGTTATTATATTTTTATTATGAATTTCTGAATAATTTAATTTTTTTTTATTATTTTCTGTTGAAATATTATTTAAAGACATTTTTTAATGTAAATTATTATTTTTATTTTAAATTTAATTTAAATAATTATGTATAAATTAATAATAAAATAATTAAATAAAACAAAAAATATTTTTTTTCTAATTAATTAAACAATATTTTTTAAATTTTCAATTGATTTTGTTGCTTTATCTAAATTAATATAATTTCTTTTTTTTTTGTTACATATAAAATAGCAACATAAACTAATCAAAACAATAAATAAAAAAATACTTATTGAAGTTAAAATTAATATTGTTTTATTATAAGTATTATTTAAATCTATACAAAAATCTTCTATTGAATAATCTGGTTTTATATTATCAATTATTTTCTTTTTAAATTTAGCATATTCAATTTCCATCATTTTTTTATCATTATAATAATAATGAACAAAATAATTTTTATTTTCTTCTTCAATTAAATAAAAATTCATAAAAGATGCATAAGGAATTTTATTAATTTTTAAATCAAAAATTTTAAACAAAGAATATTGCATTAATGATAAAGATGTATCATGTCCAGAATAAATAACATATTTAGTTATATTATTTTCATCATTAATTCTGTCATTATTTTTATATAAAATGATATCATCCATATAATTAATAATTTTTCTTAAATATGGTGACATTACCATTATTGCATAAAAATCTAAATTTTCACCTATTTTTCTTTCAAAATGTTTTAAATGAATCACATCACTACAATCATTAAATAATTCATCTTTATTAAATGTTAAATGTTTAATTTTTTCTAAATTTCTATCATCTACATAATCACTTATATAAATTGAACAAAATTTTTCTATATTTTTAAAATCAATATTTGTTTTATTATAAATTGTTTTAATTATATCATTATAATTATCATTAAAATAATTTGTCATATTTTTTAATTTTTCAGATTTTAAATTTTTCTCTAAATATTTTTCTAAATTCGGACATGTTTTTTCTTTAGTATAATAAAATAACGGTTTAATAGTATTATCTTTATAATTTTCTTCATAAATATGAACAGGAATAACAATATTAGAATAAGATGTATTAAATAATCCCATTAATTGAGTTTGAATACTAGTTAAAGTTCTATTAGTATTAGTTGAAAAAACTTTAATATTATTAGAATTATATTTATTAAAGTTTAAAAAATCATTATATTTTTCTCTATGTTCCAAACCTATTAAAAAATGTTGTAAATAACCTTTTTCTGATAATTCACAATCACCATTCCATTTTTCTCCTAATAAATCTACATAATTTTTATCTAATCCATTGCATGGGCTTCTTGCTCCATGACGATAGTGTTCAAAAATAAATAATAATTTAGATTCTTTATTATTTGTTATTTTTGAAGTATATGAAATATAAAATAAATTAAATATTAATATTTTAGTTAAAAACATATTATTTTTCTTTCTTATTTATTTTTAATATATATTTTTTATTTTTAATTTTATATTTGATTTTTAAATTAATTTTATTTTAATTTTTTATTCAAATTTAAAATTATTAATGAAAAATATTTCTTTAAAAAATAAAAATAATTCAAATAAAAAAAACAATTTACATAAAAATAATGTGAATAATTCAAATATAAAGAAGACTATTTCTAATAATTCTGACAAAAAAAAAATTATTGATTTGGAAAATTTTATTCCAAATATAAAAGATGAATATTTAACTAAAGATTTTTCTCAAACTGAATTTGATAACGAAATTTCTTTTAATATAGATGAAATACAAAATAATAATAACATAATAACTGATTATTCAAAAAATTTTACAATAAATAATACAGATTTTAATAATAATATTGATAACAACAAAAATAATAATAATAATAATATAAATAATAAAAATGTAGAAAACAATTTTGATAATATTATTGTTACAAAAATTC
>JAEEGK010012595.1_pt1 | contig 19192 bp, 17 predicted proteins | sample 8958771 | NCBI WGS metagenome assembly JAEEGK01 (sample SAMN16246547, study PRJNA631951) | gut metagenome | biome: gut microbiome; feature: rumen; material: SC-attached | host: Bos | place: Iran: Karaj | collected 2018-10
GTCAATATTGATTACGTCAACAGAGGGGAAGGCGATTTCTTTGAGTTCATTGAAATGGTGGTCTTCCGTTACTATGTATTTGGCATTGGCAGCAATGGCGCAATCCACAAATTTGTTATCATCTGGATCTGCTGTAATAAGGTTCCACTTGTAGGATGGTGCTATCTGCCTTACATTTTTACGTTCCAAAATGGTGTAAACTATATATCGGGCAACATTGACGCTGATGTTACGCGCAATAACCTCTGCGTATTCGTCGATAATTTCGTTTGAAATGCAAAGACAATAGTCACCGTCGAGAAATGACTTCCATATTTTATGGTAAGCACTTCTCGATGAAATAGCCATGATAAGGCTGTTTGTGTCGATGACAACGTTGTCCATATTTCCTGTTTATTTGTAGGCTGTGCGCTCATGAAGGGAGCGGAAGCTCTCAACCTTTGCTTCGTTTAGGGTGCCGTCTTCCCATAGTCGGTCTATCTCTTCTTCTGCCTTTTGGGCAAAATAGTTGGAAATGGCCTGCTTCAGGTCAGTAACAGCCTCAGGAGTATTGAAGACGGACATCATCTTCAACAACTCAAGTTGTGCTTCATTTAATACAGTTGCTGCCATAATCGTTTATTATTTTGTTTCTGAGGGCAAAGATAATGAATTTCCCATTACAAACAAAATAAATTCCCATGTTTTTTTGAATCTTCTGCCCTTGTTCTTTCCTTCATTTCTTTGGTTATTTCAGAAATATTGTTTACCTTTGCAAACCGAAAGCAGTGTTTCGGCTTGCCGCTGGCCGTAAGGCGAGAGGAAAGTCCGGGCAACACAGGACATCCCGCTTCTGAAAATGGAAGTTGTCGGTGACGGCAAGGGTGTGGCAGAAGAAAATAACCGCCCGCAAGGGTAAGGGTGAGAAGGTGGTGTAAGAGACCACCAGCCGTCGGGTGACCGGCGGGCTGTGCCATCCGGGAGTTGCAAGTTCATGTAAACCGTCGGCTGAGGGTTGTCCGCCCGAGTTGCCCCAGGGTCACGACGGAGGGTAGAACGCTAAGCCGCAAGGCTAAACCTGTTTGGGTGACCAGCAGGGTAGATAAATGGCAAGCGCCGCGCAAGCGGAGACAGAACCCGGCTTACAGAAGCACTGCTTTCGTTTTAACGACGAAAACAGCAAAAAAGAATAATTAGAAACAAAAACTAAAGACATGAAAAAACTTCTTTTAGGCGACGAAGCCATTGCTCAGGGTGCGCTCGATGCAGGACTGAGCGGGGTGTATGCCTACCCAGGCACGCCGTCAACCGAAATCACTGAGTATATCCAACTGTCGCCGCTGGCCAAGGAGCGCGGGGTGCACAGCCGCTGGTCAACCAACGAGAAGACGGCCATGGAGGCTGCCCTCGGCATGAGCTACATGGGAAAGCGGGCGCTGGTCTGCATGAAGCATGTGGGACTGAACGTGTGTGCCGACCCGTTTGTCAACTCTGCCATGACGGGTACCAACGGCGGACTGGTGGTGCTGGTGGCCGACGACCCCTCGATGCACTCCTCACAGGACGAACAGGACTCACGCTTCTACGGCAAGTTTGCGATGGTGCCCACACTGGAGCCCAGCACCCAGCAGGAGGCCTACGACATGATGGCCTTTGCCTACGACATGTCGGAGCAGCTGCAGCTGCCCGTGCTGATGCGTGTCACCACCCGCATGGCCCACTCGCGTGCTGTGGTGAACGTGGCTGAGACACCGCGTGAGCAGAACCAGCTGAACTACGAGGCGAAGGCATCCAACTGGGTGCTGCTGCCTGCCTTTGCCCGCAAGCGTAACGTCGTGGTAACTGGTCAGCAGCCGCTCTTGGAACAGAATGCTGTGGATAGCCCGTACAACCAGTATATCGACGGTGAGAACCAGCAGTTGGGCATCATTGCCTCGGGCATAGCCTACAACTACCTGATGGAATGCTTCCCCAACGGCTGTCCGTACCCCGTGCTGAAAATTTCGCAGTACCCCATCCCCAAGAAGCTCATCCGCCGCATGACGGACGACTGCGAGGAGGTGCTGATATGCGAGGAAGGTCAGCCGTTCATTGAGGACCAGGTGCGTGGCGTGATGCCTGGCAATGCCGTCATCCGTGGCCGCTTGACTGGTCAGCTGCCACGTACAGGTGAGCTGAATCCAGACCTGATAAAGAAGGCACTGGGCATTCCCGTTGACGAGAACTATGCTCCCTGTGAGGACGTCACACCACGTCCGCCTGCACTGTGTCAGGGCTGTGGCCACCGCGACGTCTATGCTGCGCTGAACCAGGTGCTGCTGAAGTATCCCAATGCCCGTGTGTTTGGCGACATCGGCTGCTACACGCTGGGCTTCCTGCCGCCCTACAAGGCCATCCACTCCTGTGTGGATATGGGTGCCAGCATCACGATGGCCAAGGGTGCCAGCGATGCCGGACAGTGGCCTGCAGTAGCCATCATCGGCGACTCCACGTTTACCCACTCGGGCATGACAGGCCTGCTGGATGCCGTCAACGAAGGTGCTGACATCACGGTCATCATCAGCGACAACCTGACAACGGCCATGACGGGCGGACAGGACTCTGCCGGCACCAACAAGTTTGAGGCCATCTGCCGCGGACTGGGTGTCAGCGAGGAACACCTGAAGGTGGTGGTTCCGCTGCCCAAGAACATGGAGGAGATAACGCGTACCATCGAGGAGGAACTGAACTACCACGGTGTGAGTGTCATCATTCCCCGTCGTGAGTGTATGCAGACGCTGCAGCGGCATCTGAAGCAGAAGAAGGCTGCCGAGAAAAAGTAAAAGGTAAAAAACAGAAAAAGTGAATTAACGATGAAGAAAGATATCATACTTTGTGGAGTGGGGGGACAAGGTATCCTCTCCATAGCCACGATTATAGGTGAGGCAGCCATGAATGACGGCCTCTACATCAAGCAGGCCGAGGTACACGGAATGTCACAGCGTGGCGGTGATGTGCAGTCGAACCTGCGCCTGTCGTCTGACCCCATCCAGAGCGACCTCATACCACTGGGCGGTGCCGACGTCATCATCTCCATGGAACCCATGGAGGCACTGCGCTACCTGCCGTTCCTGTCGAAGGACGGCTGGATTATCACCTCCAGCACACCGTTCGTCAACATTCCCAACTATCCTGACATTGAGCAGATAAAGGCCGACCTGAACAAGCTGCCCAACGTCATTGTGCTCGACATTGAACAGGCTGCCAAGGACAACGGCGTGCCCCGCTCGGCCAACGTCATCCTGCTGGGTGCTGCACAGAAGGCACTTGACATTGAGTACGAGAAGCTGGAGGATGCCATCCGTAGTGTCTTCGGACGCAAGGGTGAAGCTATTGTTGAAGCAAACATCAAGGCTTTGGCCATCGGTAAGGAGGCACAGAAATGAACACACCCATTAAGAAAGAAATTGTAGACAGCCTGATTGCCGAACTTGGCATCAATGACTTCGCCAAGGCTACCATCCGCGAAGTAAAACAAGTGGCTGCCAAGGCTGAGCAGCAGAGTGGCGTGGAGTTCATCAAGATGGAGATGGGTATTCCCGGCTTGCCTGCCGCACAGGTGGGTGTCGATGCCCAGATCAAAGCCCTGCAGGACGGCATAGCCCACAGCTACCCCGACATACAGGGTGCCCCCGTGCTGAAGCAGGAGGCATCGCGCTTTGTCAAGGCGTTTATCGGCGTGGATATTGCCCCTGAAGGCTGTGTGCCCGTAACAGGGTCCATGCAGGGAACGTTTGCCTCGTTCCTGACCTGTTCGCAATGTGACAGAAAGAAGGACACAGTGCTCTTCATCGACCCTGGATTTCCCGTACAGAAGATGCAGCTGCAGGTAATGGGGGTGAAGTACGAGACATTCGACGTCTATGACTTCCGCGGTGACAAGCTGGGTGCGAAACTGGAGAGCTATCTCAAGAATGGCAACATCTGCGCCATCGTCTATTCCAACCCAAACAACCCCGCCTGGATTTGCATGAGCGAGGCCGAGCTGAAGACCATCGGCACGCTGGCCACGCAGTATGACGTGGTGGTGATGGAAGACCTTGCCTACTTCGCCATGGACTTCCGTAAGAACCTCAGCAAGCCCTTTGAACCGCCCTATCAGGCTACCGTAGCCCGCTATACCGACAACTACATGCTGCTCATCTCAGGCAGTAAGGCGTTCAGCTATGCAGGCGAGCGCATCGGTGTGACTTGCATCAGCAACAAGCTGTTCCACCGTAAGTTCGAGGACCTGGCACAGCGCTATGAGGGACTGCCCTTCGGACTGGTATTCTCAACGCGTATGCTCTATGCCCTGTCCAGTGGTACCAGTCATAGCGCTCAGTATGCAATGGCTGCCATGCTGAAGGCTGCGGCTGACGGCACCTACGACTTCCGCAAGGAGGTGAGCGTCTATGGAGAACGTGCCCACAAGCTGAAGGAGATTTTCCTGCGTCATGGTTTCACCATTGTCTATGACAAAGACCTGGACGAGCCCATTGCCGACGGTTTCTACTTCACCATCGGGTACCCGGGAATGACCAGCGGAGAACTGGCACACGAACTGATGTACTATGGTGTCTCTGCCATCTGCCTCATCACGACCGGCTCACACCAGGAAGGACTGCGCGTCTGCACCTCGTTCATTGAGGACCACCAGTACGCACAGCTTGACGAGCGCATGGCATTGTTTGAACAGAACAACTCCAAGAAGGCGTAAAAAACGGGTCGGCATGAAGCAGTGGTGGGCTTGGTTACTACCCTTGGTATGCGTGGCAGGGTGTAATGGCCGCAGACCATTACCCTCACAGGAAGAACTGCTGCGGCAGGACAGTCTGGAGCAGCTCGCAAGGGTGCAGTCGGCCCAGACGCATGTCGCCACCGAGGAGGACATGCTGGCACAGCTGCCGCTACAGACATTGCCCGTAACCTACGAAGAGGGCTTTGAGCGTTCAATGCCCGGGTATGCGGATATTCCACCCACGATGGTGCCGCCGCTGCTGGGTGTGAACGGACTGACAAAGACCAAGGCGATACGTCTGCCTGACACCGAAAAGGGCTACCATGTGGTGCTGCTGGGCGGACTGAATGCCAAGGACGAACCGGTGTCATACATGGTGACACTCGACGGCAAGACATGGGAACCCATTGACCAACTGACCATCTACGAAGAGTCGGCCCCTGACGAGGAAGACATGGAGGAGGAATTCGTGGATGAAGAGGACCTCGGCAAGACACGCGTGGAGTTCAGCGTGACCAGCCGCTACGAAATCTATATGCAGGTGGTGTTCCAGTCGTATGTTGACGACAGCCGCGAACTGGAAGGCGTATCGGTATTCAGCATTGGTAGCGACGGCAAGTTCTTTGAGCTGGAAGAAAATAAGTTAAATGCAGGAGCACAGTAGATAATCAGAGATATGACAGACATTAGAATCAAGGACGAGACATTGAGACAGGCTGCCGGCGAGGGCATGGATGACTTCGTGGGGGCTTTTGTCAAAGCAATACGTGAGGCCATCGGCGGTGAACTGACGGCCGAGAACATGGGGCAGCTGACAAGCGACCAGATAACACTGCTGGCATGGGACACCCTGCACGAGGAGGTGATGGACGGTGGCTTCGTACAGCTCATCCATAACGGATACGGACCGTTTATGTTCAAGAATCCTGTGGCAAAGGCATTGAAGCTATGGGGACTGCGCGACCTGTCAAAACTCATCTACGAAGCTCATACACTTTACACGAAACATGGTACGGCTATTGAGAAGGACTGTTCGGACGAGGAGTTCATGGCGCTGTTTGAACAGTTCCCTGACTTCGACAACCTTGACGATGAATTCATAGAGCATGAGGAGGACTGGACAGCCCTGATAGCAGAATACATTGACCAGAACATTGAGAAATTTGCAACCATCGAACAATGAACAAGGAACAACAACTGCTTCGCAAGAAGAGTCCCATACAAATCAAGAACAAGAAGGCTTCGTTTGAATACTTCTTCATCGAGGAATACACGGCGGGCATCGTGCTGACAGGCACTGAAATCAAGTCCATACGACTGGGTAAGGCCTCACTGGTTGATACCTACTGCACCATCATCAACGGCGAGATGTGGGTGAAGGGCATGAATATATCGACCTACTTCTACGGTTCTTACAATAACCACTCAACAAAACGCGACCGTAAGCTGTTGCTGACAAAACGGGAGATTGCCAAACTGGCTGCCGCCACGAAACAGACGGGCTACACCATTGTGCCTACGCTGGTGTTTATTGACGAGAACGGACGTGCAAAGATGGACATCGCCCTGTGCAAGGGTAAGAAACAGTATGACAAACGACAGACACTGAAGGAAAAGGAGGACCGGCGAGAAATGGACCGTGCCATGAAAATATAGACAGGATAAGGGATGAAGAGGATTCAGGACATCATCAGGGAACGCATACTCATACTCGACGGAGCAATGGGTACCATGATTCAGCAATATGGTCTTAAAGGCAATAACGATGCCTTTAACCTGACACACCCGGAGATTATCGAGGACATTCACTGCAAGTACCTGGAAGCGGGAGCTGACATCATCAGTACCAACACCTTCAGCAGTCAGCGTATCAGTCAGGCAGACTATCAGATGGAGCGTCAGGCACGCCAACTGGCACTGGAGGGGGCACGGCTGGCACGACGCTGTGCCGACAACTTCTCCACGCCAGACAAGCCTCGGTTTGTGGCAGGCTCCATCGGACCTACAAACAAGACCTGCTCCATGTCGCCTGACGTGAGCAGCCCTGCCTATCGTGAACTGACATACCCGGAGCTTTTTGATGCATACGTCGAGCAGATGGATGCACTGATAGAGGGTGGGGTGGATGCCTTGCTCATTGAGACCATCTTTGACACGCTGAATGCCAAGGCTGCTATCGATGCCGCCATGACAGTCATGCAACAGCGGAAGGTGGAACTGCCCATCATGCTGAGTGTCACCATCAGCGATGCTGCCGGACGTACACTCTCCGGACAGACACTTGATGCATTCCTGGCTTCCGTCAGTTCCTATCCCATCTTCAGCGTAGGACTGAACTGCTCGTTTGGCGCTGACCAGATGGCACCTTACCTGCGGCAGTTGGCACGCCGTGCACCTTATTATATCAGTGCCTACCCCAATGCGGGACTTCCCAATTCCATGGGACTTTATGACGAGACACCGCTGTCGATGGCTCCCAAGATAGGTGCCCTTATTGATGAAGGACTGGTGAATATCATCGGTGGATGCTGTGGTACGACCGATGAGTTTATCCGTGAATACATCCCTCTGGTTGTAGATAAGAAGCCTCATGTGCCTGTCCCGAAGCCGGATGCCATGTGGCTTAGCGGCCTGGAACTGCTGGAAGTGTCAGCGCACCTTGACGCACAGTCTGAAATGCCCCGTTTCACCAATGTCGGTGAGCGGTGTAATGTGGCTGGTTCAAGGAAGTTCCTGCGTCTCATCAAGGAAAAGAAATACGAGGAAGCGCTCACCATTGCGCGTAAGCAGGTGGAGGATGGTGCACTGGTCATTGACATCAACATGGACGACGGACTGTTGGATGCACGGGAGGAGATGGTCAACTTCCTGAATCTCGTAGCTGCCGAGCCCGACATTGCCCGTGTGCCGGTCATGATTGACTCCTCGAAGTGGGAGGTCATCACTGCCGGACTGCAATGTGTGCAGGGAAAGAGCATTGTCAACAGCATCTCGCTGAAGGAGGGCGAGGAAGTGTTCCTGAGTCATGCACGTGATGTGAAGCGCTATGGTGCTGCTGTCGTTGTGATGTGCTTCGACGAACAAGGACAGGCTACAACCTATGAACGGCGTGTGGAGATTGCCAGCCGTGCCTATCGTCTGCTGACGGAACAGGTAGGCATGTTACCCCAAGACATCATCTTCGACCCCAATGTGCTGGCTATAGCAACGGGAATGGAGGAGCACAACATGTATGCTGCCGACTTCATCAGAGCTACTGCATGGATTCGCCAGAACCTGCCCGGTACCCATGTCAGCGGTGGTGTGAGTAACCTCTCGTTCTCCTTCCGAGGCAACAACTACCTGCGTGAGGCCATGCATGCCGTATTCCTCTACCACGCCATTCAGGCGGGCATGGATTTCGGCATCGTCAACCCTGCCACGAAGGTTACCTACAGCGATATACCGCAGGAACAACTGACTGCTCTCGAAGATGCCATCCTGCGTGGACAGCCTGACGGACTGATTGCGCTGGCTGCTGCCCCCCAGGAAGCAATAGATACTATAGATACTATAGCTTCTAAAGATACTATAGATACTATCGCCTCTATAGAGGAGCGCCTACAGGAAGCGCTGATACGTGGCGTGGCTGACCATCTGGAAGAAGACCTACAGGAGGCCATGAAGAAGTACCCGCGGGTGGTAGATATCATCGAGGGGCCGCTTATGGAGGGCATGAAGATTGTCGGTCAACGTTTCGGAGAAGGAAAGATGTTCCTGCCACAGGTGGTGAAAACTGCCCGTACCATGAAACAGGCAGTCAGCATTCTGCAGCCTTATTTCCATATTGGTGAAGGCGACGATAACGGGAAACGTCAGGGGAAGGTGCTCCTGGCCACGGTTAAGGGTGACGTTCATGACATTGGGAAAAACATCGTGTCGGTGGTGATGGCATGCAACGGATACGAGGTCATTGACATGGGGGTGATGGTGCCTGCCGAGGATATTGTCAGGAAAGCCCGCGAGGAACAGGTTGATATGATAGGGCTTTCGGGACTTATCACACCCTCACTTGAAGAAATGGTCAATGTGGCCCGTGAGTTGGAGCGTTCCGGATTGCACATCCCGATTATGATTGGTGGGGCCACGACCAGCGAGCTGCATGTGGCACTGAAGATAGCACCGGTCTATGGCGGTTCGGTGGTATGGATGAAGGATGCCTCGCAGAATGCGCTCATGGCTCGACGGCTGATGAATGAGGGACAGACGGTCGCTGATGAACTGTCGGAGCGTTATGCCCACATGCGTGATAACTATGCCCACGAACAGAAACAACTATTGTCTCTGGACGAGGCACGTAAAAACAAACTGAAACTTTTTGACGAATGATAGAAAATGTAGTTTTCGACTTAGGTGGCGTTGTGATGACGTTGAGCCACGACGAGGCGGTAAGACGATTTGAGGAGTTGGGACTCCGTGACGCAAGACAGCAGTTGGACCCATACACACAAGGGGGAATCTTTGGCGACCTGGAACAGGGAGCCATTGATGCAGAGACTTTCCGTGTGGAGTTGGGACGGCAGATAGGACGTGAGGTGACTTACGAGGAGTGCCGCCATGCCTGGCTGGGCTATGCCAAGGAGGTACCACAGCGTAACCTCGACTGTCTGCAGCACCTGCGTCAGCAGGGCTTCCGTGTCATCCTGCTTTCGAACACCAATCCCTACATGATGTCGTGGGTGATGAGTCCTGACTTCGATGGTCAGGGACATGCCATTACCCATTATGTGGATTCCTACTACCTGAGTTACCAGCAGCACGTCATGAAGCCAGATCCCATCTTCTTCAGTAAGGTACTGATGGCGGAGCACATCACTCCTGCTTCATGTCTTTTTGTGGATGATGGTCCTCGCAATGTGGCTGCTGCCAGTCAGATGGGGTTCCACACGTTGTGTCCTGAGAATGGCAGTAACTGGATACCGGATGTTCTTGCCGCTTGTCATCTTTAATTCTACGTCAATGTAAAATACACTAATATTACTAAACAATGAAGAAAATACTACTGCTCCTTTTTGTTGCATTATTGTCAGTGGGGATGGTGCATGCCCAGCCTAAACGCGAATTTCGCGGTGCATGGATACAGGCCGTCAATGGCCAGTGGATTGGTCAGTCAACACAACAGATGCAGCAAACGTTGACATCACAACTCAATGCACTTCAACAGATGGGTGTCAATGTCATCATTTTCCAAGTTCGCCCTGAGTGCGATGCCCTCTATGAGAGTCGCCTGGAGCCGTGGAGCCGTTTCCTCACAGGTCAACAGGGAAAGGCACCTAATCCATACTGGGACCCGTTGCAATGGATGATTGAGCAATGTCATCAGCGTGGAATGGAATTACATGCATGGATTAATCCCTATCGTGCCAAGTCGAAGACCACCAGTCAATTGGCTTCCAATCATATCTGCACGCAGCATCCGGAGCGCGTGTTCCCCTACGACAACCAACTCATTCTGAACCCCGGACTACAGGAGAACCGCGACTACATCTGCAGTGTGGTAGCTGACATCGTTGAGCGTTATGACGTGGATGGCATCCATTACGATGACTATTTCTATCCATATCCTGCAGCAGGTGAAGTGATTCAGGACGATGCTGCCTATCAAGCCAATCCCAATGGAATCAGCAATCGTGGGGACTGGCGACGTCATCAGGTAAACCTGTTCGTCAAACAGGTGTATGAAACGGTGCATGCCATCAAACCTTGGGTAAAGGTGGGTGTTTCACCTTTCGGCATTTATCGCAATAAGAAGAATGACCCGAATGGTTCCAATACCAACGGCCTACAGAACTATGACGACCTCTATGCTGACATCCTGCTTTGGGTGAACAATGGATGGCTGGACTATAACGTACCACAGATATATTGGGAAATAGGCAACCGTGCTGCCGACTACAACGAACTGATACACTGGTGGGACCGCCATGCAGGTAAAAGGCCGCTCGTCATCGGAGAGGACATTGAACGTACCGTTAAGTTCGACCAGCAACAGCAGAAGCAAGCCCTCTATGCAGAATGTCCCAATGTCAAGGGTACCGTACTGTGGTATGCCAAAGCTGCTGTGGATAATGTTGGGGGCTACGCTACCAGGCTGCAGCAACAATACTGGCGTACTCCAGCGTTACAGCCCGAGATGCCATTCATTACAAAGACCACTCCACGCAAGCCTCGCAAGGTGAAAGATGTCTGGGTAGGTCCCAATGAATATGTGCTTTTCTGGACGGCTCCAAAAGGTAACGACTGGAAGCGTGAAGCCATAGAATATGTCATTTACCGTTTTGAACATGGCGAGAAGGTCAACATTGACGATGCTTCACATATTGTAGCCATCACTACGGACACTTTTTACCGACTGCCATTGGCAAGCGGTACTCAGCGTTATACCTATGTGGTAACAGCGCTTAACCGTTTGCACAATGAGAGCAAGAAGGTAAAAGTGAAAGTGAAGCTATAATATAGCCTCCAGCTCGTCGATGATGTCCTGAGCGACCTTGGACTTCGGTTTTTTGCTGAAGTCTTTTTTGTTGTTGCGCGAGAGAATGGTAATCTGATTCTCATCGGAGCGGAAACAGGTACCCTTGTTCTGGAGTGAGTTCAGGACAATAAAGTCGAGGTTCTTCTTCTCCAGTTTCTTCTGGGCATTACGCTCTTCGTCATTTGTTTCGAGCGCAAAGCCTACCAGTCTTTGACGTGCGGTCTTCATGCGTCCTAACTCGGCAGCAATATCATGGGTCGGTTTCAGACGGATGACCAGGTCGTCACCCTCACGCTTGATTTTCTGGTTGGCAGTAGTTTCCGGACGGAAGTCTGCTACGGCTGCACAAAGAATGGCGGCATCGCAATCAGCAAAATACTGAACTGCCGACTGATACATTTCCTCGCAACTTTCTACGTCAACACGCCGGATGGACGGGGCAGGGGTGGGCAGACTGACAGGACCGGCAATCAGGGTTACCGCTGCACCGCGACGGGCACACTCCTCAGCCAAGGCAAACCCCATCTTACCGCTGCTGTAGTTGCCGATGAAACGCACCGGGTCTATTTTCTCGTAAGTGGGGCCGGCAGTAATGAGAATCTTCTTGCCTGAAAGTGAAGGGGGAAGAGTGGTGAGTGAAGAATCAAGGAAATCTACAATTTTCTCCGGCTCTTCCATGCGCCCCTTGCCTTCAAGACCAGAAGCCAGAAAGCCGCTTTGAGGTTCAATAACCTGATTGCCGAAGGAACGAAGAATATCAAGGTTCTGTTGTGTGGTAGGGTGGGCATACATGTCGAGGTCCATTGCTGGAGCAATGAAGACAGGAGCCTTCATCGACAGATAGGTTGTAATGAGCATGTTGTCGGCTACGCCATGAGCCATCTTACCCAGTGTGGATGCTGTGCAAGGCGCTATGAGCATGGCATCGGCCCACAGACCCAAGGCCACGTGGCTATGCCAGGTTCCGTCACGTTGTGAGAAAAAGTCGCTGATGACGGGTTTCTGGGTGAGTGCCGACAGCGTGATAGGTGTAATGAACTCCTTACCTGCTGGAGTGATGACCACCTGTACCTCTGCACCAGCCTTGACTAACAGACGGATGATTTGGCAAGCCTTATAGGCAGCTATGCTGCCAGTAATGCCAAGAACTATTTTCTTTCCTTCTAACATGTTGCTCTTCTAATAATTAAAATTCCCCTCCCTTGGGGAGGGGATAGATTCGTTACTTTTGTGCTTCCCGCAGTCTGATACGTGTCAGCACCTGTTTGGTATTGTATGTGAAGTCACCTCCCAATATCCAACTGTAATAGCCTGGATCGAAGCGCAACACATCGGCCACCGGTATGCCTTTGTGCTTACCAAAGTTGAATACTTCAATCTGGCAAGGATTACCATTAGCATCGAGAATGGGATTACCGGCTTTATCCTTCCGGTCTGCCCATACGATACGTCCTGCAAAGTCCACATTGTTGTTCTGACGTGAGAAATCGCTGAGCGACTGCATGTCGTTCTGTAGTGTACGCCCTTCAGGATTCTCGCCCAGTTGCAATTGGTGCTCTGCGGTATAGTAATCCAGTTCACCCATCAGCACGCGATAGGTAGCTTCGGTATCCTGGTCAGCACGATGGGCTTCAAAGTCATCCTCCATACGACGTCCGCAGTAGAACTTGTAGGCTGCTGCGAGATTGCGACGCTCCATCTTATGGAAAATGGTCTGTGCATCAATCAAACGGCACTTGGAGAAGTCAAAGTCAATACCGGCACGCAGGAATTCTTCTGCCAGCAAGGGTACATCGAAGTGATTAGAGTTGAACCCGGCAAAATCACAGCCGACAAAGGCATTGCAGAGTCGCTGTGCAATCTGCTTGAACGTGGGCTTGTCCTTGACCATGTCATCGGTAATACCTGTTAAGTCTTGCACTTCAGCGGGTATCGGCTTCTCAGGATTTACCAGTTCGTTTACACGTTCCTCCCGTCCGTCAGGATATACCTTAATATATGACAGCTGGATGATGCGGTCTTTAACGAGATCCAGTCCCGTGGTCTCAAGGTCAAAGATGACGAGCGGCTTCTGTAAGTTCAGTTTCATGAATGGTCAGAGTTATTAATCATTAATCAACATGGGCATCATGAGCATGAGCACATCCTGACCCTCAGGCTGTTCTGACGGCAGAACAAGACCTGCACGGCTGGGGTCAGCCAACTGGATGGTAACCTCCGAACACTCAAAGTTGTTAAGGATTTCAATGAATGACGAACCTTTGAAACCAATACTCATGGGCTGACCATTATATTCGCAAGTCATCTGCTCAGTAGCGGTCTTCGAGAAGTCAAAGTCCTCGGCATTCAGTTGAAGCATGCTACCTTCAACGTGGAAGCGAATAAGGTTGCTGGAGTCATTGGCAAACGGCTGGACACGGCGCAGGGCACTGAGCAGCGTCAGACGGTCAACGGTAAGTATGTTGGGGTTACTCTGCGGAATGACAGAGTTGTAGTTCGGATAACGGCCCTCAATGAGGCGGCAGGTGATGCTACCTTCATCGTAAATAATCTCAGCCATACGCTCATCAAAACGAATGGTGACGTCTCCGCCTTCCTTCTGTAACACGTTACGTAACAGGGTGGCAGGCTTTTTGGGCAGGATGAATGCAGCAGGCTGTTCGCTTCGAATGGTAAGAACCTTGTTGCGTACCAATTTATGACCGTCGCTGGCTACAATGGCCAGGCACTCAGGACTAAGGTCGAAGTAAATGCCGTTCATAACAGGGCGTAACTCGTCTTGTGCTGTAGCAAAGAGCGAACGTCCAAGATTGTCAGCCAGGATATTGCTGGGCATGGAAATCGAAACAGCTGACTCGCTGATGGCCTGAGCCTGCGGAAACTCATCGGCATTCTCAATCGGCATGGAGAACAGACCGTTCAGGTAACTGATTTTTGCTATGTTGGTTTCCTGATTAATATCGAAAGTAATGGGCTGTTCCGAGAAACCCTTGACGGCCTCGAGCAGGTCCTTGTTGCCAATGGCGAAACGGGCATTGCCATCACATTCTGTCAGACCCAGTTCAGTGGTCATCACATTCTCGCTGTCCGATGCTGTCAGACGGAGGATATTGTCACTGATGTCAAAAAGGAAATCGCTCAATATTGGAAGCGAGTTTTTGGTGTTAATCACTCTTGACAGGGCGGCAAGCTTACCGCTTAGCGCTGTGCTTGATACTGTAAATCTCATGTTGGTTCTATTGTTTTTAGTTCTATTCTTTCGTAATTGAGCACAAAAATACAAAAATACTATGGTATTAACAAAATTATTTGGCGAAAAGTTTCGAGTTTTAAAACTATTTTTGTAATTTCGCGAACGAATTAGAAAAATAAACAATTAAATAAACAATAAGAATCATGGAATTAACAGGAAAAGTTATTGCCGTTTTACCGGCAAACAGCGGAGTTTCGCAACGTACAGGTAATGCTTGGATGTCTCAGGAGTATGTTATCGAGGTTCCTGGACAGTATTCTCGTAAGTGTATGTTCAGAATCTTTGGTGAAGATCGCATCAAGCAGTTCAATATTCAGATGAACGAGGATATTACTGTTTCGTTTGATATTGATGCACATGAATACAACGGACGTTGGTTCAACGAAATCCGTGCATACAACATTCAGCGCGGTGTAGCTCCCGTTCCTTCCGCTGCTCCGGTTGCTTCTCCTGCAGCACAGCCTGCTGTTGAGAACCCGTTCCCACCTGCAGAACCTGCAAGTGAAGGTACAGCAGACGACCTGCCGTTCTGATAACCGCTCCATGTAAGTAAAAACGCCGCTTTCAGACTGTGAAAGTGGCGTTTATTGTATATGAAAACGCCGCTTGCAACAAGTGCAAACGGCGTCTTGAATGTATCAAAGTGGCGTTTCTATTTCTTCTGCAGATATTCGTCCATGTGAGCAGCAGCACGACGGCCGTCGCCCATAGCCAGAATGACCGTTGCACCACCACGTACAATGTCACCACCTGCGAAGATTTCCGCACGGGCTGATTGCATGCCTTCATTTACGACGATGGTGTTCTTCCGACCCAGTTCCAAGCCTTCAATGCTCTTCGGTACCAATGGGTTGGGGCTAACACCGACAGCCACAATGACCTGATCAACATCGAGCGTCACCGTCTTACCCTCAACGGGTACTGGTGAGCGGCGTCCGGAAGCATCGGGTTCACCGAGTTCCATCACCTGCAGCACGGCAGCCTTGACGGCACCATTCTCGTCAGCAAGATATTCAATGGGATTGTGCAGCGTCAGGAAGTTAATGCCTTCCTCCTTTGCATGCTTTACTTCCTCCAGACGGGCTGGCATTTCCTGTTCGCTTCTTCTATATACTAAGGTAACGTTTCCACCCAGTCGTTTTGCTGTACGGCAGGAGTCCATAGCCGTGTTACCACCACCTACAACGAGCACATTCTTACCCAGGTTGATGGGTGTATCAGTAGCAGGGTTGGCAGCGTCCATGAGGTTCACACGTGTCAGGTATTCATTACTTGACATGATGTTGATGGCATTTTCGCCAGGAATGTTCATGAAGTTGGGCAGTCCGGCACCAGAACCTACGAAGATTCCCTTGAAGCCTTGCTGCTCCAGTTGCTCTACGCTGATGGTCTTACCCACGATGACGTCAGTCTGGAAGTGGACACCCATCTTGGCAAGGTTCTCAATCTCCACATCGACAATCTTATTCGGCAGACGGAACTCAGGAATTCCATATTTCAGCACACCGCCAATCTCGTGCAGAGCCTCGAAAACATAAACATCATAGCCTTTCTTCACCATATCGCCGGCGAACGAAAGTCCTGCAGGACCAGAACCCACAACGGCAATCTTCATGCCGTTCGAAGGAGCGATGTCAGGCAGCGAGATGTTACCACTCTCACGCTCATAGTCAGCAGCAAAGCGCTCCAGATAGCCGATGGCAACAGCAGGCTCGTTCATCTTCAGGTGGATACACTTGCTCTCACACTGCTTCTCCTGCGGACAAACACGACCGCAGACTGCGGGTAGGGCAGAGGTCTGCTTCAGCACCTTGGCAGCTGCGAGGAAGTTGCCACGCTCTATGTTCTTTACAAAAGAAGGAATATTAATGTTAACCGGACATCCTTCTACGCAAGTGGGTTTGGCACAGTCCAGACAACGCTTGGCTTCAGTCATGGCCATCTCCTTTGTCAGACCGATATTCACCTCCTCCGTACGTGTGGTAGCACGATAAACAGGGTCAAGCTCTGGCATGATAACACGCTCAATCTGGGTGCGCTCCTTCGGCTTCATGGAAGCACGCAAGGCCTTGCGCCACTCAGCGTCACGGTCGGTGAGAACGTCAATGGATTCTGCACTTTCCGAAGTATCCGAATGGTCAGAATGTTCAGAGGACTGGGCAGCCTTAGGGCTTTCCAATGTTCCTACATGCTCTTCGTAATGCTCCATCTCCTCCTGTTCAGCACGCTTGAAGGTACCCATGCGTTTGAACATCTCATCCCAATCGACTAAAGCACCATCAAATTCAGGACCATCGATGCAGACGAACTTTGTCTTTCCGCCAATGGTCAGTCGGCAGGCACCGCACATGCCGGTACCATCGACCATGATGGTGTTCAGCGAAACCTCACAGGGTATATTGTGCTTCTGAGCTGTCAGGTTGGAAAACTTCATCATGATGGGAGGACCAATGGCAAATACCTTATCGACGTGCTCTTGCTCAATGAATTTCTCTATTCCAACAGTCACAACGCCTTTCTCACCATAAGAACCGTCGTCAGTCATGATGATAACCTCGTCTGACGATTCACGAACCTTGTCCTCTAATATAATAAGGTCTTTGCTGCGGCCGGCCATCACACTGAGCACGCGGTTGCCCGCTTTCTTCAGAGCCTGAATGATGGGAAGCATAGGGGCAACGCCCAGACCACCGCCGGCGCACACCACGGTGCCGTAGTTTTCGATATGGGTGGGATTGCCGAGCGGACCCACCACGTCGGCTATGTAGTCGCCCTCGTTGAGCGAGCATAGTTTCTTACTGGAGAGGCCCACCATCTGCACCACCAGCGTGATGGTGCCTTTGTCCACGTCGGCAGCGGCGATGGTGAGTGGCATGCGCTCGCCCTTCTGGTCGACACGCACAATGACGAAGTTACCGGCCTTTCGGCTCTTGGCAATCAGCGGAGCCTCAATCTCGAAGAGAAAGACCTTCTCTGAGAATTGTTCTTTTCTGACAATTTTATTCATTCTATAGTGTGCTTTGTTTCATTTTGGCTGCAAAGGTACTAAGAAGTGAGCAAAACGCAAAGGAAAAAGCGTGTTTTTTAACGAAAGTGAATCTTTTCTTGTCCGGCAGGCATGGGGTGGGGGAGCGCGTGTCTGTCAATACAAGAGCAGCAGTCCGGCAAAGCCTGCCATGAGAATCATTCGGATGGGGTTCACCTTGAAGACCTTTGTTCCCACGAACGTAGCCACGAAGAGGAAGATGCTGATCCAGAACTGCCAGGGGTTCTCCTTCGGCGTGGAGAAGTTCTCGGCAGTACAGAGCAGCAGGGTGGCAGCGGCCAGCAACCCCACCACAGCGGGGCGGAGTCCAGCGAAGACGGCCTGCACAACGGGGTGCTTCATGTGCTTGATGAACAGCTTGGCGATGAGCATCATCAGGATGAGCGACGGCAGCACCAGCGCAAAGGTGGCCACACAGGAGCCGAGCACAGCCATGCCCTCGCCCATGCCGGCATTGTGGATGGCAGTATATCCGCAATAGGTGGCCGAGTTGATGCCGATGGGGCCGGGCGTCATCTGGCTGATGGCCACGATGTCGGTAAACTCGCTGGTGGTCATCCAGTGCCAATGGTGCACCACCTCGCCCTGAATGAGAGAGAGCATCCCGTAGCCGCCGCCGAAGCCAAACAGGCCAATCTGGAAGAAGGTGATGAAAAGCTGTAGGAAAATCATTGTCTTATATGGATTCAAGTTTCGCAAGCTCAACTTCCAAGTAGTAAATACTCAACTTGCGAAAGTTGAGTTACATCGATTATTCTGTAGGTTTGATGAGCACCCCGTAGACGTAGCCTCCCAGCGCCGCCAGGAGGATGATGAGGATGGGCGACACGCCCAGCAGCCAGATGGCCAGCGCACTTGTGACGGGAATCCAGCAGGTGGCCCACGATATGCGGGCGCTCCTGGCGAGGTTGAACGTGGGGACGGCTATCAGCGCCACCACAGCGGGACGGATGCCCCTGAAGACAGAGGCTACCACGGGATTGTCCTGGAAGCGGTGGAAGAACATGGCAATGAGCAGGATGATGAGAAACGAGGGCAGGGCGGTGGCCAAGGAGGCCGTGAAGGCTCCGCGGTTTTTGTCGAGCTTATAGCCCACGAAGGTGCTGATGTTCACGGCGAAAACACCGGGACAGCTCTGCGCGATGGCTATCAGGTCGAGCAGCTCTTCGCGGTCAATCCAATGGTGGCGATCCACCACCTCCGTCTCGATGATGGGAATCATGGCATAGCCACCACCGAAGGTGACTATGCCAATCTTGAAGAATGTTCTGAACAGCTCGGTGTACAGGCTCATACGCGTCCTCTCTTCTCTATCCAGCGGCGTGCATTCACAAAGGCCTCAATCCAAGGTGTGACGTCATCCTGACGGCGACGCTGCGGATACCAGGCGCACTGCCACGGGAAGATGGCACGCTCCAGGTGGGGCATCATGGCCAGATGCCGGCCGTCGGCCGAGCAAATGCCGGCCACATCGAAGTCGCTGCCGTTGGGGTTGGCAGGATAGCCTGAATAGTTGTATTTCGCAATGATGTGATAGTCGGCCTCGCTGCCGGGAAGATGGAACTTGCCTTCTCCATGGGCCACCCACAGACCGAGCTTGCTTCCGCTGAGCGAACCGAACATCACGCTGTCGTTCTGCGG
>JAEEGK010012597.1_pt1 | contig 19187 bp, 18 predicted proteins | sample 8958771 | NCBI WGS metagenome assembly JAEEGK01 (sample SAMN16246547, study PRJNA631951) | gut metagenome | biome: gut microbiome; feature: rumen; material: SC-attached | host: Bos | place: Iran: Karaj | collected 2018-10
CTTCCCAAAGAAATGGCTATCGAGCTTTTCAAGCCCTTCGTTATGAAGGAACTTGTTGGCCGTCAGATATCACAGAACATCAAGCATGCTAAGAAGCTTGTTGAAAGACTCGACAATCAGGTGTGGGACGTTCTTGAGGACGTTATCGCTGAGCATCCCGTTATGCTTAACCGTGCTCCTACACTTCACAGACTCGGTATCCAGGCTTTCGAGCCCGTACTTGTAGAGGGTAAGGCTATTAAGCTTCATCCCCTTGTATGTACCGCTTTCAACGCCGACTTCGACGGTGACCAGATGGCTGTGCACCTTCCTCTTAGCGTAGAGGCTCAGGCAGAATGCAGATTCCTTCTTCTTTCTCCCAACAACCTCTTAAAGCCTTCGGACGGTGGCCCCGTAGCCGTTCCTACACAGGATATGGTTCTCGGTATTTACTATTTGACAATGCACAAATATGTAAATAACACGAGCCCTGAATTTACAGAAAACATTGTTGCCGAGTATGACTCCATCGATGAAGCAAAGAAAGCATTCGAAGACTATCGCAAGAAAGTCGAGAAGGCAGTTGCAGGTAAAGAAGGAGATGCCGCAAAGGCAGCTGTTGACGCCATCAAGGGTGTTAAACTTGACAGAAACTCCATCATCAAGGTTTGTGTCGATCCCGAAAGAGATCGTAGAGTTGTTTGCCGTTTCGTAGATATTCTCGGCAGATACTTTAACTCCATGGATGATGCTCTTCTTGCACATGAGAACGGTGAGATCACTCTTCACCAGCACATCTTTGTAAAGAGAAGCACAGAGTGGAAAGACGGAAGCGTTATCGAAGGATTCATCGAGACAACTCTCGGACGTTTGCTCTTCAACGAGATCATACCTCAGGATCTTGGTTACGTTGACAGAACAAAGAAGAAGAACGCTCTCGTTCTTGAAATCGACTTCCATGTAGGAAGAAAACAGTTAAGACAGATTCTTGAGAAAGTCATCAACATCCACGGCGCAAGCGTTACAGCCGAAGTTCTTGACCTTATCAAGTCTACCGGATATCACTATTCAACGATCGCAGCCATGACCGTTTCCATTTCGGATATGACAGTGCCTGCTTCCAAGCCTCAGTTACTTGAAGAAGCTCAGCAGACCGTTGACAAGATATTCAGAAACTACAAGCGTGGTCTTATTACCGACGAAGAAAGAAGCCGTGCGGTAATCGAGACATGGAACGCTACAGATGCAAAACTTACCAAAGACCTTCTCGACGGTCTTGATAAATACAACAACATATTCATGATGGCTGACTCCGGTGCCCGTGGTTCCAACCAGCAGATCAAGCAGCTGGCCGGCATGCGTGGACTTATGGCCGATACGACCGGTAAGACGATCGAACTTCCCATCAAGTCAAACTTCCGTGAAGGTCTTGACGTTTTGGAATACTTCATGTCTGCACACGGTGCACGTAAAGGTCTTTCCGATACGGCTATCAGAACGGCCGACTCAGGTTACCTTACCCGTCGTATGGTTGACGTTTCACAGGAACTTATCATCCGTGAGATCGACTGTTCGGAAGGCAGAGACGAGATTCCCGGAATGGAAGTATATGCTTTCATGGACGGTAAAGAGACCATCGAAGGCTTAAAGGACCGTATCCAGGGTCGTTATGCGGCTGAGGATATCCTTTCAAAGAGCGGTGAAGTGATCTGCAAGAAGAATCACATGATCAACCCCGCACGTGCCGCTAAGATCATGAGCGAAGGCGTTGACGTTAACGGAAACGCAGTAGTTGATGAAGAGGGTAACGTTAATCCCAAGGCACGCATCAAGGTTCGTAACATCCTTTGCTGCCGTTCACACAACGGTATATGTGCTAAATGTTACGGTGCCAACATGGCAACGGGTGAAGCAGTTCAGGTAGGTGAGGCAGTTGGTATCATCGCTGCTCAGTCAATCGGTGAACCCGGTACACAGCTTACCATGAGAACCTTCCACGCCGGCGGTGTTGCCGGTGACGATATCACCCAGGGTCTTCCCCGTGTCGAAGAACTTTTCGAGGCTCGTAAGCCTAAGGGACTTGCCATCATCGCTGAGTTTGGCGGTACCGTAGAGATCAAAGATACAAAGAAGAAGAGAGAAGTTGTTATCAACAACGAAGAGACCGGTGAATCCAAGGCATACCTTATCCCTTACGGTTCACGTATAAAGGTAACGGACGGCGAAGTGCTTGCAGCCGGCGACGTTCTTACCGAAGGTTCCATCAACCCTCACGACCTTCTTAAGGTTAAGGGTATCATGGCAGTTCAGGACTACATGCTTCGTGAAGTACAGCGTGTATACAGACTCCAGGGTGTTGATATCAACGACAAGCATATCGAAGTCATCGTACGTCAGATGCTTAAGAAAGTTCGTATCGAGAACAACGGAGATTCCGATTTCTTACCCGGAACACTCGTTGACTTCCTTGATTTCGAAGATATGAACGAAGCACTTGAAAAAGAAGGAAAAGAGCCTGCAACCGGATCGCGTATCATCCTTGGTATCACGAAGTCCGCTCTTGCAACCGAATCCTTCCTTTCCGCAGCATCATTCCAGGAGACCACCAAGGTTCTTACCGAAGCTGCAATCAAGGGTAAGATCGATAACCTTATCGGTCTTAAGGAGAACGTTATCTTAGGTAAGCTTATTCCCGCAGGTACGGGTATGAAGCGTTACAGAGACGTTCAGTTAAGCTCAGACGCAAGGTTCAACGAATTACAGGAAGCTATCAGAAATGCCGACAAGGCAGGCGAAGCAGAGGCAAATGAGGACGTTGTGGACGTAGCTGAAGAAGCAGAAGAAGCTATCGAGTTCACAGAAGAGATCATGGATGCCGAAGAAGTGGTTGAAACCGAAGAATAAGATATAAAATAAGCGGACAGGCAAAATGCCTGTCCGTTTTTTTGTTTGAAATAAAAACTAATGAAATACGTGGATCGTATCGTCGTATTCGATGGAACCTGTGGTAACCACCATCCAGGAAGTTATCTCGTAGAAAGGCTCACCTTCGTTTTCGGGATAGAGTATCTTGATGGTTGCGTTAAGCGACTGCAGATCCGATATCGGGTATGCAAAGGACCTTTCCGTTCCGGTCTGCTCAAAATATCCCGCTCTGGAAATTCCCGTATCGTAAAGATCTTTAAGACTATTATCCACTTCGGATATCTGTTCTTCAAGCATTCCCGATGCTTCGTAATAATTTGTCGTATTGTTCGCCACGTCTTTTGAAAGTCTGTAATCCGTAAGGGCGCTAACCAAAGAAAGAACGGCAAAGGATATGAGCGTCAGTATTACGAAGATAAACAATATGGAGGAGGTTCCGACGTTTAAGTTAAAGGATTGTTTCTTTTTACTCATTTTCCTCTCACCTCCTGTATGTTCTTTTTGTAGGTGAGGGTGTAAACGGGTTCTTCTTTATCGGGGGAATAGTAAGCGAAATCAAGATACATGAAATCGCCGTCATCCGACGTTGTAAGCTCAACGCTGTAACCCTCGGGAAGATTTTTCCTTACTTCGTTTTCATGGTCTTTAAAGTCCTCTCCGTACTCGTAGAAGAGCTCTCCGGCATTTTCTGCAAGAAGCACCGCATTGTTTAAGTCTTTCGTATCTCTGCCCACAAGATGGGCTTTAACGAACACTCTTATGCATACCGCCGCCGTAAGGGAGAAGAAGAACATGATGACTATCATTTCCATCAGAAAGAGGGCGGTTCTTGATTTTCTCATAGACCTTCTCTGCCGCCCGAACGCGTGTGAACGTAAAGCGAGCTGCTTTCCCCTTTCGTAGTTGTAAATTCGAACTTGTAGAGAGTGTCCGTAACTTTCGTAACACTGTAGTCTTCAAGAGCGATTATCACATTACCGTATTCGGGATCGATGTTCTGACCGTAACGGGTAAAGAGCTCACAAAGATTGCCTTCATGGTAATAAAGGTAAGTGCAGTAAGTAATGTTATCTATCTCTTCGAGCATGAGTATCGCGTTATCACCGTTAAAGTCACCGACGGTAACGTTGCCATTCTTATCGGCTCTGTGAATACGGTTAAACAGATATGTGCCCGCAGTTCGCGAATCGTAGTTGTTATCCATATCGTCGACGATATTTTGGTAGACTCCGGCACCCGTGCCCGTAAGCATGAGAACGGAAATTGCGAACACAACAAACAAAGTGATCACAAACAATATGTCGACTGAATGCTTTCTCTGCTTATCCAAGTTAAGGTTCCTTTCTTATCACGGTGACATCGGGGAAGATGTTGGAGCCGATGGCCTGATAGTCTACAAAAAAGAGATCTTTATCGTAAGTAAGTCCGTAATGTTCGGTAAGGTAGGAAAGGCTGGGAGGGTACGTTCCTTCGACGCAGTAGCAGTTGACTATGCTTTTGTTAACAGCATTTTCCAAAGCCGCCTGCTGACGGTCGGTGGTTGATTCGGAGATGCCTGCCACCGCGAACATGAAAACAAAGATCAGCACAAAGAAAATGATGATCGAGATGCTTCCGGGATTTATTCTGTTTTTAAGCGATCTGTCTACTCCGTAGTTAAAACGTGCCATGAAAAACCTTTCTTATCCGATGTTGGACAAAATTCCCATAAGAGGTAATATAACCGACAAAAGAATGAGACCTACGATAACCGAAAGAATGATTACCAAAGTAGGTTCGATGACCGAGATTATCTCGTTCATTTTCTTTTCACTTCTTACGCTGTATTCGTCGGCAATCCTGTTCATAACTTCATCGCCCTGACCGCTTCTGAAACCTACGTCGATGAGGCGGTTGTTAAGGTTTGAAAAGAATCCCGCTTCCTTGATGGCTTCGGGGAAACTTGCCTGTTCTTTTATCGACTCTTTGCACACATCGATCCTTGCCTGGGTCTTTTTGTGCTCAACCAGTTCTTTTACCATATCGAGGCCTTTGTATGTATCAAGACCTGCTCTTAAAACAAGGGACATACCGCTTGCAAAACGCTCAATCGCCACATCCTCGTAAAATCTCTTGGTAAGGAAGAACCATGCAAGGAATTTCATTCCCGACTTCTTGCCTGCACTTGTCTTTGAAAAGAATATGTAAAGACCAAGGCAGATCACAAGGAAGATTATTATTCCGAGACTGTATGTGTTAAGTCCGTTACCCATCTTAAGCAGTGAAGAAGCAAATCCCGTCATTTCCGAACCAAGCTGTATAAATACCTGGTTAAAGATGGGAAGTACTTTCGTGATGAGCACGAGTATTACGACTACCATCATGAAGATCATTACCACCGGGTATGTGATGGCGCTTCGAATGCTTTCTTTTATGCTCACTTCTCTTTCATAGTACTGGGCAAGTGAATTAAGTATGTCATCGGTGGAACCGGACTGTTCACCAAGCCTTATGGTATTTAAAACGTAAGGAGGAAAGACCCCGGTCTTTTCCATCGCTTCGTACAATGAATCGCCCTGGCTGATGGATTCGTTCAAAGTTAAAAGAAGTGCTCTTGCTCCTTCGTCTTTTGTATCCGAAAGAAGTATTCTTATGCTCTCAAGGGGTGTGATAGCCGCATGAGTGAGCATTGCAAACTGTGAGCAGAATGCAGCGAGTTCTTCACTTGATAATTTTCTTTGCTTTGCCATTTTCTTTCTCCTAGATTAATAAGCGTACTTGACGGAGTAGTTTGTTCCGTCACCGATGAAACTCTTAAGTGATTTATCCGACATGTTTGAGCCGAAGGTGGGATCCACCAGGGACCATTCTTTTCCGTTAAACTGGATGATGCCGTTAAGCCAGCCCACGTCTTCCACGTAAATGCTTATCCATGCGTGATATACCATATCCTCGCCCACGTAACCGACTTCAAGCTTTGTGGGTATCTGCTGGGAACGAAGCATCGTACACATGACTGCGGCATAATCAAGGCAGATGCCTGTGCCTGTGGTCAGAGTCGAATCCACGTCGCTTAAATATCCGCTGGGAACGGTCTCGGCTTTATCGTAATCATAAGTGATGTTTGCGGTTATATAATCGTATACGTTGGTGATGACACCGATCTCATCATAGCAGCCCGTTGCAAGTTCTGCGCCTTTTGCCACCGTTTTCTTTGTGGAGTCAAAAGAAACGTACTGGTTCGGATGAAGATAGGGGCCGAACTCGGATATCTGATCGAAGGTGTAAGTTCCTCCGAATACGAGAGAGTATTTGGAATCAATGATGTTTTCGGCTACGTTTACAGTATATTCGCCCGAGCCTGCGCTTAAGGGGAATGCCACATAGCCGTTATTCAGATTGTATGTGTATGTGACCTGATCGGGCCCCGTGATCTGAAGTTTAACCTTAACACAGTCGCCCAGATAGTTGACCATTATATAACCGTCGGAGTTGTTGGAATAATCGATCTCGACATATTCGTTTCCGTCAACGAGGGTGCCCGGAGTGTCGCATGTAAGACATACGGGTGTGGGATCGCGAAGAGGTTTGTCGGGATCTACATTAGAAGTGGTGGGAACGCTTGAATCTTCCGAGATGGAAACCGGCGTTGTTTTTACCGGCGGATCGTCGTCAACAGACATGGGGGGAGCGCTGTTGCATGCCGTAAGCAACATTACGGCACCCAAAAGCACAGAAAGATATGCTTTTTTGCGCAAGGTTCTCTCCATAGTGATAATGATCCTTAAATACTATTTTCCGTCGACCAGAAGCTGAAGTGTTCTTCCGTCCGTAGAATATAAGTATACATTATAAGAATTACCGTCAAATTTAAAGACCGCGGTATTGTCTCTTATCCCTTTGAGGGTGGGATGATAAACCGTATCACCGTTTGTCGCTTCCATATAAGACTGTTCTTCGTCTATGGAAGCATTTGCAACGGTTATATAAAGATATCCGTCTTCAACGTGATGTTCTTTTATATTTAGTTCCCTGTTACCGATCTTCGATACCGAAGCAAAGGTATGAAACAGCAGGATAAGCAAAACCAGTATCGGGATAGATTTTACCGCTATCGAAAATATTCTGTTTGAAAGAAGTTTCAAAAACCACTGTTTGATCCTGACACCCAAAGGAATTTGTACGGGTTTTGCATCTATGGCTTTCATTATATTATCTAACGTTCTGGATTCACGATTCATTTCTTTACTCATACTCATAATATCACCTAACTACTACGCCAAACTCAAGGCGCAATTTTTCAACTGCATTGTTGATGTGTCTTTTGACGGTACTTTTTGAAAGACCCGTCATCTCGGCGATATCGTCTATCTTTTTATTCTTATAATATCTGAGAGTGATAAATTGTCTGTCAGGGGGGGAAAGTTTATCAAGAGCGTTGTTTAAGCGAGAGTACTCATCGTTGTTTGCAACGGTTTCTTCGGGATTGGAAAAACTGTCCGTACCCACGACTTCGCATAACAGTTCCGAGTTAACGTCGGTGTCTTCGCCCTTTCTTTTCTTGTCGAGGTCATAGCACACTCTGAAACTGATCTGGTTGAGCCATGCAACGAAAAGTGAAGGATCATTAAGTTTTTGGATATTTTTGTACGCCAGAATGTAGATCTCCTGAACTGCGTCCTCTGCCAAAAACTCATCCCTAAGATAGCGACCGGTGTACGCAAAGACTTTGTCGCACGTCATGGAATAAAGCTCCGCAAACGCACTTTGGTCACCGTTCAGAACCTTTACTACAAGTCCGGCTATGTATTCATGCCGGTTATCCATATTAAATTCCCCTTTTGTGTGAGTGACATCAATAACACTCAAATGAGATTATATACTAATCAAAATTTAATTACAACCCCGAAACCCGCATATTTACGGGGTTTTTCATAACAATATTTTGATAATGAATAATATTATTTTTCAAAAAATGAACCGTTTTTTTATTTCGGGGTGTCTTATATGGTTGTAGGAGATAACAATGGACACGATGATGAACATGGTAAGCCCCGCTTTTTTGTGGATCAATTCCAAGATTGTGGGTCTTTTGTCAAGTGAATATACTCTCATCGTTTTGAAAGACGAAGACGTTCCCCTCGCCCCGAGTGTTAAGAGTTATAACGCTTTGTGGGTGATCGCTTTGTGCGCAGTTTGTTTTGCCGCTCGTCTTTTCGTTTCCCATGTGGCAAAAAGAAACCGCCTCGTCAGACGTTTATCCGCTTTAAGAAAGCAAAACAACGTATCCGACGATTCATATTCGTTGGAGATCTCAAAACTGGAAGAAGAGATATTTGAGCTCGAAAACGAGATAGCTTCCACCATCGGTGTAGAGGCCTGAATTATCTGACAATTAATTGAAAAACAAGACACTTTTTGGTATAATCAAAGCATCCTTTTTTGGATGCTTTTTTATTTTCTTTTATAGAGGTATTTTATGAATACTGTTGATGTTATCATCATTGGTGCGGGTGTAGTGGGAAGCGCGACTGCAAGAGAACTTTCGCGCTACGATCTTGATATTCTGGTGCTTGAGAGATTAAGCGACGTCTGTGAAGGAACCTCCAAAGCAAACAGCGGCATAGTTCATGCGGGATACGATGCAAAGCCGGGAACGAAGAAGGCTTATTTCAACGTTCGCGGAAGCTTACTTATGGAAGATCTGTCCAAAGAACTGGATTTCGCATACAAAAGAAACGGTTCCCTCGTACTTTGCTTTTCCGAGGATGAAATCCAAAAACTTGAAGAATTGAAAGGCAGAGGCGAAACAAACGGCGTTAAGGACATCAGGATACTTAACAAAGAGGAGCTTTTAAAGAAAGAACCCAATCTTTCAAAAGACGTTGTTGCCGCTTTATACGCACCCACCGGTGCCATCGTGGATCCTTTCGGCTTAACGATAGCCTTGGCCGAGAACGCATTCGTAAACGGCGTAAAGTTTAAGTTTGACGAAGAAGTGATAAGCGTAGCCAAGGACGGCGATGAATTTATCGTTAAGACGGCAAAGGGCGAATACAAAGCAAAAGCGGTGGTCAACGCCGCAGGCGTTTATTCCGATGCCATCCACAACATGGTTTGTGCTGACAAGATAAGCATAACAGCAAGAAAAGGCGAATATTGCCTTTACGATAAAAAGGTTGGAGGAACGGTTTCTTCCACCGTGTTCAGACTTCCGGGAGCTCTCGGAAAAGGCGTTTTGGTAACCCCTACGGTACACGGAAATCTTCTTATAGGCCCCACGGCAACAGATACGCCCGACAAAGAAGAAGTATGTACGACTGCGGAAGGTCTTTCAAGCGTAATAAGCGGAGGAGCCATATCTCTTGAGTCCGTTCCTTCAAAATCCGTCATCACATCCTTCGCGGGCTTAAGAGCCCATTCGGATCAGGGCGACTTCGTGATAGGAGAGAGCAGCGTATCCGGTTTCTTTGATGCCGCGGGAATAGAATCCCCGGGTCTTTCGGCGGCACCCGCCATAGGTGTTCATCTGGCCGAAGAAGTTTCAAAGAAACTTGCAGCAAGGGAAAAAGAAAACTTCATCGCAAAGCGTAAAGGTATCCCTTCGATGGCCCTGGCAAGCGACGAAGAAAAGAAACGCCTTATTGAAGAAGATCCCCTTTACGCCAACGTTGTCTGCAGATGCGAACTCGTTACCGAAGGTGAGATAGTAAATTCCATAAGAAGACCTCTTGGGGCAACGACTCTCGACGGCGTTAAGCGAAGAACGAGAGCGGGCATGGGCAGATGCCAGAGCGGTTTCTGTTCACCCACCACCATCGAGATCATAGCAAGAGAACTGGGCATAAGTGCATGTGAGGTCACAAAGCATGGCAAAGGCTCGGAATTCATAGAAGATCACAAGTAGGAGGGGACGCTGTGAAAAAGAAAATAGCTATTATCGGCGGCGGACCCGCAGGACTTGCGGCAGCCGTAGCGGCAAAAGAAAACGGAGTCGATGACATAGTCATCATTGAGCGTGCACCCTCGGCGGGCGGCATTCTCATGCAGTGTATTCACAACGGTTTCGGACTTCACACTTTTAAAGAAGAACTTACGGGACCCGAATATGCGGACAGATACATTAAGAAGGCAAAAGAAAAGGATGTGGAGATTTTTCTTTCTACCTTTGCAATTGATGTATCGAAAGATAAAGTCATCACCTGTATGTCAAAGGACAAAGGCATATTCACGATAGAGGCGGACAGCATCATTCTGGCGATGGGTTGCAGAGAAAGACCGAGAGGTGCTCTCAATACACCGGGTTACAGACCGGCGGGCATCTATTCCGCAGGCACCGCGCAGAAGTTCGTTAATATTGAAGGCAAACTTCCGGGCAAGGAAGTGGTTATTCTCGGTTCCGGCGACATCGGACTCATAATGGCAAGAAGAATGACCCTTGAGGGCGCCAAAGTGAAGGCGGTTGCGGAGATCATGCCTTACTCCGGCGGCTTAAAGAGAAACATTGTGCAGTGTCTTGACGATTTCGGCATTCCACTTAAGTTAAGCACCACGGTTGTTGACATAGACGGAAAAGACAGAGTTAAGTCGGTCACCCTGGCAAAAGTGGATGAGAAGCTGAATCCCATCCCCGGCACCGAAGAGGTGATACCTTGCGATACCCTTCTTCTTTCTTGCGGACTGTTACCCGAAAACGAGTTAAGTCAGGCCATAGGCGTTGATTTAAGCCCCGTTACCGGAGGCCCCAAGGTCAACGAAAGTCTTGAGACAAACATACCCGGAGTGTTCGCGGCAGGAAACGTGCTCCACGTTCACGACCTTGTGGATTATGTATCGGAAGAGGCGGCCAATGCGGGAAAGCATGCCGCAGAGTATGTTAAGCGCTTATCCGAAAAGACTTCGGATGCTTCCGAAAAAGAATACGTTGTGGAAACGGGAACGGGAGTAAGATATACGGTTCCCATGACGGTAAGACCTTCCGAATGCGATACCCTCACAACGGTTCGCTTCAGAGTGGGAAACGTTTACAAGAATCCCGAGATTTGTGTATATATGGGCGACAGATGCGTTTTAAGACGCAAAAAACAGATATGTGCTCCCGGTGAGATGGAGCAGGTGATACTTAAAAAAGCCGATCTCGATACGCTTAAAGACGGCGAGACGATAAAAGTATTGCTGGAGAATGTCTAAGCCCAAAGGAGATTATATGGAAAACAGATCGATGACCTGCATCAACTGCCCCATGGGGTGTCAGGTGAATGTGGCATATGAAATAAAAGACGGAAAGCCCGATCCCGATTCTTTCGTCATTACGGGCAATACCTGTCCAAGAGGAAAAGATTACGCCATAAGCGAGATGACCGCGCCTACGAGAACGGTCACGGGAACCGTAAGCGTAAAGGACTCCGACAAAGCGGTACTTCCCGTAAAAACTGTGCCTCCGGTTCCAAAGGACATGGTGCTTACGGTGGCAAAGGAACTTGAGAAGATAACCGTAACCGCGCCCATATCGATAGGTGATGTGATACTTAGCGATGTGTGCGGTACGGGAAGCAACATAGTGGCAACGGGCAACTTATAGGAGGGGTAAATGAAAGACTATTTAATGGCGCTTGATCAGGGGACTACAAGCTCAAGATGTATCATTTTCGATAAGACCGGAAACATTGTGAACATGGCACAAAAGGAATTCACTCAGATCTATCCGGAACCGGGCTGGGTTGAGCACAATGCCATGGAGATCTGGTCTTCACAGCTTTCGGTGTGCCTGGAGGCTTTATCCGTAGCGCATCTTTATGCGGAAGATATCGCTGCCATCGGTATCACCAACCAAAGAGAAACAACGATCGTTTGGGACAGAAACACGGGACGCCCCGTTTACAACGCGATCGTATGGCAGTGCAAGCGTACCGCCGATTATGTGGAAGAACTTAAAGCAAAAGGCTTAAGCGAAACGATCCGCAAAAAGACCGGACTTATTCCGGATGCGTATTTCAGTGCCACAAAGATAAAGTGGATACTCGATAATGTAGAAGGCGCAAGGGAAGCTGCCGAAAGAGGAGACCTTCTTTTCGGAACGGTGGACACGTGGCTTTTGTGGAACTTAACAAAAGGTGCCGAACACGTAACCGATTATACCAATGCGTCGAGAACCCTTCTTTTTAACATAAACACTCTTGAATGGGACGATGAGCTTTGCGAGCTTTTCACCATTCCAAAGAGCATGCTTCCGAAAGTAAAATCCTCATCGACGGTATACGGATTTACAGACAGACACATCTTTGACGGTGAGATTCCCATCGCCGGAATCGCCGGCGACCAGCAGGCCGCACTTTTCGGACAGTGCTGTTTCGAAGCCGGAGATGCAAAGAACACTTACGGTACCGGTTGCTTTTTATTGATGCATACGGGTGATAAAGCGATCTATTCAGACAACGGACTTCTTACAACCATCGCCGCAAGTCCCGACGACAAACCCGCATACGCCCTCGAAGGAAGCGTATTCGTGGCGGGAGCCGGAGTTCAGTGGCTCCGTGACGGCCTTCGAATGGTGGAGACCGCTCGCCAGACCGAAGAATTTGCAACCGTCGTTCCCGACACCGCAGGGGTATACGTTGTTCCTGCATTTGTGGGACTGGGTGCTCCTTACTGGGATCAGTACGCAAGAGGAACGGTGGTGGGCGTTACAAGAGGCTGCAAAAAGGAACACTTCATCCGTGCGACCCTTGAATCCATCGCATACCAGACATACGACGTGCTTAAAGAGATGGAAAAAGACTCGAAGATCGAGCTTAAATCCCTCCGTGTGGACGGCGGAGCCAGCGCAAACAACTTCCTTATGAAGTTCCAGGCCAACATCTTAGGTCTTAACGTACTGCGTCCCAAGTGCATCGAAACCACGGCTCTTGGCGCCGCATATCTTGCAGGCCTTGCCGTAGGCTATTACGACAGCCTTGACGAGATCAAGGAAAACTGGAAGCTGGGTCGTGAATTCGATCCCTCCATGACCGACGAAGAAAGAGCCAAACTTCTGAAAGGCTGGAACGTTGCCGTTAAATGTGCACGAGTTTACGGCGAGGAAATGAATAAGTAACAATAAAGCCTCAGAGCATAAGCCCTGAGGCTTTTATATCGGCGGACTTGTAAAAAAGCAGCGTATAAAGTATACTTTTTAATCGGTTGAATAACTATTCGAAAGGGAATGACCATGTGGGAAGATAATGTCAGACGGGTAGTGCCTTACACTCCCGGCGAACAGCCTAAGATACAAAATCTTATAAAGTTAAATACAAACGAAAATCCTTATCCCCCTTCACCGAAGGTGTATGAGGCATTAAAGAACTTTGATGCCGGCGTGCTCAAGAAGTATCCCGATCCTACGGTGTCGATGCTCGCGGGTGCACTCGCAAAAGCTTATTCGAGAGATATTTCCGAGACCTTTGTCGGAGTGGGTTCCGATGATGTGCTGGCCATGGCTTTTCTGACATTCTTTAATTCCGACAAGCCTATCCTCTTCCCCGATATCACTTATTCCTTTTATGATGTATGGGCAGAGCTGTTTAAGATCCCTTATAAGCGCATTCCTTTAAATGAAGATTTTACGATAAATAAAGAAGATTACTTCGTTGAAAACGGCGGTATAGTACTTGCCAATCCCAATGCTCCCACGGGAGTTGAACTTCCTTACAACGAAGTTGAAGAGATAATCGCAAAAAATCACGACTCGGTAGTCATAGTAGATGAAGCATATATCGATTTCGGCGGTCGTTCGGTCATCGATCTTATAGATAAGTATGATAACCTTTTGATCGTAAGAACATACTCAAAGTCAAGGGCTGCAGCGGGCTTAAGGGTCGGATATGCATTTTCCAATAAGAAGATGATCTCGTATCTACAGGATGTAAAGTATTCCTTCAACTCATATACCATGAACACACCATCCATCGTTCTCGGTACTGCTGCGGTTGAAGACAAGGCATACTTTGAAGAGATAAAAGATAAGGTCATCAAGACAAGAGAGTGGACAAAAGAAGAACTTAAAAAGCTTGATTTCTCTTTCGCAGACAGTCACACTAACTTCATTTTTGCCAAGTATAACGGCAATATGAAGCGTGACGATATCGTAAAAGCTTTAAGAGACAGAAGTATTCTCGTAAGAAGCTTTAACGGCGAGAGAGTCAAAGATTATATAAGAATCTCCATCGGAACGGACGAAGAAATGAAGATCGTTATCGATGCTTTAAAAGAAATACTTAAGTAAGGCAGGTTAATCATGTTTAAGAAATATTTTTGGGTATTTTTCATTTCAATGCTCCCTCTTATCGAGATAAGAGGCGCGATTCCCTACGCACTCACACAGATCGACAAAGGATTCGACCTTAATCTTCCTTTGTGTTGTATTATAGGTATCATCGGCAACATGCTCCCGGTTCCTTTTATTTTCTTCTTTGCAAGAAAGGTGCTTGAATGGGGCAAGGACAAGAAGATAATCGGAAAGTTCTTTACTTTCTGTCTTGAAAAAGGCCATAAGGGTGGAAAGAAACTTGAAGAGAAAGCCGGAAAAGGTCTTTATTGGGCGCTGTTTCTTTTTGTAGGAATACCTCTTCCCGGAACGGGAGCATGGACCGGCACTTTGGCCGCATCCATTCTCGATATGGACTTTAAGAAAAGCGTTATCGCCGCACTTTGCGGTGTACTTTTGGCAGGTGTGATCGTAGGTCTTATCTGCACCGGAGTTTTGTCGGCACTCAGTTTCCTTTTGTAAAGAAACAGGGAGGCGAACGTGGAAGAATATACTGACTTTGCCTTTTTATACGATGAATTCATGGAAGACACGCCATACGATGAATGGTGTGTCTTTATATGCGATAAATTAAAGTCTCGCGGCATTACCGACGGACTCGTGTGCGATCTCGGCTCGGGTACGGGGGAGATGACAGTGAGGTTAAAAGAAAAAGGTTACGACATGATCGGCATCGACAACTCGGAATCGATGCTCGCCATTGCCAGAGCCAAGGACGTCTCCACGGATATACTGTATCTTTTGCAGGATATGCGGGAAATGGAGTTGTACGGAACGGTTCGCGCCATAGTAAGTGTATGTGACAGTTTAAATTACATCACGGACTTTGACGACCTCGTTCATGTATTCAAGCTTTGCAACAATTATCTGGACCCCGAGGGAATTCTCATATTCGATTTCAATACACGCTTCAAATACGAAGAAGTGATCGGTGACGATACCATCGCCGAAACGAGAGAGGACGCAAGCTTCATTTGGGAGAATTCTTTCGATCCCGAAACTTCTTTAAACGAATACGACATAACTTTCTTTACCAAAGAAGAGTCCGGGCTTTACAGAAGATTCACCGAGACACACATTCAAAGAGGATATACTCTTTCTGAAATAAAAGAAGCGATCAAAAAAGCCGGAATGATATTCGAAGAGGCTTATGACGATTACACCGGTTCGCCCGCAGACGATGAAAGTGAGCGTATTACCGTTATAGCAAGAGAATGCGGAAAGAAAGAATAAAAGAGAGATAAAGATGGAAAAGACAAAGGACTATGTGGTATTTGCCACCGCTGCGGGTGCAAGAGTAAGAGCATTTGCGGCTACGACAAAGGACCTCGTTGAATACGCAAGACAAAGACACAATTCAAGCCCGATCATGACAGCGGCATTGGGAAGACTTCTTACCGCAGGCTCGATGATGGGACTTATGCAAAAAGGCGATGCCGATATACTTACCCTTAAGATCGAATGCGGCGGTGAAGCAAAAGGTCTTACCGTAACGGCCGATTCACACGGAAACGTTAAGGGATATGCCATAAACAAAGATGTGATGCTTCCTCCAAACAAGCTGGGAAAGTTAGATGTGGGCGGAGCCTTGGGACCGGGATTTTTGACGGTCATCAAAGACCTGGGACTTAAAGAGCCTTATGTGGGACAGACGATGCTGGTAACGTCCGAGATCGCTGAAGACTTAACTCAGTATTTCATGGAATCGGAGCAGACTCCCTCCACCGTAGGCTTAGGTGTTCTTATGAGCAAAGAAAACACCGTAAAAGCGGCGGGGGGATTCATAGTACAGCTTATGCCCGACTGTCCCGATGAAGTAATAGATACCCTTGAGAAGAACATGACAAACATCACTTCGGTGACCGCTCTTCTTGAATCGGGGAAAACTCCCGAAGAGATTCTGGAGTTGATACTTGAGGGTCTCAATCCCGAGTTTACCGGAAAGCATGAGACAAGGTTTTATTGCAACTGCTCAAAGGAGCGTTTCGCCAAAGGTCTTTATTCACTGGGACACAAAGAAATGCAGGAACTCATCGACGAAGGAAAAGAGATCGAAGTTAACTGCAGCTTCTGCGAGAGCCACTATTATTTCAGTATTGATGAATTAAAAGAGATCGAAACACTGCGTCGATAAACGGCGCAGTGTTTTTATGAAAAAATTTTATGATAAATTTATCAAATCCGCGCACATTTTGTATAAGATAAATCAGATGTCTAGGACAAAACTCTTTTTGTCCTCGGAAATGTCAGTTATAACTTCTCCGTCAATTCTGATTTCTACAGGTTTTCCTTTCTTAAGGGTATTTAAGATAGGGGATATGAAAATACTGTATTTAACGGCAGGTTTGATCCTCTTTCCCGAAATGTTAAAGATGAGTTTGTCTTTTTCTTCCTTCACTTTGACAGCACAGATGAGCTTTACTTTACGGCCGTTTATTTCATAGACCCATGAGAATGTACACATCAAAATGAGGGACGCGAAGAAAAACAAAAGACCAAGTTCAAGGAGTCTTACGGGAGTGCTCGTGAGAGCGGCAAAGAATGATAGTTTCTTTGTGTCGGCACTTGGTTTGGGGTCGGTGGACATGCCGTTTGATACGAGGGTGGCGGTCGGATCGTCGAGAGGTTCTTCGGCCTTTATGACGTTAACGGGAACAAGGTTGTCTTCCGAAGTCTTCTTGGCGGGTTTAACGATATCGTCTCTGCCGGTTTTGGCATCTTTTTTTGCAAATTTCGAGATGATGGTGTTTACCTTTTCCTTTGTTTTGTTCTCGATCTTTTCAGCGGTCTCTTTGGCTTTTGATTCTATTTTTTCTGCCGCTTCTTTTATCACGTTGTCGCTTCCGCCAACCTCATTTCCGGTATCGAAACCGTTATTGTCGCTATTGTTATCACCGAAGAACGAAGGCTTTTTGTCTTCCTCTGCTTTCTTTCTTGCTTCCTCTTCAGCTTTCTTTTTGGCCTCTTCCTCGGCCTTTTTTCTTGCTTCTTCCTCAGCTTTCTTTTTGGCCTCCTCTTCAGCTTTTTTCTTTGCTTCTTCTTCGGCTTTCTTACGTTTCTGCTCCTCAACTACGGGATCTTTTCCGATCTTTGATACTGTTACGGATGCGGATGCCTCGTTGCCTGCTTTATCTATTACCGAAACGGAATAAGTTCCGTTGGATGTGACGGTCCAGGAACTGGTAGAGGAGTATTCGCTGCCTCCGAAGGAGAAGCCCGCGATTCCGGAAAGATTGTCGGATGCGGACGCGGACAGCGTCACACCTTCCTCCGTCCAGTCATCGGTACTCTTGGACAAAGAAACCGTCGGTGCAGTCTTATCTATATTCGAAACGGTAACTGAACCCGATGCTTCGTTACCGGCATTGTCCCGAACCGAGACGGAATATGTTCCGTTGGAATCGACCGTCCAGGAACTATTGGAAGAATATCCCCCTCCGCCAAAGGAATAACCCGCAATACCGGACAGGTCATCCGACGCGGATGCGCTTATGGATACACCTTTATTGGTCCACTCGTCCGAACCTTTTGAGACAGAAACTCTCGGAGCACCCGTATCTATATTTGAAACGGTCACCGGAACGCTCACTCTCTGACCGTTTGAACCCGTAACGGTAAAGGAATATGTTCCATTCTTTGTAACGGTTCCCGAACTTCCGCCACCGCCGCTGAAGGAAACGCCCGTCACGGAAAAAGTGGGATCGCTTACCGATACACTGCAGCTTACGGACACAGGGCCTTTTGTCCAGCCGCCGCCTCCGCCGCTTGCGCTTACCGTAGCGGATGTGCTGCCTTCGCTTCTGCCACAGGACAATTTCTTTACTTTATACTCATGAGATTGGGGAGGGCCTGCGGAGCGATCTTCATAAACATAGCCGCAAGTATCGCATAAATGAACGTACCCGGCATAAAAGGGCTCACATATTTCGGCCATGCAATATTCCATATATCCGTCCGTACGACGTTCGGTTTCCCTTTTGCAGTTCGGGCAATAGCATCGTGAAAATTCTTTTCCGTACACCTGAACGTGAGTGGCCGTTTCCGTTATTTCTTTATAGCAAGCGTCTGAATGAACGTGAGTGAAAGAACCTGCGAAGGCAGGAAGTGAAAAACCGACAAATGCCGCAACAGGCACCGTCAAAGAAAAAGCAAGTCGCATTGCTTTTTTCAAAAAATCCATAAAAAAATACCTCCATAACAGAATAGACGCAACAATGCGCCGCATCCGTATCGAGATAAGTGTAGGATGATTTTATACCAACAAATTAAGAAAATCCATATGACATATTTAACAAAAATGTATATTTCATTTTTGGTCACTTTGCGATACAATCTTCCAATGAACGCGAAAGTACACAGTATGAACATGTGCGAAGGCGCACTTGTTCCGAAGATCATAAAGTTCACTCTTCCGCTGATCGCTTCAGGCATACTTCAGCTTCTCTTTAATGCGGCCGATATGGTCGTGGCAGGAAGGTACGTCGGTGCCAACGCACTGGCAGCCGTAGGTTCCACTTCATCCCTTATAAATCTTTTGGTTCACCTTTTCATGGGCCTTTCAGTAGGCGCAAACGTTTTGGTTGCAAGATTTTTCGGTTCGGGTCAGGAAAAGGACGTAAGCGAAACGGTTCACACCAGCGTACTTCTTTCCCTTATATGCGGTTTCTTTCTCGCAGGATTCGGTTTCTTCATGGCACCCAAACTGTTGGTAATGATGGGGACGCCCGATGAAGTGCTTCCTTTATCCGTACTGTATATCCGAATTTATTTCGCAGGCATGCCCGTGAGTCTTTTATATAACTTCGCCAGTGCGATATTGCGTGCTGTCGGCGACACAAAACGCCCCCTTATCTACCTTACGGTCGCAGGCGTTATAAACGTGATCGCAAACATCATATTTATCGTATTCCTTGGCTTTGGAGTTGACGGCGTCGCTTATGCGACCGTTATCTCACAGACCATTTCCGCCGTGATGGTGCTCATGTCGTTAATCAAGAGCAAC
>JAEEGK010012599.1_pt1 | contig 19182 bp, 9 predicted proteins | sample 8958771 | NCBI WGS metagenome assembly JAEEGK01 (sample SAMN16246547, study PRJNA631951) | gut metagenome | biome: gut microbiome; feature: rumen; material: SC-attached | host: Bos | place: Iran: Karaj | collected 2018-10
TTTGAAAAAAAAATTTCAATGAAATGATTTTCAAAGATTTGCAAGGGTCATTTTTCAAGTGAAAAAACGTCGTTTTTTGCTGTTTTTTCCGTTTTTTACTGTTTTTGCTCCTTGAGAATCACATCGTGCGCTCCGCCTTCGATGATTCCGGTGGACGAAACGAGCGTGATTTTGGCGTTTTGCTTGAGGTCTTCGAGGCTTGTGACACCACAGGAACACATAGTCGATTTGATTTTGTCGATTGTGACCTGGAGGTTGTCCTTGAGCTTGCCGGCGTAGGGAACGTATGAATCCACGCCTTCCTCAAATTTCATTGCCGCATCGCCGCCCATGTCGTAACGCTGCCAGTTGCGGGCACGGTTGCTGCCCTCGCCCCAATACTCTTTCATATAGGAGCCATTGATCATCACCTTCTTGGTAGGCGACTCGTCGAAACGCGCAAAGTAGCGTCCCATCATCAGGAAATCGGCACCCATAGCCAATGCGAGCACCATATGATAATCCTGCACGAGACCGCCGTCAGAGCATATAGGAATATATACGCCTGTACGGTTGTAATACTCGTCGCGAGCTTTGGCTACATCGATGATAGCAGTTGCCTGTCCACGTCCGATGCCTTTCTGCTCACGTGTGATGCAGATACTGCCGCCACCGATGCCAACTTTTACGAAATCGGCACCAGCTTCGGCGAGGTAGTTGAAGCCTTCGGCGTCCACCACGTTGCCTGCGCCAATCTTGAGCGACTCGCCGTAATTGTCGCGCACCCACTTGATGGTCTCTTTCTGCCATTCGGAAAAACCGTCGGAGGAGTCCATACAAATGACGTCAACACCTGCCTCCACGAGCTTGGGGATGCGTTCTGCATAGTCGCGAGTATTGATGCCTGCGCCCACGCGGAGCGACTTGTCGTCGTCGAGGAGCTCGAGGGGGTACGTCTTGTGCGAATCGTAGTCCTTGCGGAACACAAAGAACTTGAGGTGCTGATCGTCGTCGATGATAGGCAGCGCATTGATCTTGTTGTTCCAGATGATGTCGTTGGCCTCATTGAGGTCGAGGGGATAATGACCTACGATGAGCTTCTCAAAGGGGGTCATAAACTCCTTGACCTTGCGGTCTTGCGGGTCGCGTGTGGGGCGGTAGTCACGACTGGTGACGATGCCAAGCAACTTGCCATTGGAAGTGCCGTCGTCAGTGATTCCAATTGTAGAATAGCCGGTCTTTGCCTTCAATGCAACCACGTCGGCGAGAGTGTTTTCGGGCGTGAGGTTGGCGTCGGAGACTACAAAACCCGCCTTGTATTTCTTCACCTTGCGCACCATCTCCGCCTGGTCGTCGATGGACTGCGAACCGTAGATGAACGAAATGCCGCCGTTTTTGGCAAGGGCAATCGCCATATTGGAATCCGACACCGACTGCATTATGGCAGATGTGAACGGAACGTTGAGCGAGAGCGACGGGGTTTCGCCCTTCTTAAACTTGACAAGCGGCGTCTGAAGGTTGACGTTGGCAGGAGTACATTCCTTGGTTGTGAGCCCCGGAATAAGGAGGTACTCGTTGAAAGTCCTGGAAATTTCGTTGATAATGTGTGCCATGGTTTGGAGTTTGCTAAAAATTTTGCAATATTAATAATAAAAATCGAGACTGCAAAAATTTTTTTTATCCGACCATCAATGGCACATAAAAAAACCGGCGGATGGAATCAATTCCAATCCGCCGGATATAATAATACTACGGCAGGGTCAATGATTAATCTTCAAAACGGATGTCCTTGATTGTAACATTCAAATCGCCCAACGTCCAGAATCCTGCATAATATATATGTGTAGGATATACCCTCTTCTCCTTTTCACTGCGCATGCTCTCAAGGTCTATCTTGATGGTGCTATTGTTGCCAAAACGGAAAATTGCAGGGTCGCCGCCGAGGTAATCGTTTTTGTCGTAAAGGCGGAACGAAAATTCGTATGAGCCCAATGCTTGGCTTGCGGGGTCAAGCTCCACAACAAGGTATTTTGCGCTGGACAAATCAGCACCTTCATCAAAATGCCAGCCTGCAAAACCATACTGACCAGTCTTGAAGGTCTTGGTGTCGGCGTCGTAAGTCCCCTGATCCCATACGCTTGGGTCAAAATTTGCGAAATTGAAGGCGTCGTCCTTGGCAACCTTGCCGGCGGGGTCGGTGTCAACCTCAACAACAGGCTCTTCCACTTCTTCCTCATACTCGATGCCCATCAATTCCAACATCTTGTAAGCGTACCTCTTGCCGAGAGTCCTGTAGCCAGATGCGAGGAAATGGAGCTGGTCTTCCCTACCCTTGCAGCCTTCCGACGAAATCACGTAAGAAGTAGGCACTACACTTGGCATCTTGGCGACAACGGTATTGTGCCATGAGCAGCAGCCGCCCATATCTTCGCGCAGGGTCTCGCCAACGAGCAACGGACATTCTTCAGCAGTGAGGTTGAGGTCGGCGAGGAGGTTTTCGTAAATCTTCTTCACCTTGTTGGGCCAGTCGGACTGACCGTTGTTGGTCTCGCCCTGATGCAACAGAATACCACGGATGGTGCCAGTCTTCTGCGCCTTTTTGGCAGCCTTCACAAGCACGCCGTAGGGGTCGAAATCGTATTGGGAAAGGTAGCTCTTGTACCAATCGGCGTGGTCTTTACGATTGCAATACTTGACGCAATCGTCCTTGGCAAAAGCTGCGATGTCAGCACCACCAATAGCCACCATCACGATGCCAATTGTGTCAGTCTCAGGGAGATACTCGAGCATCTTCCTGCCGAAATAGTCGGCGGGGGTGAGTCCGGTGTTGAACCTTGCAAGCGGCGGGTCAGCCTTGCGCCAGGAGAAACGCTTCTTACCATAATGCGAGGGGTCGTCCTTGGCAACAATCATATTTACCATGTTGCCGGGAACACTGTTGCGGTCAATATCCTCGACTGCGGCATTACCCTCCATATTGGACTGACCGAAGCACAAGAAGATGGTCTTGGTCTTGACGGGATTGTCGGGCTCATCGTCAATGAGGTCGATGTCCGACTTATAGACAACCTCTTCCTTCGGCTTGTCGTCGGTCTTGTCATCGGTTTTCTCGTCTTTCTTCTCTTCCTCCGATGGAGTTGTTTGTTGTTCTTCTTCGTTGTTGACGGGCGTCACTACAGGCTCGTCATCGTCGTCGCCACATGAAGGCGCAACAATCAATGCCGACACTAACGCCGCACAAAGAATCCATTTGTTTTTCATATCTTTTTAATAGTGATTAGTTAAGTGAAACAAAAAAAGGCGCACTGACGTGGTGGAAAAGTCCAACAGCGTCAGTACGCCGGGAAATGTGTGTTATTGTTATTACAATTATAATCTCAATAAAATCAACTACTTATTACCAGCCAAGGCATCAACCCAGCCTTTGTAAACGACCTTGCGCTTGGAGTAATTCTGCGTCCAGATGCCAACGGGTTCGCCGCCACGCCAGCCAGTGCCAAGCTGTCCGCCGGCATCTGTGAGACACCACTGACAGATGCCATACTGCTGCTCCGGAGGTACGAGCTCAAAATAAGAATCAATGATAAACTTGTAGAGGTCAGCCATTTTCTGATGCTCCGCCTCGGTAAGCTGTCCGGTAGCAAGTGTGGTGCCGTTCCTATTGTAACCCATGTCGAGTTCAGAAACCCTTACCAGCTTTCCCGTAGCAGCCATAAGCTCAAACATAGTCCTAATATGCCTCTTCTTGCTTTCGTTGGTGCCATTGTTGGAATAACAGGTAATGTGCATCTGGGTGCCTATGCCGTCAATTTTGGTGACGCCGTCCGACTCCCATTTCTTAATCCAGTTGATGAGCGATTTCAACTTCTTGTTGCCGTCCCAGTCAGACTCGAGATTGTAGTCGTTGATGAATAGCTTGAGGTCGTCGGGATTGCCCTTGAAATGCTTTCTTGCGCAAGCAACAGCAGTGCGCACGTATTCGAGGTCACCCATATCGTCCTGCCAGAAGAACAATCCGTTCTGCACCGACGTCGGGTCTGTGTTGTGGCTGTTGTTGTGCTGGAGGGTGTAATTGCCCTCGCCGTCGTCTCCACCACCAGAAATGGCCTCGTTGACTACGTCCCATCCTTTGACAAAGCCGTCGGTGGCCTCCATTACACCGCCAATCCACTGGTCCATGGCATTAGTGAGGGCCTCACGCTTCTTCTCCGCAGAGAGGGGCACAAGCATCGTCTTCGCCTTGCCGAAAACTTGGCAAATCTCGAGGTTTTTGATTACAAAAGTAGTTCCTGACGGAGGCTGGAAGATCAACTCGAAACCATCACCCGCGATACCGTCAAAATCAAAGACATAGTCCTTGAAATCGTCTGACTTGTTAAATTTGACCTCGAAGGTAACAGGATCCTCAGACCAGGACCACCTTGCGACACACTGGAACGAAACGTTGCCTTCAGACTTGACAGAAATCTTCAGACGGTAGTCGTTGACAGGATCAGGCTTTACAGAAACCCTCGCCGTAACAAAGTACTGGTACCATCCATCAGACTTGCTCTCCAAGCCCTCATCTGTCATTGTAGGTACATACCCCATTGCATAAAACGGGTAGTCAACCTGGGAATCAGGCGCATACTCATTTCCATAGGCATCTTTCACTGTACCCTCGTTAGATGAAATGGTGTGGCCTTTGGTGTCTTTGAATTTCGTGAAATCAACCTCATACAAACTTTCTTCCGTCTCGACAACACCAGCCTCCTGCTCTATGACTTTTGTTTCGTACAACAAACTATTGAGATAGTTGGGCTGCTGCTGAGAGTGCCAAGCGAGGGTGTGTCCGTAAATGGTGAGTCCTACAGCCTTAGCCTTTGCGCAGAAATCTTTTACGGTATTGAAGTTCATATTGCCATTACGATCCACGCAGCCAGAGTACTTCATGGAGTTGCCAGCAACAATTTCGTCGAAATGGAGTGCAAGTGTGTCACGCAATTTTGCCTGGCTATTGAAGTCCCAAGCCTCGATTGCGCCGGAGAGCTTGAAGATAGGGTGTGCGGAACGGTCGATGTAAGACTTCAACGGATTGAGCTGATACATCGCAAGACGGGGATCAACAGGTTTCTCCTCCTCTGGTTCTTTGCCATTATTTGGGTCAGGATTTTCGGGGTCGGGGTTCTGCTCGCCACTATTGGGATCGGGGGTGGGCTCTACGACAGGATCATCGTCGTCGCCACAAGAACCCATCGTGAGGCAACCAGCCGCCAACAGCATCAAAAGGTATTTTTTCATGTGTCTGTTTGTATTAATTAATTATTCAAGTGTATTTTTCGTAAACTTTTACGCCGCAAAATTACAAACAATTTACGTTTAAAAAAAGGTTTTCTTAATAATTAATTAATTTTAAACATCAAAAAAGCGGGGCACCGGCATTGAATACGCCGTGTGCCCCGCACTTAAATTTATGGCAGTCAATATGTTAATGCATCATAACAACTGCATTGACACCATTATTGGAGACCCTCTGCGAAGCCGCCGTACTGGGGCTTGCGGGAGTTGTTGGTCTTGTTCCAAAGTCCGTTGGGAGTGTCGCCGTTGTCGAAGATGTTGTCAACAAAGATGCCGCCCTGCTGGTTGGAGGGGATGAGCTCCTGGTATTTCTTGATGATAAACTTGTAGAAGTCGCCCATCTGCTTGCCCTGAGCCACAGTCATCTTGGATGACGCAACAGCTGCACCGCTTGCGTCCTTGTAGTCAAGGTTGATGCCGGAGATGCGGATGATCCTGTTGGTCTTAGCGAGCGCGGTCAACAAATCCTCCACCTTCTTCTTCTCGGCGGTGTATGTAGCCTCATCCTCGCTGTATGTTGCCGCGATGCTGGTGCTGATGCCGTCAAACTTCACCGTCTTGTCCTGCTCCCAAGAGGTCAACAATTTGTTGAGACCATTGAGCTTTGCAGTATTGCCGAGGCCGTCCTCGTTGATGAAGAACTTGAGGCTGCCCTCGCTGCCGCCGTTGGCTGCGAAAGCCTCGCGGGCATACTTGAATGCAAGCTGTACAAACTCAGAGGGGTTGGAGCCGTCCATTTTGGGTCCATTGAGGTACTCAGACCAATTGAAGGACGTTGCGTCGCTCTCGTCGGCTGCACGGATGCCGCTGCCGTCGGCTGCCACAACGTTGGAGAGGATGTCCCAGGAGGTAATGTCACCCTTAGCCGCCGACATCACGCTGCTGATGTAGCTATTGAGGGCGTACCTGATGGTGTCGTGCTTCTCCCAATCCTCGAGAGGCTTGTCAGGAGTCCTGACAATAGTCCATGAATACGGGTCTGTGGAAATGGTGGACTGCTTGAGGTCGGAATTAAATTCCTTGTTGGCGAAAGAGGTATTGTTGTTGGGGTCAGAAAGGTCACCATTGACAACGACTTCCTTGCCATTGATCTTGAAGCTTACATCCTTGATGAAATAGGTGTTCTCGTTAGGATTGGAGCTAAGGTCAAATGCGATAGACCAAATCTGCTTGCCGTCGAATGACGGGAATGTGCCTTTGCCGGTGACGGTCTCCCAGTCAGTGGTGAAATTGACGCTTCCACAAGTGCCATAGTGAACATACTGACTTGGATCCTGATGAGCCTGGGTATTCACACCATTGGACTCGCTAACGGCGCGAACCTTCATGGAATATTCCCATGTGTCGCCTTCGCTTGCGGGATTGTCCTTGAATACAATCCAGAACTGATTGTCATACGCATTCTTATCCATTGCGGTGGCATGCACCAACAGGAAAGGAGGCTCCACAGTGAATGTCTGCGTCAAGTTTGGGTCGCCCATATAGGTGTAAGTGTAACCATTGACAATCTTGGAAGCCTGCTTATATTCATAGCCGTCCACACCTTCGCCCTCGCGGTCATACTTGGATATGAAAGACGTGCCATCTTCAGCCTTGGACAAATCGCCGTTGGCGAGCACCTCTTTGTCGGCAATCTTCAGGCTCAAATCCTTGAAATAATAGACATTCTTGCCAGAAAAACTGCTGAGGTTGAACGCAAAAGACTTGCCACCCGCATCACCGGCTGCAAAAGTGCCGCTATACGTGTATTCAGTCCATTCAGTAGTGAACGGAACGTTGCCCACACCTGTGTTGGACAAATATCCGCCCGGATTCTTGTGCAACTGCGTGCCGATGCTCGAAGCCTCGAAATCGGCGCGGATGGTCATCTTCAGTTCGTATTTCTCGCCGCCTGCAACGGGGGCGTCAAACACGAGCCAAAACTGATTGTCCCAAGGCTGGGAAACCAATGCCGTGGCGGGTACGCGGATACAGCGGGTGTCGTCGTATCCTTCCATCTCCACGAGCTGTGGCTCGTAGTTGGGGTCCACCCTGTTGGCGAGGATGGTCTTGAAATACTTGGTGTTGTTGCCGGTATTGCTGAGCAGGGGCGAGCCAAATACTGTCTGACCGGCCTCCTTTGCTACTTTCACGAAGTCTTCCACCGTGCCGACGTCCACGCTGCCCGAATTTTTCACCAAGGTGGAGTGCGTCAAGGTAGAGCCAGCCGACACCTCGTGGAAGTTGGTCTTAGTGAGGCCGTAGATGAGACCCTTGCTGGAATAGTCGCTCGCAGTAACCACCGCACCGAGCTTGAGTCCGGAGGTGTAGTCTTTGAGAACCTTGTAGTCGTTGAGGTACTGCGACTCAACAAGGCTCGCGGGCTCGGGAACGGGGTAATCGTCGAATACGTCATCAGCACACGACGACAGCAACGCTACCGGGAGCAACGCCCAAAGACATTTATTTGAATATTTCATAATTGTCTGTCTGTTAATCGGATGTTGCGCCGTCCGTTGCGGGCGTCCGGCGCAATGACCGATGGGTTAAACTTTGATACTAACTATTTGATGTATTTGACATAAAACTGACGGTTGGAGGCAGCCGCACCCCTGTCGCGAGCCACGAGGGTATCGGTGGAGGAGTACTTGGTGTCGCCGAGGTCGATGGTGTATTTGAGGTACAGGCCGTCGCGGTCCTTGTCGCCCCACGCCTTCTTCTCCGACTTGCTCTTGAACTCGCCCGAACCAGTGACTGTGACGCCGTTGGTGGCGGAGGAGATGGTGCAATTGTCGCCGCTGAAGGTGAGCAGCAGGTCGCAAGTGAAAGGCGTGCCGCCCTTGACCACCTTGACCGGGAGCACCGCTGTGGTGAGCGACTTGGTGGTGACTTTCACCACTGAATCCGACTCCACAAACTGCGCGTGGCGCACCCTTTTGAATGTGCCGGCGGAGGTGGTGATGTCGTCAACGCCACGGCGGAGGTAGTTGCCGTCAAACTTGTTGATGTAGTTGATCATATAGAGCACGTAGTCCTGCGGGAGGATTCGCCAATCCGCCATATTCTGGCGAATCTGGCTGCCGCCTTCGATTGGTGTGCCGGTGAGGATGCCGTCGGCGCCCGTCTGCTGTGTAATCACGAGGGGGATCACATAGTATTCGTCCACCGCCTTGGGGTCGGTGAAGAATGCATCTGCGAGCTGCACGTCCACGCAGCCATTGTAGCCGCCGTTGTAGTGGATTGTAGTACCGCTGAGGGTGTAGAGATTGGAGGGCAGAGCCTTGATCTCCGCGCCGTTGGGAGTGCCGTCGTCAAGCCTGAGGTTGTCGAGGAGCGATTCGTCCACCTTGACTTCCACGTCGATGTTCCTGCCCTTGTACGAGCCGCCCATCGTAGAGTAGATCTGGAAGCGGTGCTCATTGTCGGCAGTATTGTCGAATGTGGCGAGGTCGCCCAAGATGATTGTACGAATCGGATACTGGTAGGCAAAATAGACGTTGACACCGGCATCTGAATCCGGGAACGTCTTGTCGGCGTTCTTGCATGAAGACGCGCCGCTCAATACGGCTCCCGCTGTTATTGCTAATATAATATTGTTAAGTTTCATCATTTAATTGTTTTTTGATGTACAACATTACTGCCAACCCTTGTTTTGCTTGAGGTTGTTCCACTTGAGGACTTCAGCCTCGGGGAGGGGACAGAAATACATGTAGTCCTCGAAATGGAAGTTGTCGCCCGGGATCGGCTTCGTGGTGAACGTGGTGCCGTCGGCGGAAATTTCCATAAGCATGGGCTGCTCGTTGAGCGGCTCCTTCCAGCGGCGGAGATCCCAGAAGCGGAAGTTTTCGCCCATGAGCTCGATGCGGCGCTCGTTGTGGATGAGCGCGCGCATCTTGTCCTTGTCGCCCTTGATGGATTCGAGATACTGGTCGTTGGTAATGCCGCCGCGCTGACGGATGGCCTTCACGATGTCGTAAGGCGACATGCCGAGAGTGCCGGCAGACTGCGGGCCGTCAGCCTCGTTCTGTGCCTCGGCGTAATTGAGGAACAGCTCGGTGTAGCGGATACGCGCATTGTAGTGGCGGCGTCCGTTAGGCTTGGTGGAATTGGGGTCCACCTCTTCGTTCATAAACTTCTTGAGGTAGTAGCCCGTCACAGTGGACTTGCCGTTGGCGTCTGCAAGGCCGTCGCCGGTCTCGCTGCCGCTGCGGGTATTGATCACCTGACCCTTGAACGTGCTGCCGTCGTGGATGATGTAGAGGTCGAGCCTCGGGTCACGGTTGGCGTACGGATTCTGGGGATTGTAGCCGCTCGCATTGTCGGAAATGGGATAACCATTCGCCATCGGGAAAGCGTCCACAAGGTTCTGGGTGGGATTGATCAAGCCATTGCCATACAATGACGGCGGATAGCAGTCCCTCTCAAAACCAACGTCGTCCGTACCGCTGCGGTCGCCCCTCCAGATTGCCTCGGGGGGCAATGCGCCTGCGCTGAGGTCTTCGATTTCCTTGGAGTGAGCGTACCAAGTATTGCCGTCAGCCACGAGAGTGTGACCCTTGAGCACTACTGCAACGAGGTCGGCTGCATCCTTCCAAGTGATGGAGGTCTCACCGGCGTAGAGGGGGCTGGCAGCCATGAGAGCCACCTGCGATTTTACAGCCTTGACGATTGTACCGTTGATAAGGCCGTTTCTGCCCTCGCCATTGACGAGGTCGGTGCCCTTGTACTCGTCGGGCAGATACTGGGCGGCCTGGTCGAGGTCAGCCATTATCTGTTCGATGGACTCCTTGAAGGTAGCCCTGGGCTGGTTGAAGTCAGAATTGACGTCCTCAGACTTGGTGAGGAGGGGAATACCGAGCATCTGGGTCTCGCCGTCGGCGTATCCGGCGCAATCGCGCAGGAAGAAGTAGTTCATGATGCCGCGCAGAGCGTAAGCCTCGCCCGAAAGACGGGTCTTGAACTTCTCGTTGATAGCCTCATCCTTAGACCAAACCACCTTGTCCATATTCTCGAGGAAGATGTTGATGTACTGGATGGACTGCCTGATGTCGGTCCACTTGTCGAGCTGGTTGTTCTTGGCAGTCCACGTGCCCTGCGACATCTTGAGCCAGTTGTCAGGCTTGTTTTCGTAGAAGTCGCTGGTCGCCAAGTCCTCGTGCACACGGTTGGTGTAGAACTTGCGGTCGTCGTTGAACCTTGAATAGGGCGTCATCAGGAGGCCATAGAAGCTTGTCGGATTGGCAATAATCTGGTCGAAGTCCGGATGCTGCTCTATATTAGGCTCAAACATATCGTCGCAGCCCGCGAGCGAGAGCGCGGCGACAGCCGAAATTGTCAATATATTGTGTAGTTTCATAATTATTACCTTAATAACTAATTAAAATTTAGCTTGTACGCCAAGTCCGTAATAACGCGACTGAGGTTTGCTGCCTACGCTGAGCTCGAGCACCTCCCTCTCCTTGGATACAGTGAGGAGGTTGGAGCCAATTGCAAACACCGACACACCCTTGATGAATGTACCTGCGAAGAGGTTGGAGGGCAATTGGTATGTCACCTGAACCTTGTCGAGATAGAACACATTGCGCTTGTAGCTCCAGAAATCGGAGGTTACGAAATTGTTGGCGTTGGACTTGGACGAGATGCGGGGGTACTTGGCATTGGTGTAATCTGAACGCCAGCACTCGCGGGCAATCACAGAATACTTGTCGTCCTGATCCATCTGGAAGTACTGGGAATCCTTGAATGCGGTAGCACCCATCAAGCCCCTGCCAGCCAGGAAGAAGGAGAAGCTCCTCCACTTAACTACGAGGTTGCAGCCCAAAGTGGTGGGCGAGCCGTAAGAGCCCCACTTGCCGAGGTATGTCTGGTCGTCGGCGTTCACCTTGCCGTCGCCATTGACGTCGGCATACTTGAGGTCGCCGGGCTTAACGCTCGAACCAAGGCTCTGTGCGGGCGAATTTTTGATTTCGTCCTGGGTCTGGAAGATGCCAAGGCACTTGTAACCCCAGATGCCATCCTCGGGATGACCTTCGCGGGCGAGGTTGTCGAAGCTGACAGTCTCCTCGTAGGTGGTGCGCTCGGTGTCATAGTAAGAACCGCATACGCCCAAAGAGAGATCCACTTCACCAAACCTCTTATTGAAGGTAGCCTCGAAGTCGAAGCCCTTGCGGTGTACAACATTGTTGTTGCGCAATGCCTGGAAGTTGGTCATGTAGTCGGGCAAGTGCTTGCTTGCGAGGATGAGGTAGCCGTCCATATCGTTCTCAAAGTAATTGCCGCTCAAGGTAACCATGCCTTTGAGGAAAGAGGAGCGGAGACCAAAGCGGATTTCCTTACGCTTGATCATCTCGAGCTCGTCATTGTTGCCACGGGTAGGCGATACCGACTTGGCGTTTTTGCCGTCGCCGTAGGTGAAGCCCCATTCGTTGATGCCCCACGCGCCATTGTAGAGGTAATACTTGTCGTCGCCGTTCCTGAGGTCGTAATCCTCGTTGAGGATGCTTGCCGAAGCCTCAATCTGCAACTTGTCAACAAAAGAGCCTTCGAGGAACGATTCCTTAGCCATATCCCATGCGATGGTTGCAGAGGGCGACATCACGTTGCGGTGACCTTCTGCAAGGCGTACCGAGTGAACGAGGGCTGAATTGAAGTCGAAGAAATACTTGCGGGCGAAGTTGTAGCCGGCGTGGAAGCCGAGGTTGGCACTACAATCGCTGTGGTATGTGCCGAGCTCAGTCTGCTGTGTGCCGCTGGCGATGAGCATGCCGCTTACATTGTGGTTGCCAAAGCTGCGGTTGTAGTCGAACAATGCATTGACGCTGATCATACGGTCGTCATCTGAACCGTCGATGCTCTGATAGCCGGTGTGGGAGTCCTCACCTTCAATCTCGAGGTCAACGATGTACTCCTGACCATTGTAAGAGCCCCAGGTGGGCTTGAAGATAGCGTACTTGTTGTTGAACTGAGTGGTGTACTGCGTAGAGAAGTCCATACCCATGATGGTCTTCAATGTGAGACCCTGCAAGAGGTGGCCGAGGTCAAAATCGAGACCTGCGTCAAACTGGAACTTGCGGATGGTGTACTTCCTGGAGCCTACTGCGTACATGTCGCCAAAGACAGAAGTCTTTTCAGTGGTAGTACCAGCAAGGAACATGCCGTCGTAGATGTAGGGCGTGGTGGAGAGAAGGTCGAGAGCCTTCTGGTTGCCCGGGTCCACCATCGAGATGGGAATCATCGGGGCTGCGTTCTCAGGACGGTTGGGACGCTGATTGGCTGCCGACTCCCACCAGTTGGCGTTGCTGGCGGTCTTGACATCGTAGAACGTAGCGTTGGCATTGATGTAAGCCTTGATGAAGTCGGTAATCTTGACATCAACATTACCACGCACGCTGTAACGGTGTGTGCGGTTGTCCTTGGATTCGCCCACCTTGAGGTAGTCGCCCTCGGTCCAGTAATTGATGCTACCATAGTACTGAGCCCTTGCGCTACCGCCTACGAGCTCGAGGTTGGCGTCGGTGTGGTTGTAAACCTTGCCAACGTAATCGTCCGAGTAGTAGTCGATGTTGGGATAGCGGTAGGGATTCCTGCCGGAAGCATGGTTGTAGATGTCTTCATCGGAATACAACGGCTGGTCGCTGTCGGACTTGCGCGCTATATTATAATAAGTCATGTACTCTGCCGAAGAGAGGTACTGCGGGAAGCTCTTGGCAACGTTGAAGCCCGTCACCACGCGGCTATTGATCTCGAGGCCGTCACGCACCTTGCCACGCTTTGTGGTGATGAGGATGGCGCCCTTGGAGCCACGGCTGCCGTACAATGCAACAGCGTCTGCACCCTTGAGGAAGGTGATGGACTCAACTTCGGTGGAGAGGAGGTTTTCATGACCGGCAAGGCCACGGGGGCATCCGTCGATGACCACCATATAGCCGAGGTTTTCGGGATTCATGCCCCACATCGTTGTGCCGTTCCAGCCGCCCACATACGACTCCATATTGTCGAGGACGCGGGTGCTGGTGTAATTGTACTCCATCTTTTCCTCCACATTGACGTATGACACGCTGCCCACGAGGTCGTTTTCGTTGACCTTGCGGAATGCGAGGTTCACCAGACCGGCGTTGGCGTCCTTGGTGAGGACAATGTCGCCCAAAGAACCGTTGCCACTGACATCCACCTGCTGCGAGTAATAGCCCTTGAAGGAGAAGGCGAGCACGGCGTCTTCGGGAGCATTGAGCTCAAAATTGCCGTTCACATCAGTGAGTGTGCCCTTTGTGGACCCTTGTACAATCACCGAAACGCCGGAGAGCGGATTGCCCTCCTCGTCGATTACCCTGCCTTTGATCAAGATGTCATCCAATGGCGAGGCGGTGAGAGGCATATTGCTCACGTATGCGGGACGAGCCGACACAGAGCCATTGGCCTCCACACTTGCACCAGCCGCAAAAGGAACGGCAGCCAAGGCAGCGCATATTATTAAACTATTGTGTATATGTCTCATTTTTATTAGTTTAAATTCTTATAGAAAATGTCGGTTTACCAGCCCGTATTCTGCTTAAACTCGGGATAGAGATATACCTGCGATTCAGGCAACGGGAACCAGTAGTGCTTGGGCTCAAACCTGCGGGTGAGGATGGTCTTCTTCCTGAAGTTGGCAACCTTAGCCTCCCTCGGGTCGTTGCTCTTGTACCAATCGTCCTTCTCCACGCGGTCAAACTCATGCGCGTACTTCTCGGTGTACTTGGGCTCGGTGAGCAAAAGCCAACGCTGGAGGTCGTTGAAGCGGAAACCTTCGAAAGAAAGCTCCACAGCACGCTCACGGCGGATTTCGTCCATCAGCTTAGTGCCGGTCTTATAATCTGCGCCAAGATCGCCTGCGCCGCAGCGTGCGCGAATCTTGTTGATAGCCTTGACGGCGGTTGCCTCGTCGCCTGCCACTGCGGATGCCTCGGCATACATCAGGTAGATGTCTGCAAGACGCATGTAGGGGATGTAGCAGTGGAATGCTCCGCCCCAGTCGTAATCGCGGTCGGCGATGTTCATGGTGTGGGGAACGAGCTTCTGGATGAAGTAGCCGGTCTGGCTGCCGTTGGCCTGTCCGCGCATTGCGCCACCAGTGTAGAGGCTGCAATAACGGAGGTACTCCTTGGATTCCTCGAGGGTCTCGCCGTTTACGTACTTGAATCCGTCGAACACGATGTCATGGTAGAACCTCGGGTCACGATTCTTGTAAGGATGTGCGGGGTCGTAGCCGGAGGCGGGGTCGTCGATGGGAAGACCATTCGCCATGCCGTACTCGTCGATGAGGTTGGCGGTGGGCATGTGGATGATGTTGTCGTGCTCCACAAGACCGGCAACCTTAGGACCAAACACCTTGGAGGTGTTCCAGTTGCAGTTGTTGGCGTTGCCATTGCTACCCGAAAGACCCTGCATGATGGCTTCGGTGGAACCGGGCATGAGCCAGTTGTTGCGGACGGTGTAGAAGATGTCGGAGTAGCAGCTCTTGGCGGAGGAAGCCTTCTTGTGGTCGTAGATGCCACGTGCGACGCCGTCGGAGCCGGCAGCATCGTCAAAGCTGAACTCTGCGAGTGCATATTGTGTCTGACCCCCTTCCACGAGGTCGAGCAACTCCTTGAAAGCTGCGGCAGCCTTCTGGCAGTATGCCTCGTCGTAGATGTAGGTCTTTGCGCCGCCAGTCTCGCCCACGCAATTGTTTTTCATGAGCGGAGAGCCAGCCCAGAGGTAATTCTTGCCGAGATAACCAAGGGCTGTAATCTTGTTGACGCGCAACTTGTTTTTGCCGGTAAGGCCGTACTGCTCGGAAGCCACGGTCTGGTCCCAGTTGATGGGGAGCAGGTCTGCCGCCATCCTGAAGTCGGCAGCAACCTTTTCTGCACATTCCTGGTACGAGAGGCGCACCTCCTTGAACTCCATGCCGTCTTCAAACACCTTGTCGATGTAGGGCAGACCGCCAAAGAATTCCATCATCTCGAAGTGGTACCATGCACGGAAGAAGTAAGCCTGACCGAGGATGAGGTTGCGCTCCTCCTTGGTGCCCACCATCTGGTCGATGTTTTCGATGGCCATGTTGCAGCGGCGGATGGCGCCCCATGCACTTGTCCACAACCTGCCGAAACTGTAACCCGGGTTGCCGTCGGTGGCGTGGTAGAGCCAGTTGCCGGTCTCCTGCCAAGCCTTGAAGTTGCCAAGGTCGACCTGGTGACTCATACGGTCGTCAGCCTCGGGGTTCATCAATTCGTCGTCGCCCCAGTTCCACGACGGGCACCAGTGGCATTTTTCCTTGTCGGGGATGCCGGTGTACACGCCTTCCACATAACCTTGCATACTATTGAAGTCCTTGAAGGCATCCTCAGCAGTAACGGTGGTGTCGGGCGCCTTGTCAAGATACTCTTCGCACGAGGTCGCCAATGATAGCATCGCAAGACCCGCAGCACCGATTAATATTTTGTTTTGAATTTTTCTCATTTTTAGAATCTGTTTAGAGTGAGAACCTAACACCTAAGTTAAAGCGCTTAACAGTAGGATATGCACCGGTGTAGCCTGCACCACCGAGGTTGGACTCGCGGTCGTCGGGCATACGTGTCCAGAGCCAGAGGTTGTTGCCATTGACAAACACCTTCAAGTAGGTGAAGCCAATCTTCCTGATCCACGACTTGTCGGTCCAGGTGTAAGCGAGCTCGACGTTCTTGAGACGGATGAAAGAGCCGTCAAACTTGTACTGCGAGCCGTATGCCGGGAACGCGCCGCCGTACTTGCTCACGGATGCGGTGCACCAGTGGTAGTAGGTCATGTCGGGATTGGGATTGTCCACCGACCATACAGAACCGAGGTCATACACTGTATTGAGCTTGTTGCCGAATGACTGGAGGGTAACGTCGCGGGTTACGTTGGTAACGCCGTAGAACTGTGCGAAGCAGCTGAATCCCTTCCAATCGAAACCGATTGTGGCGTTGTAGGTGTTTTGCGGGGTGCTGGAGTAGCCATAAGGAGCAGAGTCCTTGCTGTCCACCTGACCATCGCCGTTGAAGTCAACAATGTAGTAGCAGCCGGGGAGACGGAACTTGTCGTCGCTTTCGTACTTGGGCGAGCCATACACCTGGTCGATGTTCTGGAGGTAGCCGCCATCGATGAAGGAGTGCTCCTGACCGATAACGTAGCCAGCCTGCTTCTGGTAGTTGGGACGCAAAGCCTGGTCGTCTTTCTCGATGATTTCGTTTTCGCTGTGGGTCAAGCTGAAGTTGCCCCATATACGCATGCCCTTGCTGAGGATTTGCTTGTTGAGACGGAGCTCAACTTCGTAGCCGCGATTCTTGGTCTTGCCCTTGTTGATGGTGGGAGCGGATGCGCCGAAGTAAGCGGGCACTGCACGGTCGCCGCCGGAGATGAGGATGTCGCTACGACGATCCCTGAAGATGTCGATGCTACCAGCCAAGAGGCCTTTGAGGAAGGAGTAGTCGATACCGAAATTAAACTTGCGCGACTTCTCCCAGTGCACGTCGTAATTGCCGAGCACCGACTCGCTGTATGAATTGAAGTTGGATTCGCCGACGCTCGACATGAGAGCCTTGCCGCCGCGCGACCACTGTGTGAGGTACAGCCAGCGTGTCCAAACGTTGTCGTCGCCGACCTCGCCGTAGGATGCACGGAATTTCAAAATCTCTATCCAGCCGCGATCCTTGATGGATGCCATGAAGGGTTCTTCGGATATGGTCCAATTGACACCACCCGAATTGAAGAATGCGAAACGGTGCTTGGGCGAGAACTTCTCAGAGCCGTTGTAGCAGCCGTTGTACTCGATGGAGTAGCGGTTTTTGTAATTGTAGGTAGCACGGAAAGCCCACTCCTCGCGGTTTCTTGTAAGCTCGCTGCCGCTTGCGCTCTCCTCACGCTTGAACACGCCCATTGCGCCGACCTCGTGGTCGCCAAACTTGCGCATGTAGTTGAGCTGTCCCTGGTAGAAGAGACGACGGAATGTAGCGCCGTTGTTAGCGCCGCCGCCCTGGGGGCTCCACCTGATTTCCTCCACCCAGTCAAAGCCGGTGTTCTGATCCACGGTCTTGTTGTTGTAGACCTCGCCGGTCTTGGGGTCAATCCACATACGGTGGTCGTCGGTGAAGTCGTCGGCGATACCACGGTTGTTCTCCTCAAACCTATTGTCCCAAGAGATTGTACCACGGAGGTTGAGGCCCTTGGTGATGAAGCTCAAGTCCTGCTCGAGGTTGAAGTCGGTGGTGATGGAGTTGGAGGTGTTCTTTGCCATACCCGAAGTAGCCGCGTTCTCAGCGGAGTTGGATACGTTGGACACCTGCGGGTAGTAGCCCCAGCCACCGTTGGAGTATTGGGGAACGAATACGTCGGGGGCGATGTTGTAAGCACCTGCCCAACGCTGAGCCTCCTGCCAAGCATCGCCCTGGTTCATACGGGGACGCTTGCTGATGGCGAGTGAGCCTGCGATGTTCACCTTCAATACGGTGTATTTAGTAATAGTGAAGTCGAGGTTGGAACGAGCGTTCAAACGGTTGTAATCGTAACCTGTGGTGTATCCACGACCATTGTCGAAGATGTTCATAAGGTCGCCTTCGTTGGCGTAGTCGGCGGCGGCGAAATACCTTACCACCTTGCTACCACCGCTGATGCTCAGGTTGGCGTTGTAGCTCATTGCATAATTCTTGAAGAGGACGTCCTGCCAATCGACATTTGGGTAACGCTCGCTGATGAGGTTGCCCTTCTCGTCCCTTGCCTCGGGGTCGGTGTTGCGGTACTTGGCAATCTCCGACATCGGGGTGATGTACGCCCAGGAATCTTCCGGGGTGACGGGGAGCTCCATCTCGATGGTCTGGTTGCGTGCGATGAGCGCGTCGTAAGAGTCCATCTTGTTGGGGAGCTTGGACGGGGTCTTCATTGTAGTGGTGAAGCCCACATTGATTCTTGCCTTGCCTTCCTCACCACGCTTGGTGGTGATCAGGATAACGCCGTTGGCGCCGCGCACACCATAGACAGCGGTAGCGGATGCGTCCTTGAGCACTGAGATGCTCTCCACGGAAGCGATGTCCACGGAGTTCATGGCGCGCTCGATGCCGTCCACGAGGACGAGCGGGTCGGAGCTGTTCCATGAGCTTGCACCACGGATGGTGATTTTCGGGTCTTCACCGCCAGGGATACCAGTGCCCTGCTCCGTAACGACGCCGGGCAGGTTACCAGTGAGGGCAGCACCGAGGTTGGTGACGCCCGCTGCGCGTTGCAAGGTTTCGCCGGACGCCTGTGTGATGGCGCCTACGACCGAAGCCTTCTTCTGCTGGCCGTATCCTACGATAACGACCTCCTCAATCTCCTGGGTGTCTTCTTTCATCACCACATTGATTGTCCTTGTGCCTGAAACGGCGAACTCCTGGTCCTGGCAGCCGATGTAGGTGAACGTCACCGTGGCCCCGCTCTGAACATTCAGCCGGTACTTGCCGTCAATGTCCGTAATAGTACCATTAGTAGTACCCTTTTCAAACACATTTACACCCGGAAGCGTGTTGCCATCCTCGTCCGTAACGACGCCGCTCACCGTCACCTGCGCAAGCAAGTCCAGCGAAAACATCATTAGGAACAGGAGAACAACAAACCTCCTTAAATTAATTGAATGTTTCATTATAAACTTTGTTTGAAGAAATAATAATAGTTGAATTGTTTTTTGGTTAGTAAGCATGTAAGTTTATCTTTTGCCGCATGCCTTGGGTTACCTCAGGCTTGGAGCGCAGGCGGCTTGCGCTTTTTCAGTTGTCTTCTCATAATCTATTATCATTATAATTTTGGTTTGGTATCAGCATAGAGTCTCCTACGTGGGAAACTGCAATGCAAATTAATTAAAAAATGATTTTTTTACCA
>JAEEGK010012600.1_pt1 | contig 19182 bp, 14 predicted proteins | sample 8958771 | NCBI WGS metagenome assembly JAEEGK01 (sample SAMN16246547, study PRJNA631951) | gut metagenome | biome: gut microbiome; feature: rumen; material: SC-attached | host: Bos | place: Iran: Karaj | collected 2018-10
TGCTCTTTCTGCAGTTGCAATTCTGCTTGTTGAGAAGGGATACTTGAAGAGTTATGATTCCGATTATATAATGAATGAAGACGAGAAGTTAAAGATTATAAAAGCCTACAATAAATTCCTTCATCGTAACCAATTACCAGAAACCACATTGGTGGACGAACAAAAGCTGAGATTGTTGAACTCCTTACCAAATAATCAGAAATGAAATCTTTTAATGTAGTGTCGGACAATCGGGCAATCGTTAGGGTAGATTCTGATGTCTATTCCAAGGAGGTCCTCGCGAAAGTTGTGTATTGGCTTAGCCGTGACTTTACTATCATGCAGAGCTTAGATGGTAAAGATTGGTCTCTTTCGCTTGAAAGCAAGAATACTGTAGTGTGGGATGATATCAAGAAACGTTTGTTTCAGCTGCTAGCCGATTACCAGATGCGAGAGATTATAGCAGCAGAGACAAAGGACATCAAGAATATCCTTTATATCAAAGCATTTGCTAATGTAGATGAGTTGTTAGCTGATGAGAGCGTATAAGCTATTACCTTTTAAGTTTACAAGGCTTATTAACAAAGAATTGTTAGTGAGCGAAGTCGGCGATTTCGTACTAGCTCCCAACGGTACGGTCAAAATGATTCTTGAAGGCAACATAAGCTCCAAGCCAGAACTCTATAAAGACTTGTTGGGGAAATACATCATCTGTACGGATTACAATCCGTTACTTCAAGACATTTTGGCAACTCGCCTGCGAACTAAGAAATCATTTCTCAATGGTACAGCCCTACACATCTTTATACTTACATTGCGCTGTAACCAAAAATGCATTTACTGTCAAGCGTTAAGCCAGGACGAAAGAACAAGTACCAAAACAATCAATAAAGAAACACTTGACCATGCTATTGACTTGATGCTTCAATCCCCCAATCCTTGCATTACGATGGAATTTCAAGGTGGAGACTCTTCATTAGTACCAGAATTGGTAGAATATGCTGTTGAAGTAGCAGAAAAACGCAATGCAAAGATTGGCAAAGAAATCAAATATGTATTATGCACAAATTTAATAAAACTAAATCCAAGTCTATTGAACATTTGCAAGCGATACCACATTTTCATATCTACTTCGCTTGATGGCCCCGAGATCCTACACGATCATAACCGTGGTATGAAGGGCAGTTATAAATGCTTCAAGCAGAATCTAGAAATCGTTCGCAATGAGTTGGGACATAGTAGAGTTTCTCCCTTGATGACAACATCAGAGTTTTCATTGTGTTATCCAAAAGAAATCATTGATTCGTATCGTGAACTTGGATTCCGCAATATGTTTCTTCGACCGCTAAATCCCTATGGTAGAGCTAAAGACAATGCAAACTGGGAATTATATTATGACCGTTTTTTTGAGTTCTATAAAGAGGCTTTGGAATATATCCTGATAATCAATCAGAAAGGGAATTATTTTAGGGAGGATTTCACCGCGATGCTGATGAAGAAAATACTAACGCCATTCCCTATTGGTTTTGTTGATCTTCAGTCGCCCGCAGGAATCATCAATAGCGTTATTGTTTATAATTATGATGGCTATGTCTATTGTTCAGACGAATCACGTATGATGGCAGAGACTGGTGATTATACCTTTCGCCTTGGACGTGTTGATAACACATACCAAGAGATATTCTGTGGCGAAAAGGCGCGTCAGTTGTCCAAAATATGGGCAACTGAATACATTGCAGGATGTTCAGATTGTGCCTATTTTCAATATTGTGGAGCGGACCCTGTACGCAACCATGCTACACAGGGCGACTGGTACGGTCATCGTCCAACAAGTCTGTTTTGCCGTTTTCACAAAGAAGTTTTTAATTACTTGTTTACATTGATTGATAAACATGGCAAAGAGGTCTTGCCAATATTTCTATCTTGGGCTTATGACAGATAAATTTCGAAAGGGAGATAATGATAACGCATTGTTCATTACTTCGGCTTGTTCTAACCGTTGCCTCATGTGCTGCCAACCACCCATAGACGTAGATGACTCCAAAAGACTATGGCAAAGAAATCTCCGATTAATAGAAACAGCTGATGAAGACACAGATTATGTTTGTATAACAGGCGGAGAGCCTACGCTTGCTGGTGAAAAACTCTTTTTCTACATACATGAAATCAGGAAGAAAATACCCGATACTAGTATTCATCTATTAACTAATGGGCGGCTATTTGCAGACAAGGATTATATGATTCGATTTGTAAAGCAGGTAAACGGCCATCTTATTATTGGAATACCAATTCATTCAGACAATCCCATTGACCATGACAGAATTGCAGGAGCAAAAGGGGCATTTTTCGAAACCATGAAAGGTCTTCACAATCTAGGTCTACTAGGGTTTGAGATAGAATTGCGTGTGATCATTTTGAAAGACAACTATAAGAGGCTTCCCCAAATAGCCGAATACATATCTTTAAATTTGCCTTTTGTATCTCAGGTATCATTTATGGGTTTGGAGATTACTGGTTATGCAGATAGAAACTATCATCGTGTATGGGTTGAATCCATTGATTTCAACCCTTATCTTACGAAGGCTATTCGACATTTGGAATGCTGTGAGATTTCAACAAAAATCTTCAATATTCCACTTTGTCTTCTTCCTATAACATTATGGCCCTATGCTTGTAAATCTATTTCGATATGGAAGAAAACGAACCTGGATCAATGTAAGAATTGCAGTCAGCAGGAAAACTGCTGTGGCGTTTTTAGTACATCGATAAGATATAGTCATTATATCCATGCAATATGAATACATCATCGAAAAGGAAAATTACTCTTTTTAATATAATCTACGTGAGTTCGACTAAAAAAAAGATTTAAAATACCCGCCTGATTATTAGGTGATTAGTGATGTCATTAGTAACTTAGTAGTACCACCCATAAAGCTGAACTAAAGAATATCGCTAATGTTTACTGGGGACAAAGTTACGAAATAGTTCCGAAAACGCCAAACTTTGCTTGAAATATTTCGCACCTGCATGCTTCCGCTTCGATTCTACGAGATGCAGAGATAAATAAACCTACTATTTCTCTCCTTTGCCTAAGAACCTGCAGAATTCCACCAAACTTTGTTGAATGACCTGACTACGGCGGTTTTAACATTTCGAGAAACACTCATCTCCCCCCCCATGATTAATAGGGTGTTTTTTGTTTTTGAGGGAGGTGATTTGGGTGACGCAGACAAATCTTTAACCCCCATTAACACACCAAAAACACTCGTTTTTGCACGCGTTACGAAATTACACACTATATTTGGACACTATGTAAGCCAGAAGAGTTGCACCTTCTGCACCGGCTACACCAGCTCCCTCCCTACAAGGGAGGGCGGGGGGAGAGGCTCTTGTTTCTGGTCGTAACTCAATGCTTTTCACCCCAAAACTCAATGCTTTTCACCCCAAAACCCATAGCTTTCCAAATTGCAACCCTATGAGTGGTGATCTGCGGTGCAGCTTTGGAACAGAAAAAACAAAAAAACAAGAACCATGATAGCTTTTTCTTTAAACATGAATTGCCATTAATTGAACATGAATTTTTCATGAATTATGGCAACCATATAGAATTTGACCTGACGATGTAGGGATGCGACGTGTCGCGTTCTTGAGGCAGAAAGGCTAATCCAGAAACGCGACACATCGCGTCCCTACATCAAATGGGACCAAGAGGTATATAGCTCCATGAATTGCAGGTGTGATATTAAATTCTGGTGCTATGCTTTGGAGGGACAGAAGTTATGCTTTAGAGGGACTGGAGTTATGTTTTAGAGGGACAAAAGCAATACACTCAGAGCATTGCTTTCAGACTCTCAGAGCATTGCTTTCAGACGCTGGGAGCTATGCTTTCGGGCTCTCAGAGCATTACTCTTGACTACAAGGAGCATGCCTCTGGACCATACAGAGCAATGCTCCCGATGAAACGGAGCAGTGCTCTGATGATTACAAAGGTATGGCGATGATTGAGGAAGGTAATGCTTTTGCCCCTATAGGGCGTAGTTTCTCTTGTGCATCCTAACCCAGGGCGCTGCCCTGGGCTGATAGCTCGCTGGCCCTTCAGGCCGTTGATGGAACCATATTTCAGACTGACTTCTATAACATCTCCTTTTTAAAAACGGCCGTGTGTATCATTAGCTGATGCCATGCTGTCGATAGTGCTGGGGGGTGACGCCGGTGAGACGCTTGAAGTACTTGCTGAAGAATGCCGGATTGGGAAAACAGAGCTCGTCGGAAATCTGTGTGACTGGCTTGTCGCTGTGTCGCAGTTCTATCTTGATGTGGGTGACGAGGGCACGGTCAATCCAATCTTTGGCGGTCATGCCACTGGCCTGACGCACAACGGTACCGAGATAACGCTGGGTGAGGCATAGCCGACTGGCATAGTAGGCAAGCTGGTGCTGCTGCACACAATGCTGGTTGACGAGTTGCAGGAAGCGGTCGAAGATGGTCTGTTCGTGCGAACGCGACTGCGCCTGCTGGTCGGTTTGCTGGTGGTAGAGCTGGTCGTAGTGGTGCATGAGTGCTGCGACAAGTGCCGTGACGGTGGGCCGGTGGTAGTCGGGCTGACGTACGATAGTCCACAGCGTGTCGAAGATGCGGCGTGCAATCATCAGATCCTCGTCGGCAACAGGTAGTTGGAAGTCGCGCACCTGACCGTTGAAGGCCGACGGCATCTGCCACGTCTCTCCCCCACCCTCACTTCCAGTGGCTGAGGAGCTATGGAACGGCATGGGGAAGTCGGCGAAGAGTGCAAGGCCATAAATCTGGAGATCGTCGGAAAAACTGATGGGCGTGATGATGGTGCCCGGTCCGAGATAGACCAGTGTGCCTGCTGCGATGCGGCGATCCTGCAGGTTGAAGTTCACGTTTGCCTCGCCTCGCGTGATGATGCCAAAGCGATGATCGTTGATGACGAACGGCGGCGTCTGCTGCATGACGAGGCGAAACACTCGCAAGTCGCCATTGACGATGCCGAGCTGGTTGCTGAAATGGATGTTCTCGCGTATCTCAGCGAAGTGGCTGGCAAAGATGTCTCTCATCTGCGAGAGTCCCATTAGTCGGGGTTGCTTGTTCATGACGTAGTTTCTAGTTTATAGTTTAGAGTTTAGAGTGTTCGATTTGCCTACAAAGATAATCATTTTCCGTGAAAACAGCCTCTATTTTCACATAAATCGTACAAAAAGAACATTATTTCGTTCCATTGGGTAGCATTTGTTTAAAGAAAAACCCGTACCTTTGCAGCAGCAAAAAGAAAACGACCGAGAGATGAAAAAGTTATTATTCGTATTGACGATGCTCCCGATGCTGGCACACGCCCAAAGTCTGGAAGAGTGCCAACAGGCTGCAGAGCGCAACTATCCGCTCATCAGGCAGTATGACCTCATTGAGAAGACAACGGCGCTGACGGTGGCAAACATCGGCAAGGGCTGGCTTCCACAGATATCAGCATCAGCCCAGGCAACCTATCAGAGCGATGTGGTGTCGTTCCCCGACCAGCTGCAAAGCATCTATCAGCAGATGGGCATCAACATGAAAGGGCTGACCAAGGACCAGTATCGCGTGAGCATCGACGTCAACCAGACGATATTCGACGGCGGTGCCATCAGCAGTCAGAAGCAAATTGCCTGCGAACAAGGCAAGGTGCAAGCTGCACAGACGGAAGTCAGTCTATATCAAGTGCGCAAGCGCGTCAACGAGATGTACTTCTCACTGCTGCTACTCGATGAGCAGATTCGCCTGAACAAAGACCTGCAGGAGCTGCTTGCCGGTAACGAGAAGAAGCTGGCATCGATGGTGAAAGGAGGCACGGCTGCCGAGTGCGACCTGCAGAACGTGAAGGCAGAACGCCTAAACGTTGTGCAGCAGGCTGCAAGCCTGGAATCGCAGAAACGCATGCTGCAGACGATGCTCGCTACGTTTTGCGGTATCGAGGTGACGGAACTGCAGAAGCCTGTGCCAACGGTTGCCGCAGGAGAGCCATCGGTGCTCCGTCCCGAGATGCACCTCTTCGACTCGCAACTCCGCTTGGCCGATGCCCAGGAGAAGGCCCTCCGTGCCGCACTGATGCCGAAGCTGGGTGTCTTTGCGCAGGGCTTCTATGGCTATCCCGGCTACAACATGTTCGAAGACATGATGAGCCGCGACTGGAGTATGAACGGAATGGTGGGTGCCCGTCTGACGTGGAACATCGGTGCTCTCTACACCCACAAGAACGACAAGGCAAAGATTCAGCGCCAACGCGACCTGACGGAGAATAATCGCGAGGTGTTCCTCTTCAACAACCGGTTGGAACAGCTGCAGCAAAACGAGAACATCAGCCGTTACCGACAGCTGATGGCCGACGATGACGAAATCATCTCGCTGCGCTCGGCGGTGCGCAAGGCTGCCGAATCGAAGCTCTCACATGGCATCATCGACGTGAATGCCCTGGTGAAGGAAATCAATGCCGAGAATGCCGCCAAGGTGCAACAGTCCATTCATGAGATTGAGATGCTCAAGCAGATTTACGAAAACAAGTTCACGATGAATCAATAAAACAAAATAATATGATACGCAGAATTCTTTCTTTTTATGGTCTGGCCATGATTTCCTTCGTTCTTGCCGCTTGCGGAAACAAAGAAAAGGAATATGATGCCACCGGCACCTTCGAGGCAACGGAAGTAACCGTGTCGGCGAAGGCAACGGGTGAGTTGAAGACCTTCGACATCAGCGAAGGACAGACCGTCGAGCAAGGAGCCGTAGTGGGAAGCATCGACGCCTATCAGTTGCAGCAAACCAGCGAGCAACTGGAGGCACAGAAGCGTCAGTTGGGTGCTACACGCAGTGCCACCGACAGCCGCCGCCTCGACTTGGAGAAGCAACTTTCGTCGATTAATCAGCAGATTGCCAACGCCCAGCGCGAACGCCAGCGCTTCACGGAACTGGTCGCCGACGGTGCCGTTCCCAAGAAGCAGCTCGACGACATCAACTATCAGATTAAAGTGCTGGAGCGGCAGCGGGAGGCCACACGCGACCAGATTCGCAGCAACAACGCCAGCCTGGCCGAGCAGAGCAAGGGCATCGGTGCACAGATAGACGGACTGAACGCCCAGCAGCGCCAGATTGCCGACCAGATTGCGAATGCCCAAGTGAAGGCTCCCATTGCGGGAACGGTGTTGGAGAAGTATGTGGAGCGCGGCGAGTTTGTCGCTATCGGCAAGCCATTGTTCAAGATGGCCGATGTGCAGAACATGTACCTGCGGGCCTATGTCACCTCCAGCCAGCTGAAGGACCTGAAGATTGGACAAAAAGTGAAAGTCTTTGCCGACTATGGCGACAAGCAGAAGAAAACGTACGAGGGTACGATAGCATGGATTTCCTCGCGCTCGGAGTTCACGCCGAAGACCATTCTCACCGACGACGAGCGTGCCGACCTGGTGTATGCCGTGAAGGTGGCGATTAAGAACGATGGCTTCGTGAAGATCGGGATGTACGGGGAGGCGAAATTTTAGTTGAGAGTTTAGAGTTGAGAGTTGAGAGTTATGGAACTCCGTTCCATGACTTTTGTCACGACTCGGCAAAGCTAATGCAAGCATTGCTTTGCTCTCGCTGCTCCAAAAGTTGAGAGTTTAGAGTTACCAACGATGAATAGCATTGAAGTAAAAGGCATCAGTAAGAGCTACGGCAGGGTGAAAGCACTCGACGCCGTATCGTTCACCGTAGGGAAGGGCGAGGTGTTCGGCCTCATCGGTCCTGACGGTGCGGGCAAGACGTCGATGTATCGCATTCTTTGCTCGCTGCTGTTGCCTGATAGTGGGTCGGCGACCGTCGACGGCTTCGACGTCGTGAGCCAGATGAAGGAAATCCGTGCCCGTGTGGGGTATATGCCCGGCCGATTCTCGCTGTATCAAGACCTGACAGTGGAAGAAAACCTGCAGTTCTTCGCCACGCTCTTCGGCACCACCATCGAAGAAGGCTACGACTCCATCAAGGCCATCTATTCGCAGATAGAACGATTCAAGGACCGCCGCGCAGGTGCGCTCTCAGGTGGTATGAAGCAGAAGCTCGCGTTGAGTTGCGCCTTGGTGCACTCGCCAAGCGTGCTCTTTCTCGACGAACCGACAACGGGCGTCGACCCGGTGAGTCGCAAAGAGCTTTGGGAGATGCTGCTCATGCTGAAGGAACGAGGCATCACCATTGTCGCCTCAACGCCCTATCTCGACGAGGTGCGCTGCTGCGAGCGCGTGGCATTCCTCGATAAAGGAACGATTCGGGGCATCGGCACACCCGATGAAGTGCTGACGCAGTTTGCCGATGTGTTCTGTCCACCCATGATTGAACAAGAGGCAACGGCGGCGGAATCGCAGCCTGCGGAACCAGAGACAGTCATCGAGGTGTCACATTTAGTAAAAGCCTTCGGCACGTTCCACGCCGTTGACGACATCTCGTTTACCGTGCAGAAGGGCGAGATATTCGGATTCCTCGGTGCCAACGGAGCCGGCAAGACCACCGCCATGCACATGCTGACCGGCCTGAACCAGCCCACCAGCGGCACAGGGCGTGTCTGCGGCTACGACATCCGCACAGAATATGAGCAAATCAAGAAGCACATCGGATATATGTCGCAGAAATTCTCGCTCTATGAAGACCTGACCGTAGCGGAGAACATCCGCCTCTTTGCAGGCATCTACGGCATGAACGACAACGAGATAGCACGCAAGACCGACGACCTGCTGGAGCGTCTGCAGTTCGCCGACCACAAGAACTCACTCGTCAAGTCGCTGCCGCTGGGCTGGAAGCAGAAGCTGGCATTCTCCGTTTCCATCTTCCACGAACCAGGCGTGGTGTTCCTCGACGAGCCCACAGGCGGCGTAGACCCTGCCACACGCCGACAGTTCTGGGAACTCATCTACGACGCTGCCCGTCGAGGCATCACGGTCTTCGTCACCACTCACTATATGGACGAGGCGGAATACTGCGACCGCATCTCGATTATGGTGGATGGAAAAATCAAGGCAATGGGCACACCCGAAGAACTCAAGAAATCATTCAACCAACCCGATATAGACCATGTGTTTACCTATCTGGCACGCCAAGCGACAAGAGGGGAGTAAGAAGACATCCCTCCACCTCTTTCTCTCGTTTGTCATCAAGGAAGCGAAGCATATCCTACGTGACAAGCGCACCATGCTATTGCTCTTCGGCATGCCGTTGGTGCTGATGTTGCTTTTCGGCTTCGCCATCACCAACGACGTGAGAAACGTGCGCACAGTGGTGGTCATGGCCAATGCCGACAACACCACGCAACAAGCTGTCGACCGGCTCTCGCAGTCGGAATATTTCACCATCACGACAACCGTTGCCACTCCGCAAGAGGCCGAGCGCATGATTCGCAACCAGAAAGCCGACCTTGCCATCGTCTTCGGTCAGCAGTTTGCCAGCAAGAAGAGCGGACTGCAGTTCATCGTCGACGGCTCTGATCCGAATATGGCACAACTATGGACGAACTACGCCACACAAGTACTGCTGAATCCCACAGGCGGACTCGTCAATTCAAAGATGCTATATAATCCGCAGACCAAGTCGGCATACAACTTCGTGCCTGCCATCATGGGAATGCTACTCATGCTCGTCTGCGCCCTGATGACCAGCATCAGCATCGTGCGAGAGAAAGAACGCGGAACCATGGAGGTGCTGCTGGTGTCGCCCGCCAAGCCACTGATGGTCATCATCGCCAAGGCGGTGCCCTATCTGGTGCTTGCCTTCTGCATCCTGATCATCATCTTGCTGATGGCACGGTTTGTGCTTGGAGTGCCTCTGGCCGGTTCACTTTTCTGGATATTCTTCATCTCCACCATCTACATCCTGCTGGCCCTCTCACTCGGCCTGCTTGTATCGAACATTGCCGAGACACAACTTGTGGCACTGTTGCTTTCAGCAATGGTGATGCTGCTGCCCATCGTCATGCTTTCGGGCATGCTCTTCCCCGTAGAGTCGATGCCGCAGATACTGCAATGGATATCGGCCGTCATCCCACCACGATACTACATTGCCGCCATGCGGAAACTGATGATCATGGGCGTGGGCTTCGACCAAGTGATTGCCGAAACGGCCATTCTGCTGGGAATGCTCGTCTTTCTATTAACGCTCTCGCTTGCCACATTCAAGAAACGGTTAGAATAGTACATCGCTATGACACTCAAATATCTGATACAGAAGGAGTTCACGCAGATTCGCCGCAATGCGTTCCTGCCACGTCTCATCATCGTCTTTCCCATCATGGTGATGTGTGTGTTGCCATGGGTGATGAACATGGAGGTGAAAAACGTCGTGGTCGATGTCGTCGACCTCGATCATAGCACACTGTCACAACGGCTCATGCACGACATTGAGCATAACAACTACTTTGTTTTCCATGGGCAGAAAGCCTCCTATGCCGAGGCGTTGAATGACATTGAACACACCAATGCTGATGTCGTGGTCGTCATTCCCAAAGACTATTCAAAAGACCTGGCTCGCGGCCAGCAACCGCAAGTACTGATAGCCGCCAACGCCGTGAACGGCACAAAAGGTTCGATGGGGGCAGCCTATCTGTCGCAGGTAGTCACGACCAATGCCAATCCGAGCGCCTTGGCCATACAAGGCAAGGTCAGCACGTTGTTTCTCTATAACAAGCACATGGACTTCAAGCTCTTCATGATTCCTGCGTTGTTTGCCATCGTGATGATGTTGATGACAGGCTTCTTACCTGCCCTGAACATCGTGGGCGAGAAGGAGGCGGGAACCATCGAGCAAATCAATGTCACACCGGTATCGAAGTGGTCGTTCATCCTGGCCAAGCTCATCCCTTATTGGATGATTGCCTTGTTCATCGTCACCGTGTGCCTATTGCTGGCGTGGCTCGTCTATGGCATCACGTCAGCAGGTTCCCTAGGGCTCATCTATCTGCTCGCCATGTTGCTGGCCTTGTTCTTCTCGTCGTTCGGACTGGTGGTCTCGAACTATAGCGACACGATGCAGCAAGCCATCTTCGTGATGTGGTTCTTCGTCGTCATCCTGCTACTGCTATCAGGTCTGTTCACTCCCACACGCTCCATGCCGTCATGGGCTTATCTGACCACCTATGTCAACCCGATGCACTACTTCGTTGAAGCCGTGCGCACCGTGTTCATTCGTGGTGGCGATTTCCAAAGCATCGCCCACCAGGTGTTTGCCCTGGCTGGCATCGGCATGTTCATGGCTGCATGGGCGGTGCGCAGTTACAAGAAGAACAGTTAATGAAGGGAATGATATAGTACTTGACCCAATGGAGCGCTGAAAGTGCGACAGAATATAGGCAGGCGGTGAAGTGCGAAGCACGAAACCCCTGCTAAAATGGTTCATATTTATATAAGTGCCGAAGGCCCGACAGAATTCTGTCACCCCTTCGGGGTTTGATTTGTTTATGACGTACCCAGCAGGGGTTTCGTGCTTCGCACTCCACCACCTGCCTGTAATCTCACCGCCCCTTCAGGGCTAACGCGGCGCTACCCTTCCTCTTCCATTTCATCATCCAGGCGGTTGCTCCAGAGATACTTATTCGTTTCTTGGGCAGCCACCTTGCTTAACAGGAGCAGGGCCACGAGGTTTGGAATGGCCATCAGCGCATTCATGCTGTCGGCAATGTTCCAAATGGTGTCGAGGTTGATGATGCTGCCAAAGAACAGGAAGACGATGAACAGGATGCGATAGAAGCGATTGGCCCGCTGGTGTTCGATGTAGTTGACGGCGCTTTCACCATAATAGCTCCATCCCAGGATGGTACTGAAGGCAAACGTCAGAATACCGAACGTCAGCAGAGGGGCACCGATATACGGAATCTTCGAGAACGCCACTTTCGTCAAGGCTGCCCCGTCGGCATAGGTGATGTCGGGATAGGCGATGATGCTGCTCACCAGCACAATACCTGTCAGCGCACAGATAATCACCGTGTCCCAAAATGTTCCCGTACTCGACACCAATGCCTGACGAACGGGATTGCGTGTCTGGGCCGCTGCCGCCACGATGGGTGCCGAACCCATACCACTCTCATTGGAGAACAGTCCGCGGGCAATGCCATAGCGGGCCGCCATCATCACCGTGGCTCCAACAAAGCCGCCTCCTGCAGCCGAGGGATTGAAGGCAGATTCGACAATCAGCTTGATGGCTGGCCAGACATAGCCGCTGTTCATGAAGAGAATCACAATGCATCCGATGACATACAGTACGGCCATGAACGGCACCAAGAAAGTACACACACGGGCAATGGCCTTCACACCGCCGAGGATGACGGCCGCAGCCAGCAAGCAGACGAAGACGCCGACTATCCATGTGGGAACGCCAAAGGTCTCGTGGGTCAGCAAGGCGATGGAGTTGGCCTGCACCGTACAGCCGATGCCAAACGATGCCAGTGCCGTAAACACGGCGAAAAGCACCGCCAGCCACTTCATGCCAAGCCCGCGCTCAAGGGCATACATCGGGCCTCCATAGAAGTGACCATCCTCAGCCTTCACACGATATTTCACAGCCAACAGCCCTTCGGCATATTTCGTTGACATGCCGAAGATGCCCGTGAGCCAACACCACATCACAGCACCGGGACCGCCCAGGGCGACAGCCGTTGCCACTCCCACGATATTTCCCGTTCCTATCGTCGCCGCCAGCGCCGTTGCCAATGCACCGAACTGACTCACCTCGCCCTCGGCCGCCTTGTCTTTCTTCACCGAAAGGCGGATGGCGGTGAACAGTTTTCGTTGTGGAACTTTCAAACGAAACGTCAGAAAAACATGGGTGCCCAACAGCAGGACAATCATTGGCCATCCCCAGAGATAAGCGCCAAGCTGCGCAAAGAAATCATTGATCGTCTCCATATACGTCTAGTTTTGATGGCAAAGTTACAAAAAAAGTTCATAGTTCAAAGTTCAAAGTTAAAGTTTTTTTGTATTTTTGCAAACGGAACAACAATTAATGATATGAATGTACAGATAGAACCCACGTGGAAAGAGCGGTTGCAAGGGGAGTTTGACAAGCCTTATTTCCAGCATCTGACGGGAGTTGTACGCCAGGAATACCAGTCGACGACCTGCTATCCACCGGGCAGACTGATTTTCAATGCCTTCAACCTGTGCCCGTTCAACCAGGTAAAGGTGGTCATCATCGGGCAAGATCCCTACCATGAGCCGGGACAAGCCCACGGATTGAGCTTCTCGGTGATGGACGGTGTGCCGTTTCCGCCGTCGCTGCAGAACATCTTCAAGGAAATCAGCGACGACCTCGGCAAGCCGATTCCCATGACGGGAAACCTCACACGATGGGCCGAACAGGGTGTGTTGCTGCTCAACGCGTCGCTCACGGTGCGTGCCCATCAGGCCAACAGCCACTCGCAGCTGGGTTGGCAGACGTTTACCGATGCCGCCATCCGTGCCCTCGCCACACAGCGCGAACACGTCGTTTACATGCTTTGGGGCAGCTTTGCACGTGGAAAGGCATACATGATCGACAAGACGAAGAATCTTGTGCTGGAGTCGGTGCACCCCTCGCCACTGTCTGCCAACCGCGGCGGCTGGTTTGGTCAGCATCAGTTCTCGCGCTGCAATGAGTATCTGAAGCAGAATGGCATCTCGCCGATAGAGTGGTAAAGGAGGGTATATGTTTCAAAATGGATAAAAGACGCGGCCTGTTGTCCCCTCCTCTTGGGAGGAGGGGTTAGGGGTGGTAGAGAAAAATAATGATATAACCTATTTCATATAAAATATAAAGAAAGGTCGAACCTTATTTGTCGCTACCACCCCTTACCCCTCCTTCCCGAAGGAGGGGACTACAAAGAGGCTCCTTTCTCTATTATTAATTACTTTATGTAAAAGGACAATATGGATCAAAAAATACAAGGCGACGAGCAAAAGCACACCACTCCCCTCTCTTCCAGGGAGGGGAAAGGGGGTGGGTCGTATCTTCCCATCCTGCAAGTGGGTGATGTGCTGTTATCGCCCGACATACTGACCGAGCGTTTCTGCTGCGACTACGAAAAATGCAAGGGTGCTTGTTGCATTGAAGGAAATGCTGGAGCGCCCGTCAGCCTCGATGAAATCGGCGAAATTGAAGATTCGCTCGATGCCGTTTGGGCCGATTTGTCGGCATCGGCACAAAGCGTCATCGACCGTCAGGGCGTTGCCTACAACGACCCTGAAGGCGAGTTGGTGACGAGCATCGTGCATGGCAAAGACTGCGTGTTCACCTGCTACGACGGTGAGAATTGTTTGTGTGCATTGGAGAAAGCATTCCGTGAGGGCCGCACGAAGTTCATGAAACCCATGTCGTGTTCGCTCTACCCCATTCGTGTAAAAAAGTTCTCGAATGGTACGGTAGGGCTGAACTACAACCGCTGGGACATCTGCCGCGATGCCGTGAAGAAAGGGCAGGAACTGGATATGCCCGTCTATCGCTTCCTACGCGAGCCCCTCATCCGCCGCTTCGGCCAAGAATGGTACGATCAACTCTGCGAGCTCGCAGAGTTGATAATTAATAATTAACCCTTGTTTCTATACTGCGACGGGCTCAACCCCACATGCTCCTTGAAGAACTTCCCGAAGAACGACTGATTGGGGAAGTTCAACTCTTGCGCGATTTCCTTGATGCTCTTCGTGGAGTTACGCAGCAGGACGCGAATCTCCAGTGTGACGAAGTTGTCGATCCAATCGTTGGGTGTGCGGCGGCTCACCTGCTTGATGATTTCCGAAAGGTACTTCGGCGAGATGCACAACTGCTTCGCATACCAGCTGACACGCCGTTCATGCCGGAAGTTCAGTTCCACAAGCTGCAGGAACTGGGTGAAGATGGCCTCGCCGCGAGTCTGCCGACGGTCAACGGTGGTCTGCATGCGGAAGATGATGTTGCTCAGGTCGTAGATCATCGTGGTGAGCAGCGAGCGCACGGTTTCACGACGGAAGTGATGCTTCAGGTCGTCGGTCTTCTGCTTCAGCATGCGGAAATAGTCGACGATGTTATCGCATTCCTGCTGCGTGAGGTGGCAGACGGGGTTGGCACGAGTGAAGAGGAAGAGCGTCGACAGCTCATGAACGTCCTTCACGATTTCGTTGAAGAAGTCGTCGCTCACAATGATACCCATGCCATTGAAGTCGCGTGAGAGCATCACGTCATCCGTGATCTGCCCTTCGCTGATAATCATCATGTCGTTGGCATACACCGTGTACTCCACCGTGTCGACGCTATATTGCGCCTTGCCTTGCGTGCATAGGGCGAAAAGCTTACAACCCATGCGGCGAGGCTCGATGGGAATCGGCAACTGCGACACCTCATTGAATAACATCATGTCGTTATCGATGTAACTGCCATGATAGACCTTTCGCGCCGACTCAATGTTGAGAACGGAGAATGATTCTTTATTTTTCATCTTTACACATTTGTTACCTATTACACATAGCGTTGAACGACGCCCATGCTATTACACTTTTTACACAAAATCTTCAAAAATTGCCCATTTCATCGGAGATTATCTAAACTTGACGGTCTTCTTTTTGCCAGCCTTTAGTTCTATGCTTTTCCTTTGCCCATTGCAAACCAAATCTACAGCTCCTGTTCCGATAATACTGACTTTGACGACTTTTTTGTTCTTCCACGTGAAGTCTATGGTGTATCCTCCACGTGCTTTTACTCCGCTGATGCTGCCCGAAGACCATGCATCGGGGAGGGCGGGAAGTAGTTCAATGGTATGATTCCTCAAGTCACTCTGTATCAACATTTCGCAAACGCCAGCCGTGCCACCGAAGTTGCCATCGATCTGGAATGGCGGATGGGCGTCGAAAAGATTGGGGTAGGTGCCACCACTACGACGACGGTCTGGGCCTCTGTAATTATCAGGAGATACGTAGGTAAGCAGTTTCTGATAGATGTGGTAAGCTTGTTTTGCCTCGTGTAGTCTTGCCCAGAGGTTGATGCGCCATCCTGTACTCCATCCCGTCGTCTTATCACCTTTGATTTCCAGGCTTCTGGCTGCAGCCTTTGCCAAATCGGGAGCACCTTTCAGTGTGATGTGACTACCTGGATAGAGTCCGATGAGATGCGACTGATGCCTGTGTTGGAAGTCCCAATCGTCCCAATCATAATACCATTCGTTAATGTCGCCCATGTGTCCGATGGTATATGGGTGGAGGCGACGATGGGCATCGGAAACGGCTGATACTACAGGATCGTCGATTTCTGTTCTTTGCGCAAAGTAACGGACCAACCCCATCTCACTTGCTGCATCCTCCGTGTTTTGGAACAATTCGCGGATGATGGCAAGATCGGCGGTGCCACCATAGCAAGTGGTTCCATGATACCCTTGATCCGTCTTGTATTCGTTTTCGGGTGAGGTAGACGGGGCGGTGATGAGTTCTTTGGGATTCTTCGGGTTTTCAATGAGCCAGTCGAGCACAAACTCTGATGCTCCTTTCAACAATGGCCATGCGGTATTGCGCAGGAAGTCCTTGTCTTGCGTGAATGCGTAATGGTCCCAAAGGTTCTGCGTCAGCCATGCACCGCCTAAGTTCCAGTTGCTCCATTCAGGACTTTCACGCTTTTCTCCCACGGGATTCGTCATCGCCCAGATATCGCTATTGTGGCTGCTACACCATCCTCTGTTGATTCCATAATAGTTCTTGGCGCTGTATTTTCCGTTTTCTGCCAACCCTTTCATGAAGCCCCACAGCGGCTCGGTCATCTCCGAGAGATTGGCCACCTCGGCGGGCCAGTAGTTCTCTTCGAGATTGATATTCACGGTATAGTTGCCTCGCCAGGGTGAAAATACGTGTGGAGTCCACAGGCCTTGCAGGTTGGCTGGCACATTGGGCGTGCGAGAGCAGCTGATCAGCAGGTACCTACCGTATTGCATATAGAGCGTTTCCAAATACGGATTATTGCCTCCTTGGTCGGTATAGTCTTTGAGTTGTTGTTCGGTAGTGCGCTGATCATCATACTTTGCTCCGTCGATGTGCAATTTCAATCTGTTGAAAAACGACTGATAATCAGCGATATGCCGATCGCGCAACTGCTCGTATGTATAGTTCACCAAATGCCATGCATCATCAATAGCATTCTCAATATAGGATGCTCCCTCATTCACGGGATGTTTATCAAAGCCATTAAAACTGGTTTCGTTGACAAAGTAGATGATGGCCTCTGATGCATTCTTGATGATCAGCGTGCTATCTGTCTTCGTGGTTTGTCCGTCTTTGACATCAGTTTTTAGAATCGAACAGAAATGAATGCTCTCTTCTGGCTTGCCGACAGCATGTCCTGTAAGGGTCAGCTGCTTGTCGGAGGCTTTGATGCCGTGAGGAATCTGTGCCGTGAGAATCAGTTCGATGTTGATTCCTTGTGGTTTCGACGACTTGATTTTCATCGCAATCACCTTGTCGGGGTGATTGGCGAAGTACTCTCGCGAATAATCAATACCGTTGCGTGTGAACCGGTCGCTACAGATGGAGTTGTCAAGATCTAATTCACGATAGTAATTGGTGACGGTTCCCTGGTCAAGGTTTTTGATGTGCAAGGTTGCCAATGGCTGATAGTATTGTGAATTGGGACCTTGTATGTGCAGTTGCAAGGAGTCGGCCTTGGCATAGTCTTCGTTGAACAATGCTTCGCGAATGGCAGGCAACCACTTGTGTGCATCGGCATCCATTTCGCGGTCATAAGGCTTTCCCGTCCACAAAGTGATGTCGTTCAAGTATAGGATGTCATCGTCAGGATTCCCATATATTAACGCTCCAATCTTGCCATTGCCGATGGGCAACGACTCTTCGAAAAACGTTGCCGGCTGATTGTACCATAGGCGCATGGGTAGCTGTCGGGCTTCCTGCCCCGCTCCTTTCGCCGTCGCTCTTGCCTGCGCAGCCATACTGAATGCGACAAGAGCGCAAAGAATAGTCAGGCTTTTTTGTATCATCTTCATCTCAATTTGTCTGTAGTTTGATTCTTTTGTCCGCAAATATAAGTAATTTCTCCGAAAAATTGACCAATCAGCCGAATAAATTAAGTTTTCTTTAGAAGAAAAGGTGTAGCGACGCAGAAAATAAAGTGCTGATATTCAAAAGGTAAGGTGCAGTTCTTATGAATATAAGGAGCTATTTTTAAGAATATGAGACACAGTTTTCAAGAATAAAAGGTGCGGTATTAAAAAATACAAGGAGCAGTTTTTAAGAATATAAGGTGCAGATGAACGAACCAAAAAGCCTGCTTTCATCTGCCGAAAGCACGTCTTTCGTATAGCTGGAGCAATCTTCCTATTCTGCAAGAGCATAGGTATTGAAAAGTAAATTAACTTAATTTGTGCGGTAAATTAACTTAATTTGCTATGTAAATTAACTTAATTTGCTGAGTAAAATAACTTAATTTACTGAATAAAATAAGCTAATTTACTGAATAGAGTCAGTTAATTTGCAGAATAAGAGAAATGAAGCAAGCAAACCATAGCTATGCTTTAGCAACACTGAATGCATGAATTTGAGGCACGAAAGTACGCTTCCATGATTGTTGAACAATGGAAAAGGGAATGAGCGATAAGAGAAAACTGTTAACAAATAGGCACTACTAAATAAGGAAGCATATAAGAAGTTGCCTCATATAGCACTGAAAGTGCGACAGAACACAGGCAGGCGGTGAAGCGTAGCGAAACCCCTGCTAAATGGGTCAACAACAAATCAAACCCCGATGGGGTGACAGAATTTCTGTCGTACCTTCGGCACTTATACATTTGCTTACTCTTTTAGCAGGGGTTTCGCTACGCTTCACCGCCTGCCTGTAATCTTTATGCCCCTTCAGGGCATCATGTGCCAACGAAGATTGCACCACCTATAAAAGCAACGTGCACGAAAGTTGGCCTTGCGGCTTGCTTTCGTACACGTTGAAAAAGTGTGGCAGTCGTCGTGCGACTTGCGGTTTATGCTTTCCTACACACGCCCAGAATCGCCTTGCAGCTATGTGCCAAGCGTTCAGAACGATGGGCTGTGTTTTACGCGTCGATGTTGGCGTAGGTGGCGTTGGCCTCGATGAACTCGCGGCGTGGCTCCACATCGTCGCCCATGAGCATGGAGAAGATCTCGTCGGCCTCGGCAGCATTCTCGATGCTCACCTGCTTCAGCAGTCGGTTGGCGGGATCCATGGTGGTCT
>JAEEGK010012603.1_pt1 | contig 19177 bp, 12 predicted proteins | sample 8958771 | NCBI WGS metagenome assembly JAEEGK01 (sample SAMN16246547, study PRJNA631951) | gut metagenome | biome: gut microbiome; feature: rumen; material: SC-attached | host: Bos | place: Iran: Karaj | collected 2018-10
GAGTTTGAGCCACCGCCTACGCACGCGACCATCGCCCCGATTTTGATGCCTCGTTCTGCGCACTGTTTTTTTACTTCGCGCCCGATGACACTCTGAAACTCGCGAACGATATCCGGGAACGGAGCGGGACCGAGTGCGCTTCCAAGAACGTAGTGAGTGTCATCGGGGTGCGCCGCCCAGTCACGCATTGCTTCGTTGACAGCATCTTTTAATGTGCGGCTTCCGCTCGTAACAGGATGAACTTTTGCGCCGTACAATTCCATTGCGGCAACATTCGGCTGTTGGCGGCGCACGTCAACTTCTCCCATGTAAATAGTGCAATCTAGACCGAGTTTTGCGCAGGCGGCGGCGGTTGCTAGTCCGTGCTGACCTGCTCCTGTTTCCGCGATGATTCTTTTTTTGCCCATCCGTTTTGCAAGAAGACATTGCCCGATGGCGTTGTTTATTTTATGCGCGCCGGTATTCGCAAGTCCTTCAAGCTTTATGTAGATTTGTGCGCCGCCCAAGAGTTTTGTTGCAGTGGGGGCAAAGTAAAGCGGAGTCTCGCGTCCAATGTAATCCCTTCGGATAATATCAAGTTCGTCCAAAAAGCTTTTGTCAGCCATTGCTTCATTAAAAGCAACTTCTAGTTCGTCGAGAGGGCGGCGCAGAACTTCTGCCACATATTTACCGCCGAAGTTGTCAAAAAATCCGTTATCACTCATAAAAAATCTCCGTCATCAGTTTTTTCATTTTTTATTCGTCCTTTATTCCCGGCGCGGATTCTATTCCGCTTGAAACGTCAATTAGTTCTGGCGAAAAACGCTTTACAAGTTCTGCGGCGTTTTCGGGGTTTATTCCGCCGCTTAGCCACAGAACGCCACGGAGCTTTGCTTTTTCAACAAGCCCGCTCGAAAGCGTTGTGCCGGTTCCGCCGTAGCGCACGTCACCAGAAGCGTTCTGTGCGCTCGCGTTTTTCGCGTCGATAAGCACGCGCGGAAAGCCGCTTCTGTATAATTCAGTCACTTTGGTAAGCTCTTCCTCGTTCGAAACAGGAACAGCCGCATATCCAAGTTTTCCTTGTGCTTTGTCCGGTATGCCGTGGAACTGTATTCCATCAAGAATGCCTTGTTCGCACAATTCAATTGCGGCTTTTCCTTCAACGCTTTCTGGATCGACGATTACGCCAACCATCAGCGGCATGGAACGTCCCGGCAAAGTTGAGCCAGCCTGCAGAGCATCGCGGATTTCCTTTAATTTGTCTTTTTCGTCCGCTCTGTTCGTGCGCTTTGATTTTTCGGCGAATACAAAGCCTGTTATATCCGCGCCGAGTTCCTGTGCCAAAAGCGCGTCTTCTTTCCGGGTGAGTCCACAAATCTTTACGAGGGGCTTTCCGTCTTTTTCCGCAAGCTTTGAGGCAAGTCTTTTCCAAAAGGAGTATGTGCCAGTTGCAGTGCCAGTGTCGCCGGTTTTGATGTTCGCCTCATCTGCTGTGCCGGTTTCGCCGTTCGCGGCTTTCGTGAACGATGTCACAAGTTTCGCAGCCTCATCCGGGTTTCTTGCGGCGGCTTCTCCAATCAGAACTCCGTCAAAACCAAGATTCCCCACAAAATCCGCAGCTTCCGGGCTTGTCACGCCAGATTCAGAAATTACGCGCGGAAACGGAAAATCAGCCTTTTTATCACATCTTGTTGCGCCTGCTTCCTTTCCTTTTTGAGCGCTGCCGAACATTTTTTGAATCCGCGCCTTAAGTTTGAGCGGAATCAAAAGGTCAATTTTAAATGTCTTTAAGTCGCGCGAGTTAATTCCAAGAACAATTTTGTCATCGGCATTCATTTCGTGTGCTTTCTGCAACGCGGAAAATGCTTTCTCCAAATCGGAATCCTCACGCACCTCAAGAAGGACGGAAATTCCAAGCGAAAAAGCTTTCTCCGCCATGCGCAAAAGCGTGTCTTCCGGTAAGATTCGCGCAATCAAAAGAACGGCATCGGCTCCGCAGAGATACGCAATCTCTATTTCTTCCTCGGAAAGAAGAAAGTCTTTTCGAAGTACGGCTACTTTATCGCCCGCGCCCTCACACGCTTGCTGCAAATCGACAAGGTTTCCGTGAAAAAAGTTCTCCTCGGTAAGACAAGATATTGCCGCCGTCCCTGCATTTTTGTACGCAACGGCGGTTGCTTTCGCATCCAAATCCGGCGCTATAATGCCTTTTGACGGCGACGCTCGCTTTATCTCAAGTATCGTTCCAGCCTGTGGCAAAAACGGTACGATTGGGCGAATCCTTTTTGAAGGAATCTTGTGTCCGTACGAGAAACCCTTTTCACGTATGTCTTCGCGGCGTTTTTCTATAATCTGTGTAAGTATATCGTCCATAGTATTCTTTCTTGGGGGCGTTACGGGGGTAAAACTGTATTCAGCTTAAGCCCCCGTACAGGGGGTAGCGGAGCGCCCTACGAGCATAGCTCTCCGGGAGACTCGCTAACGACAGTCCACTGGACTGTCGTTCCCCTGCGCATTGAAACGCTTCGCTGGCAACGCGCAGGGGCGCTCGCTAGGGGGCTTCCCCCTCTTTATTCCATAACCTATGCGCTTAGCGCCTCGCTCGCTTCTTGAATCTCTTTCAGTTTCGCGAGTGTTTTTCCTGAATCAATTGCATCAAGCGCCATGTCGTATCCTTCTTTTAGGTTGGCTGCCTTTCCGCAAAGATAAAGAACTGCACCAGCATTAAGACCGACTGCGTATCTGATTGTGCGCCGTCCGCCACCGTTAAGAACTTCAAGCGCAAGTTTCGCATTGTCGCTTCCGTTTCCGCCATAAAGCTCGTCTTCGTTTGCGTCTGTAATGCCGAAATCAGCAGGATTTATTGAATACTGATTTTCGCTTCCGTTCTCATCGATTTGGTAAACCCTCGTCAATGCGCACGGAGAAATCTCATCGTATCCGTCTTCAGAGTTAACGACCATAACACGTTTTGCGCCCAATGATTTTGCGGCGTGTGCGTAATCCTTCAGAAGATCTTTTGAGTAAACGCCAAGAACTTCGTATTCGGCGTTCGCTGGGTTCAAGAGTGGTCCGAGCACGTTGAAAATCGTTTTGATTCCCAGCGCTTTTCTGATAGGGGCTGCGAAACGCATTGCAGAGTGATACACAGGAGCCATAAGGAAGCCGAAACCTGTTTTCTTTATAAGCTCAGCAGTCTTTTCTGGTTTTGCCATGATGTTTATTCCGAGCGCCTCAAAAAAATCTGCCGCACCGGATTTGCTGGAAACTGCTCGGTTTCCGTGTTTTGCCATAACTTGTCCGCAGCTCGCCGCGACCAATGCCGACATTGACGAAATATTGAAAGAGCCTTTTCCGTCTCCACCTGTTCCAACAATTTCCGCAAGACCTGTGTTTGCAAGCGGGAACTTCGTCTTTTTTACGAGCATAACCATCGCGGCTCCGCTCATCTCTTCGGCGGTCGGCAGTCCGCGGCTCGCCATTGCTGTAAGAACCGCAGAGGCTATCTTTTCGTCCATTGTGCCGTCTGTAAGCTCGCTTATGAAGCTTGCTGTCTGCTGGCGGCTTAGCGGCTGCTTTTTGTCTATCAGCTGGTTAAGTATAAGAACGTGCGAAATGTTTTCGCGGCTGTAGTTAAGGAATGCTTTGAAAAGAGAGTCGCCTTTTTCGCTCGCGATGCTCTCCGGGTGGAACTGAACGCCCTCGATTATAAGCGATTTGTGGCGTATTCCCATGATGTCGCCGTCTTTTGCGCGGGCGGAAACTTCAAAGTCGCTTGGAAGCGTATTTTCATCTATTACAAGCGAATGGTAGCGCGTAAAGTTTCCTTTAAGCCCAATCGTTCTGAAAATTCCGCGTCCGTCTGTCTTTATTTCCTCGACGATTCCGTGGCGGATATATTTCGCGCCGACGATTTTTGCGCCGAAAGCCGCTCCAATTGCCTGATGTCCAAGGCAGATTCCAAGAATCGGGAGCTTTCCGGCGAAATGCTTGATTGCTTCTATAGAAATGCCTGCTTCTGCCGGTGTTCCAGGGCCAGGACCAACTACAATGTGGCTCGGGCCTGCTTCTTCAATTTCTGCGATTGTGGTTTCCTCTGAGCGGAACACGCGAACTTTGTCGCCGGAAACGCGTTCCAGTGACTGTACTATATTAAAAGTAAAACTGTCTTTGTTATCGATAAATGCGATCATTTGCTGCCTCCTTCAAAAACGCTCCGCAATGCGCCGAGCTTTTCGTTAGTTTCTTCCCATTCGCGGTCGGCGTTGCTGTCGTAAACGATGCCGCCACCGGCTTGCAGGCTCCAAATCTTGTCCTGCTTAAGGGCACAGCGTATCGCGATGCAGAAGTCAAGGTCGCCGTTCGACTGGATATAGCCGATGGCGCCGGCATAGAACCGTCGTTTTATTTTTTCAAGGCGGCTAAGAATCTCTATTGCGCTGATTTTCGGTGCGCCGCTTACGGTTCCTGCCGGGAACGCCGCGCGAAGCACTTGAATCGGTTTGAAGCCGGGAGCTACTTTTCCCTGTACGTCGCTGACTATATGCATTACGTGGCTGAAAAGCTCAACTTCCATAAGGCGGGTAACTTCAACGCTTCCGTTTGTGCAAACCCTGCCAAGGTCGTTGCGTGCCAAATCAACAAGCATAAGGTGTTCCGCGCGTTCTTTCGCATCGTTAAGAAGCTCTGCTTTCAAAGCCTCGTCCTCCGCGCTGTTCTTTCCGCGGCGGCGTGTTCCTGCTATTGGGCGGATAGAAGCAACGCCTTCCCTTACGCGCACAAGGCTTTCCGGGCTTGAGCCGATAAGCTGCCTGTCACCAAAATCTATGTAGAAAAGGTATGGGCTTGGGTTAATGGCGCGGAGCCTGCGGTATATTTCAAGCGCGGAGTTGTCACATTCAAACTGCAAACGGCGGCTAGGAACTGCCTGCAAAAGGTTTCCGGCGATTATCTCTTTTTTGATTGCCTCGACTTTTTCTTTATATTCGCGCTCGCTCTGTTCCAAGTTCGTTACTGTGCGTACTTCGCAAGGCTCTTCCGGCGCGGAAAGATATGAGAAATCCATATCATCAAGCCGCTTTTTAAGGTTGGCGACAGCTTTGTCCAAATCAATCTGATGTTCGTTATAGTTGAGTGCAAAAATATGGAGCTTTTCAGTGTAGTGATCGAATATAACGTAAATATGACCAGTGACGAACTCGCTTTCCGGGATGTGAAGCTCGTCTGTCTGCGCGTGCATCGTGATTGTGTCGCATCTTGCTGCGAACTCGTAGCTCAGGTAGCCTAATCCGCTTGCCGGAACAGGAATTGTGTTCGCGCTTTCTTTGCCGTTCTCGTCGCGGATGATGCTCATATCGTTCTGTTCCGCTACGTAAAGAAGCGCGTCAAGAATATCCGGCGTATGAAGGATTTTGCTTCCTGGCGCGATTGTCTCGCCTGTTTCGTTCTTTCCTTTATATGGAAGACGGCGGCCGTCAATCAAAAATGCGACTCCTTCTTCGTCCTGAACTATATGAAATGCCGGTTCCATCAGAAGGATAGAGTAGCGTTCCCTTCCTCTGGCAAAACTCGCGCTCTCCAAAATTGCCGATGCACCGATTTTACGCGCCAATGAAAGCGGCGTGTAACGGTCGCAAGGGTGCGTAAAATAAATTGAGTCTGTACGTGCCATATTTTTTGCTCCTTATGTTTCTTTTTATAGAAACGATTACAAAAGAAAATATACACTATGAAAAATGTTTCTGTCAATAGAAACGTAATTTTTTTTTGAAATTTATTGTTTTTTTTCTGGAGATTTTTGAAAAAATCGCTAATAATAGTAATACAATAGGCTCGGAGTTTTCGGGCTGCCAGAATATTGCATCACTTGTTAAGTTATGTATATCAACTCAAAGAGGGTTTATGAAGAAGCAGAAATCTGTTGCTAGATTCCTAGAAATTGTTATTGCAGTTGGAATTATTGTCTATACAATAATAATTGATGTTGTTGTTTCAAATCGTCTTGATTCGGGGCTTAAGTCGTATTTTACGAGTGAAGTTAAGGAGCAGTCGGCTTATTTTACGGCTGAATTCGATTCTCAGCTTGATAATTTGCAGGCATCTGTTATAAGTGCAAAAAACGCTTACGAGTTTTCACAGAAAGCCACTGATAATTCAAAAGAGCTTGCGGACAGTATTTGCAACAGCCTGATTACGAACTTCGAGTTTGACAGTGCCGCTGTTTTGAATAAAGCAGGAAATTTGATATCTTCTTTGCCGTACGATATTCTTTCTGAAAAGAGTTTGCTCCAGGCAGCTTTGTCAGGAGTAAGCAAAGCCGATTTTGTAAAAGATGGCGGCGGAGTTTATGCAGTAGTGGCGGAGCCGATTAAAGAAGGACTGCGTGTTACTGGTGCTGTTGTCGCCAAGAAAAACATTGCAACTCAGGCTATGGTAGAAAAGATAAAGCTTGCTACAACTGCCGAGGCTACTATTTTTGACGGCTACACAAGATTTGTGACGACTATCGAAGGTATGCAGGGAACCATGCTTGCGAACCCGGAGATTATCGACGGGCTTAAAAAAGACGGCAATGCCGTATCGATTATAAACAAAATCGGTACACAGACTTCAATTTCATGTTATTTCCCGCTTTTTAACAAAGACGGTGAGTTTGTAACGACTTTGTATATGGGGAAGCCGCTTACTGTTGTAGAGCTTGTTGCGTACACGATATTCCAGCCGCTCGTTCTTAGTTCGCTTATCAACTTGGGCGTTTTCCTTGTTTTGCTGATGGTGTTGATTACTCGAAAGATATCAAGACCGCTTTCTATGATTAACAAGGCTGTTACGAATCTTTCTTCTGGCAACGGCGACCTTACGTACCGTCTGCCGGAGAACGGCAACGACGAGTTTACGCAGGTTACTCGCGGTGTTAACGAGTTTATAACGCTTTTGCAGGCGACGATCATAAAGGTTCAGAATATTGCTGATGAAGTTTTGAAAGGAAGCGCCCAGATAAGCAGCTCAAGCCAGTCTATCTCCGCCGGCGCGTCCGAGCAGGCTGTCTCCACGGAGCAGATGTCTGCCACAATGGAAGAGATTGCGTCCAACATCAGCCAGACAGCGGACAACGCGGAAAAAACACGGTCTATTGCGGTATCTACTTGCACAGATGGCAAGGAAGGAAGCGAGGCTGTTTCATCCGCTGTTGAGGCTGTCAAAATGATTACTTCAAAAATCGCAGTTATTCAGGACATCACGAGCCAGACGAACTTGCTTGCGCTCAACGCCGCAATTGAAGCTGCACGCGCCGGCGAGGCAGGAAAAGGATTCGCCGTTGTTGCGAACGAGGTTAGAAAGCTCGCGGAGCGGACGAAAGAAGCCGCATCCGATATTATTGAGCTTTCAAAGCAGACGCTCGTTGCGGCAGACGGAGCCGGAACAAAGATTCAGAACGTCGTTCCAGAGATTGAAAAGACGACAGGTCTTATTGAGGAAATCTCCGTTGCCTGCCGCGAGCAGACGCTCGGTGCGTCGCAGATAAGCGAGGCAATCCAGCAGCTTGATTCTGTCGTTCAGCAGAACGCGTCTGCTTCCGAAGAGCTTGCAGCTATGGCAGAGGAGCTTTCCGCAAGCGCGAACGAGCTTGTTTCAACGGCGGGTATTTTCAAGGTTTCTGACGAAGACGCGCCGGAACCGGCAAGAACCGCGCCAGCTCCGCTCGCAATCGAAGCAAAGAACTGATATTTTCAGTTTGGCGTGAATAAAAAAAGCTCCACAGCGTTGCTGCGGAGCTTTTTTTTGCGCACGAGTATCTTATCTGAATTCCTCGTAGTAGTTGTGCTGTTTCTCCAGAATCTCCATTATCTTGTCTACAACGACCTGCTTTTTGTCGCCGTCGTAGTCGTCGCCAAGTGTGTTGAGAATGCCTGTTCTGAATGACTTACAGTCGATTACGGAGCCGGCGGCGAAGATAACTTTGTCCTTGCAGACCCTGTCGTGAATCATGTTTTTCGGGTCATCCTCAGAGATACGCAGACAGTTTCCGTTAATGGAGACTGGCAGGAAAATATCCGTAAGGCGCAGATACGAGTCTATTTCGCGAACGCCGCGTTTTGTGTCCGGAATTCCGGGGCGGTAGCGAGTTCCTGAAGGGAAAACCATGATGACCTGTCCGCGTCGGCGGCACTGGTCAAGGAAACGCATTGAAGCCATGTTGATTTTGCGGCTTCGTGCTTCTTCTTCCGCGCGTTTCGCGGGATCTTTTATAGAAGCAAGGCTTCGGCTTGGATAAATGATAATGCGTGAGAAAGCTTCTGCCCACGCGCTTATAAGAGGGTTCTCCTCATTGAGTTTCATTCCGGCTATGGCAACAAGCTTGTCGGCAAGAACTTTTCCGTCATCGCCGCCGAACTTGCGCAGCATAAAATGAAGGAAAGGAAGGTCAAAGTTGCTGTAATGCTCGCACAGGATAAGTCCGTGCTTTCCCTGCTCAATCTGCGCAAGGAAATTCTTTATGTTGTCCATTCCGAGTAGGTTCGAGCCTGGAAGAAGGTTTTCCTCCAGCATGGAATCTACGAACGGCAGGATTTTTGGGTTCGCTTCCTGATATATGTTAGTTTCGTCAATGACGTTTTCTTTTCGTGCGGCGGCGAGAAGATCTTTGAAAATATGCGCATATTTGTCGCTAAGGCGTATTCCTTCGTCCATGATTACCTCCGTTAGGGCTTTGTGTTCGCGTTTGCGGCACAGGAGCCTTTAAGTAGTTGTAACACAGTATAACAGATAAATGATTTCGACACAATGCAACGAATTTGTCAAGGAATTTGTCGGAAAAATCTAAATTCAAGTCTGTTTTGGCTATTTCTTTGGTATAAAAATTTAAGAATTGTTGTCACGTGAAAATCAATTTCGGAAAAAAATGAACGTATTTAGTAAAATTTTCAAAATAGTCTGAAAATTTTATCATTAATGATTGTAAAATCCTAAAAAAATCAAATTAAATTCCTAAATATCTTTACGCAAAATTTTACAATTGAATTATCATATTTTTCAGAGAGAAAGAAAGTATTTACAACAAAGGAGAAAAACAATGAAACTTTCTAAAAAAGTAGTGCTGGTTTGCATGTTCGCAATCCTCGCATTCGGGCTTCTTTTCGCAGGCGGAAAGAAAGAGTCATCTTCTGAAGCAAAGAAGATTAAGATTGGTGTTTCAATCTGGAGCTCAACGGACACATTGGGAAGCCAGTGCAAGCGCATTATAGATGAGGCTGCAAAGGCTCTTGATGTACAGGTTATGTATGTTGATCAGGGACATATCTCTGAGAACGTAACAGCTTCTGCTGAGACATTGAGCGCAGCTGGTTGCGATGGTATCATCATCTGTAACTCAGCTTCTGCAGAGATGACTTCTGTTATCAATACTTGTACAGCAAACAAAGTTTATGTTGCACAGTTCTTCCGCGTAATCAGCCAGGAAGCTAACCCTAACGAATATGCTCTCGCTTGCAAATCTCCATACTATGTTGGAGCTGTACACGAGAACGAAGTAGAGAACGGTGAAAAACTTGTTACAATCCTTGCTGAAAAGGGCAACAAGAAGATCGCTCTTGAAGGTTGGGAAGCTGGTGACGCAACATTCCTTCTCCGCTGGCAGGGATACAAGCAGGGTGTTGAGAAATGGAACGCTACACACTCTAACAAGATTCAGCTTCTTGAGCCACAGTACGGTGGAACAACATCAGATACAGGCCGTTCAACAGCAGAAGCTATCATCAACGCTAACCCAGACATCGATGCTCTTATCGTAGCTGGTGGTGGTGGAGATACACTTGTTGGTGCTTTGGCAGCTATCGAATCAATGGGAAAGAAAGGAAAGATCGCTGTTGTTTCTACAGACTTCCTTGCTGACCTTGACGAGCAGCTCAAGAGCGGCGGTATGGCTGCTGAGTCCGGCGGACACTACTGCGACCCACTTATCGCTTTCATGCTTGTTTACAATGCAATCAAAGGAAACTATCCAGTTTCAACAAATGGTTTCTATGAAATCAACTTCCCATATCTTTACGTTGCTTCACCGGAAGACTACGCCGCTTATGCAAAATACTTTGTAGACGCTCTTCCATACAACGCAGCAGAGCTTAAAGCTATGGCAGCTATGACAGAAAAAGAACTTGAGGCTGCTACTGCAAAACTCTCTATTGAAGATGTAAAGAGCCGCAGATAGTTTTTAACTAATCTCAGTTATCAAGGGGGCAGAGAGTAAAAGCTGCCCCCTTTTTTTAGGAAAAATTAAAGTCTAGGAATAATCAAAGCGATGAGTGATTTAGGAAATACAGTAAAAAGTGGAAGGTTTGCCGCATTCAAGAAGAGCCGTTATTTTGGTGTCGCGGCTCTTGTAGTTTTAGCAGTTTTGTGCTGGGGAATCTTCAAGCTTTTATCCCCTCAAAATTTTGGAACACCAAAACTTATGTCTGATTATCTTCAGACAAGCATTCAGTATGCCGTAGGTGGCTGCGGTTTTTACTTTATTGTTGTAATGGGTCTTTTCGACTTTTCAATAGGTGCGAACATCGTTCTTTCTTCTATGGTCGGTGTTTTGCTTTCAAGAACCCTCGGATACGTCGGTCTTATCGGCGGTACTTTGCTTACCGGCGCTTTGATCGGTGCGTTTAACGGTCTTTTTTATTCAAAGCTTAGAATCCCTTCGATGATTGTAACAGTCGGACTTATGCTCATCCTTGAGAGTGTCGCGAATTACGTCGTCGGTCTTGATACTTCCGGTTTCCCGGGAAAACTTACGAACGCTTCTATCCTTGCATTCAATCACGCGCCTTGGAACTATGTAGTTGCCTTTGCTGCGTTTTTCCTTATGGTTTTTATCCTAAGATTCACAAGAATCGGAACATACTGCAACGCCATCGGCAGCAATGAGCTTGTGGCGAAAAACATGGGTATTAACGTAGAAAAATACAAGTTCATTGGTTTTGTGCTTCTCCATTTCTTCGTCGGTATAATGGCTCTCCTTACTGTAAGCTACGGTAAAGGTATTCTCGCCGTAACCGGTATGACGAGCATGGACCGCAACTTCAAGCCTTTGATGGGAACTTTCTTCGGCGTTGCGTTTAAGAAATACGGTTGCCCGGTTACTGCAATCGTAATCGGTGAGTTCATCATCACAATGATATTCAACGGTCTTGTCGCGCTCAATGTTCCTACAACAATCAACGACTTTGTTACAGGCGCGGTTCTCCTTGCTATAGTTACACTTACCAACCGCGGTAAGCTTGGCAGCGTAGTTAAATAATTCAGGAGTTAAAAATGGAACAAGTACTTTTAAGAGCAGAAAACGTAAATAAATACTTTGGAACGACATACGCTGTAAAAGATATGACTTTGGATTTATATCCGGGTGAGATTCACGGCCTTATCGGTGAGAACGGTTCTGGAAAATCAACTTTCAGTTCCATGCTTTGCGGTATTTATACAATGACAAGCGGAACTTTCACGCTGCTTGGCAAGAAGATAAAACCAAGGAGTCAGGTTGAGGCAAACAAAGAAGGCGTTTCTATCATCGTTCAGGAAATGGGAACTCTTCCGGGACTCACCGTTGCGGAAAATATCTTTTTGGGCGAGGAAGACAAGTTCATGCACGGAATCATTAAGGATTCCAGGGCTATGAACAAAGAGGCACAGCGGCTTTTGGACTCATACGGCTTTACGAACATCAAAGCTTCAAAAATGATAGATATTTACTCTTTTGAGGAGCGAAAGCTCGTAGAGATAGTAAAAGCCACGTATTTCAACCCGAAAATCCTTGTTGTCGACGAAACGACGACAGCCTTGAGCCACGACGGACGGCAGGAACTTTTTAAGGTTATGAACAAAATCCGTGCAATGGGCTCAACTGTAATCTTTATTTCACACGATTTGGAAGAAGTTCTTGAACATACGGACAGAATCTCAATCCTCCGTGACGGTGTTCTTGTTAGGACTGTAAACACGAAAGACGTTACGACCGATGACCTGAAACGCGAGATGGTTGGCCGCGAGCTTGATAACAAGTATTACCGCACCGACTACGATGAGGCAGTATCAACCGACGTTGTTCTGGCTGCCAAAGATTTGAGCGTGCCTGGTGAGTTTGAGAATATCAGCCTTGAGCTTCATAAAGGCGAGATTCTTGGAATCGGTGGTCTTTCTGAGTGCGGTATGCACGAAATCGGAAAGGCGATTTTCGGCGCATCTTATAACCGTGCTGGAACAGTAACTTTGAGCAACGGTTATGAAATCAAAGATATCCCAGGCGCAATTAAGCACGGCATAGCTTACGCTTCTAAAGACCGTGACAACGAATCTATTGTTATTGCCGACACGATTGGCGAGAACATAATTCTTCCGTCTTTGGACAATCTTTCCAACCGTGGATTCCTGAATCTTAAGGGATTGGACGGATTCGCGCAGAAATACGCCGCGCAGATGAGTACGAAAATGACAGGCATAAGACAGTATGTGTCTGAGCTTTCTGGTGGAAACAAGCAGAAAGTAGTTTTGGCTCGCTGGATTGGAAAAAACTCCGATATCCTGATTTTGGACAGTCCTACGCGCGGTATAGACGTTCGTGTTAAAGCTGATATCTATACTTTGATGACAGACCTGAAGAAGCAGGGAAAGTCGATTATCATGATTTCAGAAGAGCTGCCTGAGCTTTTGGGTATGAGCGACCGCATCTTTATTATGAAGGACGGCAAGTTCAACGGCGAGTTTAAGCGAAGCCGCGAGCTTGGCGAAAAAGACCTCATTGCAAAGATGATATAATTAGGAGAAAAGTATGACTAATCAAATGGCAGTAAAAAATATAACACAACAAGAATTGGCAAAAAAGGCAAAAATAAAAAAGGTTTTCTCTGATTTTGGGCCTTTGTTCGGATTTGTCGGAATCGTGCTGTTGTTTTCTATCCTTACAGGCGGAAAAATAGTTCAGCCGAAAAATCTTAGCCTTATGTTAAGTCAGGTCTTCGTATTGATGACATGCTGCTGCGGAGTTTTCTTGATAATGACAGTTGGTGGATTGGACTTTTCCCAAGGTTCAATACTCGGTCTTTCATCAATAATTTTCTGCTGGGTTTCAATGTACAGCATTCCTCTTGCGATACTTGCGTCAGTTGCGTCTGGTGCTTTGATGGGTGCGTTCAACGGATTTTTTCATGTGAAGTTCAAGATTGCATCTTTCATCGTAACGATGTGTTCTCAGTACTTTTTCCGCGGATTGTGCAAATACATCACGACAGCGGGACCAGTTCCGGCAAGTTACAATGTCCTTTCGCTCGACCAAACTTGGTTCAAGTTCCTTTTGATGGGAATAATTCTTGCCGTTGTGTTCGTAATCTGGCACTTCACAAGAGTTGGAACAGATTTAAGGGCGATTGGTGCAGGTGAGACAGCCGCAAGATTCTCTGGCTGCCGCCCAGATTTGACGAAGTTCATCGTTTATGTGACAGCCGGTGCCATTACTGGTTTCGCTTCATTCATAAACGTTGTTCACGTTGGTGCTATCACAGGAACAGCCGGAAGACAGCTTGAAACACAGATTCTTATCGCGCTCGTTTTGGGTGGTATGCCTATTTCCGGCGGAGCGAAAGCAAGGTTCTCGAACATTATTCTGGGAACTCTGACATACTGCGTTCTTGAAAAATCGCTTCCGATGGTTTTCCCTGTCGCCGCCACACAGCAGCTTGTAAAGGGAATAATCTTCCTGATTGTTGTTGCTCTTACAATAGACCACGAATCTCTGAAAGTTATTAAATAAAAAGTCATTAAATAAATTATTTATTAACTTCTGGCGCATGAGCTGTCCTCCATCTCATGCGCCTTTTTTTTTACGCAAGACAAAACATTTCTTGTGTGTTATATTCTCTATATGGAGATTAGCCGCGCAGATTTAGACGGCGGAAAAGGTTTTGACTGGGGCAGAACATCCGCCGACTATGCAAAATACAGAGACATTTATCCGCCGATTTTTTACGAGAAGATTGCCGCCCACGGACTCGGCGTGAAAGGGCAGAACTGCCTTGATTTGGGTACAGGAACGGGCGTTATTCCTCGGAACATGTACAAATTCGGCGCTAAATGGACTGGTACGGATATTTCCGAAAACCAGATAGAGATGGCGCGCGTTCTTTCCGAAAAAGCCGGAATGGACATCCACTACGAGACTGTCCCAACGGAGAAAGTTCCGTACGCAGACGGAGCGTTCGACCTTATAACGGCGTGCCAGTGTTTCGTCTATTTCGACAAGCCAAAAGCGTTGCCGAACATCGCGCGTATGCTCAAAAAAGACGGCATTTTCCTTGTGCTTTTTATGTCGTGGTTGCCTGAAAAACACGAGCTCACGCGCCTTAGCAAAGAATCGGTCGAACGCGCGAACCCTTCTTGGAACGGCGGCGAAGGCATTTTCGACCAGCCGATGAAGTTCGAGCCTGTTGTCTACGAATACTTTGAAGAAGCTTTCCACGAAGAATATTACGCTGACGTAGAGTTTACGCCCGAAAAATGGCACGGCAGAGTGAAGTCGTGCCGCGGAATAGGCGCGTCGTTGCCGCCGGAAGAAATTGCGGCTTGGGAAAAGGAGCACCTTGCGCTTCTCGCGCGCTTCATGCCTGAGCCGACGACAATTCCGCATTATATCCAGTGCACAGGACTCCGCGCAAAACGGGAGACATTATAAGAATGAGCAAACGTGGTTTTAATCCTATTTCGGGACTTCTTTCTTTTATTCTTCTCGTTTTTATCATCTGCTCTGGTTTTATGTTCGGTTTCAAAAAGCTTTGCTTTGATTACGACGGCACATACGCAACAGACAGAATCACGTATTCCGATGAATTCGGGTTTACGCTTCTAATAACGTATCATACAAAATATCAGCGTTCAGATGCCAAAGGATTCGCTTTCGTTCACATACCGCCGGAAGACTTGCTTACAAACAAATCGCTCTGGGCACGAAAGGACGGCTCCGACCCGACAGATTCAGAAGACATGCTGAAAAATTATCAGTCACTTTTGCTTTCTTTTTCAATGAAAAGCGCAGAAATCCCCAAAAAGGGAAAGTATTTCGTCATGGAATATTCTGACTACGCCGCGCAGAAATAAACCTGATACGTGCTTCTGTCACAGAAATTGGGTGGGGTTTGTTGATTTTTTTCAATTAATTTCCACTATTAGTTTGTTTTTTTTGAATATACGTATTATAATTTAGATAATGAAAAATATTGCAGTTTTAATATATGACATGACGATCGAGTACCAGATCACTGTTATAAATGGCGTGGCATCGTATTTAGAGGGGATGAAAGATGTCAGCTTGTTTATAGCACCTGTCAATGTTCCTCATGCCATAACATCGGATTTTGATTATCAGTACTGGACTTCTACCGAGGTGCTGAGGTCAAAGACATTCGATGCGTATATAGTAGTTGCAAATTCATTTACGAGTTTTTACCCGCTTGAAAAACTTGGAGAAGAGTTTAGAAAGTTTACGGGGCGCCCGGTTATCTCTATCGCCGTTCCAATCAATGTTTCAAACAATAGTTACACATACAACGATTCAAAAAAAGCATATATCCAGATTATAAATCATCTAAAAACAAAGCATAACAGAAAGAATATCGCATTTTTTTCAGCTGAGTTGAACCGCTCGCCGGAAGCTACCGACCGACTTAAGGCTTTCCGTGTGGCAATGAAAGAGAATGATCTGGAGTTCCGTGAGGACTGGGTTTTCCCCGGTGATTTTACGCCGCCAACGACATTCAGGTATTTGAAAGAGCAATATCACAGTCGCGAAGATGTCGATTTTGACGCGCTTATCTGTGCGAATGACTATATGGCGGCTTCTGCTGTTGGTGCTCTTCAGGAGCTTGGTGTAAGGGTTCCGGAGGATGTTTGCGTCGTCGGCTACGATGATTCTGATATTGCGGTGAGCTGTACCCCGACTCTTACGACGGTTAACCAGCAGCTTGAGCTTTCTGGACGGAAAGCCGCGGAAATGGCGTATAAAGCTGCTTGCGGTGGGAAAGTACCGCACAGGCACAGCATTTCGTCTTCGCCTGTTTACAGGCAGTCATGCGGATGCGTACCTGTCATGAACCATTCCGATTCATACTACGACCAGGCTGGAAAATACTACGACAAACCAAAAGCAAACTATAACGTTCTGAATATCTTTGGAAACGCGCTCAACGATATGGCGGTGATTTACCACATGCTGAACAAAGCTGAGTCGATGCGCGACATAAACGATTATTTCAGTTCGTTCATCAAGAACCTTAAGCTTCAGTTTTTCCATGTTTGCGCTGTCTGTATGTACGACAAAGTGTACAATGTCTCGCCGGAAGATAATTTTGAGCTTCCTAAGACAGCAAGACTCATGTTCTTTTTCAATGAGTTCAAGAATATCGAGCGTAACTACTACAACGAAGGCGGCTTAAAATTTTCGCCCCATGAGTCTGTAATTCCGCAGGAAGCAGGTGATTTGGAGGACGGAATATACATTCTTTTGCCGATTTCTCTCCGTAATTTGAACTACGGTTACGTGTTATGCCGCATTCCGTATACACATTACACGGTTTACACAATTTGCCTTAAGCTTCTTATAAACAGTTTTATCCACTGCTACGAGTATTCGAATGCGACGAATCAGCAGGAAAAACTTCAGGAGCTTAATCAGGAGCTTTCCGTTCAGTCGCGCACAGACGAGCTTACGCAAGTTTTCAACAGGCGCGGTTTTATGGAGTATGCGCAGAGGCTTCTCGACCTTTCGATTGTCACAGGCGCGAAAGGCTCCGTTTTCTTCTTTGACCTTGACGGTCTTAAGAAGATTAACGACACGTGGGGACACAAGACAGGTGATATTGCGATTCAGACTTGTGCCGACGTTATGCGCGAGGCATTCCATAAGTCCGATATTATTGGTCGGTTGAGCGGTGACGAGTTCGCAGTTGTTGCGCCTGGTTTTGAGAAGGTGAACGCTGATTTGTTAAGGATGCGTATTCAGACGCTTTGCGCAAAGCATTCAAAGAGGAAAAGACTTCCGTTCACGCTTTCTGTCAGTTTTGGTATCGCGGAATTTGATTCGGATTATAACGAGCTGACGGAGCTTCTTATTCAGGCTGATAAAGAGCTGTACAAAGAAAAGAAAATCAAGCACGCGCAGGAAAAATAAAGGGGCGTTGCTGTAAGATCGCTCGAAAGCTCCGCTTCCTCGCGGACTTACAGCCGGGCTTTTCGTGGCTGCGGCTTTCGCCTACGAACACGCTGCGCGTGTTTTCGCTCGCATGCTCGCTCACCACTACAATCCCTAACGCAGTTACCGGCTATTCCTAACGCAATTTCGTCAAGGTTTTAAGAATTTCGTCCTCGTCGCCACCAATAATCGTGCCGTCCGGGGCGCGACTGAAACAACTCATAAACCGCCATGCATGCTCGCACGTATGTTCGCGGCAGTCGTGCCCTTGTCCGCTTATGCTTCCAAAGACATTCCAGATTTTTCCGCTTTTGTTCTTAAAAAGCTCCATCGTGAGCGTGCTGCCGCGCGACTTGTCGTAAGCTGTCAGGCGGGTGTCACCGTCGATGCCCCAAATCTTGTTTTTCCAGCTTTCTTTTTCTTCAAGCCTAACGTCGTAGGGGGCAGTCGCGCCGTTAAGCTCAAGAATGTACTTCATGCGGTCAATGCATTTTTGTTCCTGGAACGGCAGCTCCGGAAGGGGAGTGATCTCTCCGCCGGCGTAGAAAACCGGAACAGGAACTGTTGTGTTCAGTTCTTTGTCTATCGGGTTTCCGTAGACGTTGAGCCCCACTTCAAACGTAGCGTCCATTGGTGCGGCGGCGGCGACAGAAAGCGGATATTCCTGAATTAAGTCCCACGTCTTGCAGCCGCCCATAGAGAAGCCTGTCGCATAAATGCGGCTCTCGTCAACCGGATATTTTGCTTTCAGATGCTCAATAAGCTCCTGCATTTCGGTCGCTGTGCTGTTAAGGTGATTTTCTATGGTGACGAGCAGAAAGTCGTGTCTATGGGCGATTTTAGCCCAGCCTGCCATTGTGCTGAAAAAGAAACAGCTGTCGCCGCCACCGTGAAAGCCGAGCACGAGCGGAACTTTCTTCGCGGAATCTGCGTTTGCGTCTACGCCTTTGTCAAACAAGCCTTTGTTGTAAAACGCGAAATATCCTACTTTGTGCGCCGTACTTCCTTTGTCGTCTCCGTTGTTGTCGTCGGACTTTTTAAGCGTAACAACAGCCGGCTCCCGGATAAGCCCTTCTGCTTCCAAGTCGGGGTCAACTTCGAGCGTACCGAGCATCCGGCGGAACTTTCTTGCAAAACCGTAGAAATCTGCCGGAATGTCTGGTTCCTGCCGCGCAGTAAAGTGCTCAAAATTTGTTCTGAAATAATTGTTTATTTCTGCGCTGTTCGAGTATGAAACAATCGGAATGTCGCGCGCGGCAGCTCGTGCCAAAATGTCGCCGGCTTTTTCGCTGTTTTGTGCGGGTTTGTCGCCGGGCTTTTGGCTGCCGGGCAAAACCGAAACATCAGAAAGTCCTGTCAAAAAGCATGTGACTGGCGCAATGTCGGCTTTTCCCCAAAGCCCGTCGCCCTCAAAGTGTGTAAGGCAATTTTTCGCTATGTAGTCCGCCGACTCCCCGAACCCAAAGAGGCAAGTCCTGAATATCGCCCCGCGGATAAAGTAACCTTCAGTTTTGTGCGTAAAGCGGTTTTTCGCCTCAATGTAGCCGTCTTTGTAATACTGGTGAATGCGCGAGTTTGTAATGATTTCAGCGAACAAATCCGGGGCGGCATTTTTCCATCCGCCTTCTGCCGTCGGATATATGAAAACTACGCTCGAAGCAAAATCTTTCGCCACTTTAGAGAGCCCTGTGACATGCGCGAATTCAAGCTTTTCGTCAAGGCTCATCGGCTTTTCTTCAAAAACAAGAAGATACGGCGCAATAAATCCGTAGTTCAAAATATCGGCATGAAGTTTTTCATCGGGTTTAGTCGCCTCGAATCTCGTGAACGTATGCGACCAGTAAACTGTTCCATCATTTAATGTATTGGTTTCAGGTGCTTTTTCCATAACGATAAGTGTATGATGATTCTTGTTGGAGCGCAACCCACATAATATGTCCGTTATGCATACATATAAAAAAGCCTGTTCCAACGGCTTGC
>JAEEGK010012605.1_pt1 | contig 19175 bp, 11 predicted proteins | sample 8958771 | NCBI WGS metagenome assembly JAEEGK01 (sample SAMN16246547, study PRJNA631951) | gut metagenome | biome: gut microbiome; feature: rumen; material: SC-attached | host: Bos | place: Iran: Karaj | collected 2018-10
TAATTTATCAATAAAATCTTGTTTAGTATTAAATCCAAAAATTCCAATAGTATCATAATCTAATTTTAATTCAGTAACTAATTGACTTTTAGTAACTAAACCTATTTTTTTAGTATCTAAAGTTTCAAAAGCGTTATTTACAAAATCATTTTGTTTTTCTTCTAAAATTTCTTTTTGTTTAAATTTAGGTAATTTATCAATATCTTTAATTTCTAAAATATCATTTTTTTCAATAACATTATTTTCTCCATTAGATTTATTTAAATTATTTATTTCATTATCTTTATTATTATTTTCTATAATATTATAATTAATTTTATTAGAAGAATTATCACTTTTATTTTTCTTATATTTAACTCCCCAATGAGGAGCTTTAAATTTTCCTAAATCTTCTTTTCTTTCATCTTTAATATTATAATAATACATTTGATAATCATCTTTTCCTATATAGCCTGGTAAATCATCATTTCTTTCTACAACACCATTAATATTCTTTGATAATATTCTTGTTTGATTCCATTCTTTATTTTGCATATTTAATTCTTCTTTTTCTGCTTCTCCTATTCTTTTTTTTACTACATATTTTGCATATTCTTTTACAAATTCTTCTTCATTTTTATTTATTGGATTTTTCACTTTTTCATTTTCGTTATTTGATTTTTTTATTGGTTTTTTATATTTATTTTTCTTTTTATTAAAATTAAATAATTCATTTTCTTTTTCTAATATATTTTTTAATTCTTCTAAAATTTCAGGATTGTAATTAAATTTTTTATTCATTTTTTCCTTTTCTTCAATTTCTTTTAATAATTCTTTATTTTTTGCATCTTTATATCTTTCTTCTAATTCAATTAATCTTTTACCATTTTCTTCTCTTTCTTTTTGAATATCTTCTAAATTCATATATTCAACTTTATTTTGAGTTTGTACATGTTTTAAAACTTGATAAACACCATTTTCAGCTTTTATAAATTGAGTTTGAACATTTTTTTCTTTTAAATTTTCATTTTTATAATAATTTAACGGAGAATAAGGTTTATTATTTTGTTCGTATTTTAATTTAGTTTCTTCTTGTAAATTATTTAAATGATGATCAATTACATGAATTAATTGAGAACTAATTCCTTGATCAGGAGGCATTGATTGAATAATAGAATTTATATTTTCTAAATTTGATTGTTCGTTATTAAGATAATTTGAACTAAATTCATATAAATTAATCTTATTTTTATTTTGTTTTCTTAACTCTTCTTCATATAAATCACTTGGATTTATATGCTTTTTTAAATTTGAACTATTAATTCTAAATGAATTTATTGAATCTTTTTCTTTAATTTGTCTTGGTTTATTTTTATATCTATCATGAACTTCTTCATTTTCATTCATACTTCTTATATTTACTTTATAATTAATAGGATCATTTAATTCTTTTTCTCTAAATTCTGTTGTTATATTTGCTGCTTGACCTAAAAAATTCATTTGTTTTTAATTATAATTAATTATTTAATATAAAATAAATTATAATTATTTAATAATGGGAAATTCAACTGGAAAGGAAGAACTTAATTTAGATTATTTCATCACTCATTATGAAATATCTTCTTTAGAAGAAAATGAAGTGAAATGTTTAATTATTTTAGGGAAATTATATAAAATTTTCGAAGAAAATCCAAATGTATATCAAGAATATAAAGAAAATCAAGATAAGCTTTCTCAAAAAAAAAATATTATGTCAAATTTAAAAAAAGAAGAAATTGATATTGACTCATTAAATAATCCAAATATTTACATATCAAAACCAGTAAAATATCAATTAATGATTGCAAATTTACTTATAAAAAAATTTAAAGACATTCGTATTTATTTTATGCTAATAAAACTGGTTAAATTTATATTAAAGGAAACTGATTTTTTTAAAATTTTTACTAAAAATTGTTTAGAACAAATAAATAATTTATTATCAAATCCTAGTATTGAAGATATATTTGTAATAGAAGCTTGTGAATTATTAATTTTAGTAATAGAACAATTTAAAACAGATTTTACAATTTTAATAAATCAATTAACAAATTTAAATAAAATATTTGATATTCCCAAAAAAATAAAAGAAGGAAATATTGTACAAAATTATAAGTTAAGTATAGCTTTATCAAAATTATTAGAGAAGTGTATATCATTATTAATATATATGCAAAATAAATCTAAATTTTTTAAATATGAAACTAAAAAAGAATTAAATGATTTTATTAAAAAAATAGTCGGGTCAGAATATGGAGGAAATACTTTTTTTTATCAATTTTTAGTTGATTCACTTACAACAGAATTAATTGAAAATAATATTGATACAATTAAACCTTTTGATGTTAAAGAAGATTTAATGAATAGTTTTAGAAAATCTAGAAAAAAATTTGAGGTTAAAAATAAAATTAATGAAGATAAAGAAGAAAGTGATAATAGTGATGATTATAAATATATTCATGAATTAACTAAAAAGATTAATGCTTATTATGATGATTATTATAAAGATTTAAAAGATGTTGAAACTTATCCTTTTATTGTTTTAAATATTTTTGGAGAATTATCTAAATTAAATGTAATCTTTTTAGAAAAAATGAAAAATCAAGATGAAAAAATTATAAATCCTGAAAAAGAAATAAAAGGTTTATTAAATATACTTTTATTAAATAAAAAATTATTAACTTTAGAAGAATATAAAAATCCACAAGAAGAATATCAGAATAATTTTAAGGTTAGATATTATATAAAATTATCAAATAAAATATTAGGTTTAATTATTACATATTATGTTTTATATTGTATTTCAGGTAATTTAAAAGATGGTTTTTTTATTGATGATTTTAATCCAAATGTAAATGAAGTTAAATTTAATAAAAGTATTTCTGAATTATTTCATATTTTTGAACAAAGCATTGAACCTAATATAAGATTTTTAATTTGTTCTTTTTTCTTAGCCTTAGGTTATAATAGACAAGTTTGGCAATTATTTCTAGAATTAAATGTAGTGAATCATCCTAAAAGTTATATTATTCATTTTATAAAAGATACTTTTGATAAAAGTTATGATATTGAAAACAAAGACGAACAAATATATCAAGAAAGAATAAATTCAATATTAAAGTTTATTGAAGTTGGTTTATTTTTAACAAATGAAAAAATCTATTATTCAATTAAACATACTGATATATTTAAAAACTATTTAGAACCTTATCTTCTTTTATTTTATATTAATTGTCCAAATTATAGAGGAGATATAGTAAGAATTTTAAATATTTTTACTTTATATGATGATTGTAAATTAATTATTTTAGAACCTAAAAATAAAATTGTAAGAGAAAAAATCTTTAAAAGATTAGATGAATTATTTGAAGATTTACAAAAAGGAAATGAAATGGTAGAAGATTTAGATAAACAAAGAAGAGAAATAAATAAAAAAAAAGAATTAACTTTTGATGATTTTAAAACTCAATTATCTTTCAATGAAGATTTATTATCTAAGTTAGAAAATTATGCAAAACAAAATTTTATTGCAACTGGAAGAGAATTTTGTTATCTTGTTTCTATTTTTACTAATTTAATGATGACAAATCGATTTGAAACAAATTTAAATATTTTATGTAATGAAGATATTGATAAATTATTTTTATATAATGAAAATACAAATATCAATCTTTTCCAAAAAAAAAAATCATCAACAAGTGATAATTCAGATAATAATAAAGGAAGATTATTAATGTATCATGATTTTTTTTTAAGTTTAAATGTATTAAAATCAGAATTAGTAAAAATTCAAATTAATGATAAATCTTTTTCTAAATATATTTTCCAACTTCCACTTGCAATGGTAATGTATAATCCAGGATTAAAAATATATTTTACAAAAGGAGATAGAACAGAAAATCCAAAATTAGGAGATCAGAATTTAAATTTAAATTATTTAATTGATTTAATATCATTAAATAAAAATGACCATCAAATAACACATAAATTAATATTTACATGTTATAGATTTTATTGTAATAATAGATTTATATATACTAAACAATTTAATGATACTTTAATGGATCTTTTACCTCAAAAACATTTACAAGATATTCCTTTATTTTTAGTAAGAGAAATTTTTAGATTTTTTATTACATTAACTTCAGGAGGAAATAATTTATTATTATGGTTAAAATTAGAAAGTAATCTCCGAAATTTAATAAATGATTTCTCAAATAATAATGATATAATATTAAGATACATGAATGATGAATTAAATTGGGGAAAAGATAAAAATAATTTATTTTCAACAAACCAAGAAAAAACAATAGGAGGAATAACAAATATAACAAAAATAGAAGATCAAGCATATACAGGAAAAGTAATAATATTACCTTATAGAAATATAAAACAATATAATGATAAATATGGTATAATAACATATAATCAACAGCAATTTATTTTATCAAAGCCAATTGATTTAATACAAGATAATAATTCATTTACAATATTTTTTAGATTTTATAATCCAATAATTAAAACAGGTCAATGGCATACTTTAATTCAAGATGAAAGTGGAATAATGTCTTTAATATCAATAGATAAAAATGGAAAAAGAATTGGTTGTTTTGGTATTAATGGAGAATTCTTAGATTCTGGAATTGATTTAGAAAATGAAGATTTAAAAAATCAATGGCTTCAAATTTCTTTTGTTTTTAAAGCTGTTAATAATAATAAAGATTCAAATAGTGTTATTGGTGAAGTTCAATGGTATTTAAATGGTATTTTAAGACAAGGAACTAAAAATATTATTAAAGGAAATAAGGTTGTTTCTCAAAATAATAATAATTTAGAAATTCATAGGAAAATTATGTATATTGGAAATAGTAGAGATTATAATGAACCTTTTGGAGCTTTTTGTGATTTAAGAATTTATAAAGAAGAAAAAATTGATTTTGATGAAGATGAAGATGATGATGATGTTATTAAATTACTTTTAGATTCTACTGATAGAATTGTTGAATATATTAAAATTACTAAATATTTAAGTTATGAAGTTTTATATTTTATTGTTAAGTTTTTTAATAATATGATTGTTAGCAAACATAATTCTCAAAGAGAAAGAAGAAATCAAGAACATGATGTTTCTAAATATTTAAATTTCCAAGTTGTAATGAAATTATGTGAAGAAGGATTTAGTTATACTGATAAAGAAGAATTAAAAAAAGAACTATCAAAATATTTAAAATTATTAACTTAAATAATTAATTTAATTTTTTAAAAAAAAATTCAAAATTAAAAATAACAAAAAAAAAAATACTTAAATAATTTTGAAAAAATAAAAAGTAAATATATAAATCTAATGGAGAAACAGCAGAAGACTAAATATCAGATCCTTAATTAATGGAAAAATAATCAGAATATCATTTGTTATTATAATCAGTACATAAAATATTAGATGAAAAAAAGGAATTGACATTTCTATTCTCTAGGTCAAAATTATGATGATTATCTTTGTTATAATTTTGAGGCTTAGAGACTTAAATGGAGTTTTCTTATTAACTGTTATTTTATGCAGTTTGTAAATTCTTTTGATTATGTACTATATTTTTAACTACGTTTAAACATAAAATGAATAATTATTGTTTATTAATTTCTATTATATGGGTGAAATAGTGTTTTTCCGAGAGTTAAAATACTTTTGGAACTAGTTATTTTAGAATTGAATATTATTCCTCTTACTTTTCATGTTATTTAATTTTATTATAGGAAATTGTTAATTTTCTTATTAAATATTTGAAAAAATGAATTGAATTTTTCAGAGAATATTTTTTTTTCTTAAAGGGTTTTTTTCTTTCTTATTTTATTTTTATTTTATTTCATTATTTTTTTGGCTTTTTTTTTTAATATTTTTATACATTATTTGATGGTATATAGTTTTATTTTTTTATCTTGATTTTATTTAATTTAATTTTTATTAGTGATAAAACAAATTTTCAGTTTCATTGAATGAATATTTTTTTAAAATTTTAGTATTTAACCTCAGTAAATTGATAAATTTTCCATTATTGTTAATTTCAATTTATTTATTTAATCAAACTTATCAATTTTTTTTAACAAATAACTGATATTTAAGGAATTATAGAAAATTATTTTCCATTAAATTTAATTCCTTAAGAGAAATTTAATGTCTACATAATGATTATTCCAATAAATTGACAATCGTTAAATTTTAAAGTAATTAAAATGCTGTAAAAAGAAATTTATGAATATTATAATTTCACAAATTATTTTATTTATGCATATTTTTTTTAAATATATCAAACTTAATATTAAAGTATTTCATCACAATTAGTATATTTTACAATACTAATTAAGTTTCATTACTTTTAAATACATTAGTCAAATTAATAAAAGAATTATTTTTGAATATTTATTTTTTTCAACTTTTTAAAATAAGTAATAACAATAGTTTAAGAAGTTCATTTGCTTTATCAATAACTAAATCAAGAAATACTATTGATTTTATTTTTTCATTTATTTACTTTCTGTTTTTGAGAATTTTTCTATCAAATTTTCTCCTTTGATCTCACTGGCAAAAGTAGCTTTTTGACTAATCAAAACCATTATATAAATTTTTCATAAAAACACTTTCTTTATTTAAGTTATTTATTGTTTTTTCTATATCTAACTCTGATAATTTTATATCATTAGATATTATATAGATTAAAAATATTTCATATTTTTAAAAAGGTTTAAAATATAATTAACTTATTTTGAATTATTATTATAAATAACTTCTCCTTTAAATACATTAATTTAAAATTAAAAACATAAAAAAATTTAAAAAATATGTCAAAAATTCTTTTAAATTCTTTAAACCGAGAATTAGGAAATTGTTATGTGGCAAATTGTAATTATTGTGCATCAAAAGATCAATGTGATCAATGTAAACCAGGATATGAATCATTAAATTCTAAATGTTATAGTACAAAATGTCAAATTTTCACAAAATGTAAATATTGCACTGAATTAGATTGTGTTCATTGTGAGAAAGGATATAAAATATCATATGGCTTTTGTGAAATAGATGAAAATTTATTTAAACTTCATATTCTTTTAGGAGTAATTCTTCCATTATTTATTATATTTATTATTATATTATCATGTATATTATATTGTAAAAGAAGAAATAAAAAAATATCTCAAAAAGTAATAAGTGCAGATATTATAGGACAAAGAAAACCAACTTCAGGACAATATATTATAATCAATACTACAAATATAAATAATTCAGGTACAATTTCTTTTAGTGATGATAAAACAATTTCAAGTGCTTCTATTGGGTTAATTAATAAAATAAAAAAAAATGTTATTTCTTCTAAATTTAAAGGTAATAATAATAATAACAGTAATCATTGTATTTTATGTGAGAAATCTATTTTTTCTTTCTCAACTTGTGGTTGTGGTTTATGTAAAGAACATAGTGTTGAAAAAGATCAAAAATGTCCTATTCATAATTGTTTATTAGAAGATAATATGGTTATTAAAAAGGAAAAAAAGAAAAAATTAGAAAAGAAAAATTCAAATAATTCTGATGATGATGTTAAAATGTGTCCTGTTTGTAAAATCAAAAATGGAACTGTTAGTTTTAATTGTGGTTGTCCTGTTTTACTTTGTACAAAGTGCTTTAATGATAATGTTTATGTATTTAAATTTAATAGATGTCCAGGTTGTAATAAACCTTATGATTCAAAGGGTTAAAAAATGAAATATTATTCATCTTTTGGTTTTTATGATATTTATTATTTAATTGTTGGATTTTATTATAAAGGCATAATAGATTTATTTAAATAAATATAAATATGAAGGTATTAATTGTCTTTTGACAAAAAATTATAATTAAATAAATTAATAATTAATTAAGTACACTTAATATTTTCTCTTCTAAAAATGGAACTAACATTGGATTTACTAATAAGGTAACATCATTAATATTCATTGATAAAAAAATAGGTTTATTTAATTTTTGGGTTAAACTTTGACTAATTATTTTACTATAAGAATTAGGAATATCATCAATTAAATCAGAAGAAGCAACATAACCTAAAGTAGGAATTGACATATCTAAATTATCAAAACTCATATTTGAATTCCCAATATAAATATAATAAGAATCTTTCATTGTTAAAACTTGAAGAGGAATATCATGATTAGAAAAACTAAGAATATAATTTTGATTTTTCATTCTTGCTTAAATAAATAAAATAATAATTTAAAAAAAATCAATTAAAAAAAAATTATAATAAAAAAATGTCTACAATAGGAATAAGATCATCACTTAAGCAAAAAGGAAAATCAAAGGAAATAAAACAAAGAACATCAATTATAACTTTAAATAATAAAATATCAAAAAAATTAGCAAATGTGAAAAAAAATATAAAGCCAGATCCAGGAGAAGAAAATAAACCAATAATAAAATGTCCTAATTGTTTAAACCTTACAAAAAATTATCTTCAAATATCATGTCAACACATATTATGTGGAGTATGTATATCAAGAATTTTATTAGAAAAAGACTTTGAATTATTAAACCCAGAAAAAAAATATTTTTCAATTCAATGTCCAATATGTAATATAGGATCAATAGATACTTCAATAGAACAAATAGAACCAATAATAAAAGAAACTTTAGAATTAAGAGGAAAAATACAAAAAAATTTATGTATTGTTCATAAAAAAATTGGAGATGGATATTGTATAGAATGTAAAAAATGGATTTGTGAAGATTGTAAAAATTTATTTCATAATGAATATTTTAAAGATCATCATTTTATAGAAAAAGAACCAAATCCTAAAATTATTTGTAAAGTTCATCCTGAAAATGAATGTGATATGTTTTGTAATGATTGTCATCAGTTAGTTTGTCATAAATGTTCTTTAAAAGGAGAATATCATGATATTCATAGAGTTATTACTATTGAAGATTTTAAAAAAGAAAGTTTAGATATGAAGAAAAATTTAAAAAATCGAAATTTTGATGATTTTTCTAATTTTTTAAGATCTATTGAAGATAGATTTAAATACGATTGTAAAAACAATGTTGATGATAAAAAAAATATTATTAATGAATTAATTGAACAATTGAAAAAAATGAGTGAAAGTTTAGATAAAATAAAGGAATATAATACTTTCATTGATAATTATTTTAGTGTTATTAAAAATTCATATTTTAATTTTTATTATGATTTAAAAGACAAAGAACCAACAATAAAAACCTTAAATTTTTTAAATAAAATATCGAAAGAATTATTTGAAATTGAATTTAAATCTGAATTTCAAGAAAATTTAGAATCAATAAGAGATCAAATTGAAAAAATAGATAAATCTAAATTTTTTTATCATAAAACAAAATTTATTCAACATCCACTTCATTTAGATAAATCATTTCAAGTTAATGACACTCAATTATATTGTATTAAACAATTACAAGATGGTAAATTAGCAACAGCAGGAAGTAATAATAAAGTAAATATATGGAATTTAGAAACTTTAAAATGTGAAAAGGAATTAAATGAACATTCAGATTCTATTTTTACTTTAATTCAATTAAAAAATGGTTTAATCATCACAGGTTCAGGAGATAAAACAATTAAAATATGGGATTTAGAATATGATCCTGTTAAATATCAAAAAGAAAATTCTGAGAATATTTTATCAAAAAGTCATGAAAATAGTATTTCTCATAATGAAAACTCAAAAAAAGAATTCAGTAAAAACAACTATGAAATAATAGATGAAGAAAAAGATGAAAATAATAATGAAAAAAAAGATGAAAATAATATAGAAAACTCAAATAATAATGAAAATGATAAAAAAGAAGAAAATAAAAATAATGAAGAAGAAAAAGTATCTCAAAGTATGCCAGAAATAATAATTCCTAAAAATAATTTAAAAGAAAAAGCAAATCAACAAAATAATAATTTCCAAAGTATAAAAACACTTGAAGGACATAAAGGACCAATTTTTTCAATAATAGATTTAGAAAATAATTCAATATGTTCAAGTTCAAAAGATAATACAATAAAAATTTGGTCTCTTACTAATTATACTTGTGTTCAAACTTTAGAAGGTCATACTAATAGTGTAGGTTGTTTAATTAAATATGATAATAATAATATTATTTCAGGAAGCTCAGATTCTAAATTACGTATATGGGATTTAAATAAAGAAAATCCAAAAGGAATTATTTTATCAGGTCATACTAATGGAATTTTTTGTATTTTATTATTAGAAGATGGAAACATTGTTTCTGGTTCTTGTGATAAAAATATTAGAATTTGGGATATTAAGAATATTAATGAAAAAAATAAAGATAAATGTATTGGAATTTTAAAAGGACATTCTGGTTATGTTTGGAGTTTAATTCAATTAAAAGATAATAATAAAATTGCTTCTGGATCAAGTGATAGAACTATTAGAATTTGGGATTTAGTTTCTTTGGAATGTGTTTTTTATATGAATGCTCATCAAGGAGATGTTTCTTGTATGTGTGTTTTAAATGATGGAAAAATTGCTACTGGAAGTATTGATAAAAATGTTAAAATTTGGGAAGAGTAATTGTTTTATTTTTTTATATTTAAAATCGACAAATTTTTTTTTTTTAAGTCTAATTTGATTTTTTTTTGTTATAATTTTTATTATTTATTATTTTATTTATAGTAAAATTGCTAATAATAATAGAATAAAAAATTTATTATATGAAATAAACCTACATGATAGAATTTCAATAATACAATTTGATGAATTATAAAATAAATGAGCTCTAATAGTTTCTCTTTCATAATATAATAAATAATTTAAATCATTTTGGCTTAATTCATCTCTACAAGAAAATCTTTTATTAGTATGACATTGATTATCATATCTTTTATTAAGTAGTTTTAAATATTTTTTCCACATTTTTTTATTTACACTTCTTGAAATAGGACAATAAGCTTTATCATCATTTCTAAAACCACAAGAACATTCTTGAGTAACAATAACAGGTTTCATATTAATATAATAACCAGTAGTATAATTACATATTTCTCCAATTGAACATTCAATAAAACCATCTTTATTAATTCTTCCTTCACTAACATTATAATAATTTAAAGAAGCACATTGATTAGTTTCATTATTAATTAATCCAGTTTCACATAATAAATTATCTGGGTTTGTTTTATTTAAATATGTTCCATTTTCAAGAGAAAAATAAGGAATACAAGTATTATTTAAACAACCTAAATAATTTTTACATTCAAAATAATCTAAACAAAATTGATTTTCACTTTTTTGTTCTTGACAATATAATCCATTGCAAAATAATCCTTTATTACAATCTATATGTTCTTTACATTCAGCACCAGATGGTCTTCCTGAACAAATACCTTGTTGACAAATACCAATATCAGGAAAATTTCCTTTTATACATTGTGAATGAATATTACATTCTTCACCTGGATATTTAATTTCAAAATTATCTTTATTTTCATTTTGAATACATGTTGAATTATAAGTATAATTATATGTTATTTGTTCTTGTTTATAATCACATTTATAATTTTTATTACATATATTTTGTAAATATACTTTTATATCATTGCCTTCTTTATTAAAAGGATTTATTGAATAAGCACAAGTTTTTGAATCTAAAAGAATTTCTTTAGGATTATTACATAAATATATAGGACATTGAAATTTTTTATTTTTAGGATAAGGAGGTGTTGAATCATAGCCTAAAACAGTTTCTAAAGAACAAGGAGTATCATCAGAATATATTCCATTATTTTCAAATAATATTATATTTCTTTTTAATTTATTATATTCTTTCCTAATATCCCAATTTTGACGTAATATTTCCCTACAATAATTATTTCTTAATTCTTCTGAATTACAATATTTTATATATTCTGGTTTTAATGTTTCTTTAATATTTTTTAATATTTCATTCCATAAATCAATTAAGTCTAATTCTCCTTTAGGACATTTTTTAATTGGATCTTTTGATAAAGAACAAGAACATTTTTCAAGAATAATAGAAGTATTAATTGAAGTAGTATAAAAACAATTATTTTTAATATCATCACATTCACTTTTAATTAAACCAATATTCATACAAATATTATTATATGCTCTTCCATTTTCACATAATAAAGGATTATCTGTATTATTTCCAATAGGAAGAGAAAATAATTTAGTACATGTGTTATTAAAACATAATGAATTTCTTTCACAGTGATTTGAAGAAGTACAATATTCTCCTATTTTTTTTAATTTCTGACATGTAAAATTTTGACAAGAAAAACCAAAGTAACATTGTTGAGAAGTTAAACACATTTCTCCTTCTTTAACTCCTATACATGTTCCATTTTCACATTTTGATATTAAACAATCATTGTTTGATTCACATTTTCCTCCTGGATATGCTAATTTATCATATTCATATTCTGAATTTCTACATCTGGAATCAGAAAATGTTGAAAAAGAACAATTGTATAAATTATCACATTTATGTAAGATATAACTATCTGATTCTTTTATTGAACAATAATTACCAGGAATTTTACCACATTCATATTTTGGACACTCTCAATTTTCAAATTTGGAATTTATGAATAGAAAATAATTTAAGATAATTAAAAGGAGAAACATTTTAAAAAAATATTTTCATTTTTTTTAAAAAAATAGAATAATAAATAATTAAAAATTAATTAGTTAAATATCTAGTATTTCATTAATAATAATTTAAAAAAGTTTAATCATTTAATAACTTTTGTTTTTAGTTGAATAATCTTCATTATTCTATTAAAATATTATCTGGTTTTAAATCACCATGAACTATATTATATTTACTTATATTATAAATAAATTTTAATATAGTTTTAGTAAATAATTTTAATTGAAAAATATCTGATGTTAATTTCATTAAAAAATGTCCTTTTTTAATAGAATAAATTCTTTCTGTTCCTAAAAATTCACCTTTTAATTTAAAAGTCATCAGATAAATTATATCCTCCTTTTTCACAAATAATCATATATCATTATTATCTTCTATTGATTCATATAAATATATCATTAAATCACTTTTATGATTGAAGATAATTTATTATTTCTATTTCTCTTATTGCCATTTGACTACTATGATTTATTTCTTTATTATTTTTATTTATTATTTTATCAAATGAGTCTTTATTTTTTGTTTTACTGCAAATTAATTTTTCTTCATTTGTTAAATATTTTGGTTTGTCTGTTTCATATTCAAACAAATCTGAAGTATCTACTTTTGGTGAATGATTTGATGAATAATTTATTAAGTTTATTGATTCTATTATATTATTACTACTATATTTTGAATGATTCAAATTTATTTTTTTAGTTTTTTGAAATGTATTTGTTTTTTTTTATGTTTTTTGTTGATGTATTTTTTGATTTTATGTTTGAATTTCTATTATTATTATTATTTGAATTAATTGAATTTTTACGATATTCATTTGTATTTGTATTTGTATTTGTATTTGTTGTATTATTATTTAAATTTATATTTCAATTAATTGTTGAATTTTTTCTTGATTGACTTACTTTTTTATTTATTAATACATAATTATTTTCTTTTTTGTTGAAAAATCTTTAAATAATTTTGGACTACATGATGATTTAACTCTTACTGATTTTTCTCTTTTTATAATAAAGTAGTCTCTTTGAAAATCTTTTTTATTTTTTATTAATGGTTTTTTTGTCCATATTAAAGGAGTTTTATATGATCTTAATTTATTTTCTTCAATTTCAGAACTTTTTAATATATTTTTATCCTCATTAAAAAAATTTGTTTTTAGAACTATTGATTTTAGTAAAATTATTTTATATAATTTTTCTCTTGAATTTAATAAAGGTGAAAAATTTTTTTTATCATTAATAAATTTAGGAGTTAAATTTGGATTTGTAATTTTTGATTCATTAAAAAGTTTAGTTTTTTTTGTTGTAATGAATTCTTCATTTTTAAGAAATATATATTTTAAATTATAAAATATCAATTTTTCAATTTTTGCATTTGAAAAAATATAATTTTCTTTAATCGTTCATTCAACCCAAAAGAAATAGAACAATATCATGAAAAAATGAAAAACGATGAATTAACAATAAAAGATATTCTTGATTATGAAGATTTAATTCAAGAAATAAAAATTCAATTTCTTTATTTATTTTTTTGTCGAATGAAATTTTTAAAAAAGTAATTGATTATTAAAATGCCTGAAATAGATGATAATAAAAAAGGACATAAATTTCCTTTTAATTCAACTTAAATTTTATGTTGTAATCATGATGCAATAACTAATATTTTTCTTACTGAAAATCAAGTTGTTATTGATGAAAATATAAATGAAAAAGAAACAATTATTGATGTAGATATTGATAAATTATAAAAAGAAGAAGAAAAGAATGAAGAAAAAAAAGAAAAAGAAAAAGAAAAAAAAAGTGGATATAATGTAGAGAGATTTGTTCTTAAGATATAAAATGGGAACTATAATTTGGTCTCCTTTAGAAGGTGATGTGATGATGGTTTACTTGAGGATATTTGAGATATATTTTGCTTATTTAAATAATTACAATTAAATATTTATAAAATAAAAAGATATATTTTTATTAACTTTAAATCAATAATAGAATATTTTTAATATTAAATATTAAAGATAATAACTTTTTTAATATTAAATATTAAAGATAATATGGGACAAGACTTCAATATTGATATCAAATCAAAAAATATTCAATTTATGAATGAAAGTCAATCAATGATTATAACAAATAAAAATTATTTGAGTTATATATGTAATGATCTTGTGCAAATATATAATTTAAATTTAAAGGAAAATAACTTTAGTTTAAATTATAGAAATTCAATTTATTTATATTTAAATCAAAGGAAATCAATGAATTTAAAAATAATTCTTTTTTTTATCAACCTATAGATATAAACAATGAAGAATTATATTTTTATAAGAATAAAATAATATTACATTATGATATATTGAACAATGACTACTTTAAATATTATGAGAAATTTGAATTAAAACAAAAATTAATAAAACAAATTTTTGACAAAAACATACTTGATAACAATATAATAATAAAAAATGAAGATAGATTTAATTTATTAATTTATTTAATTATATATCCTGAAGATGATAATACAAATCAATATTTGTTAAATTTATTGATTTCAAATAAATGTAATGATAATGATATTAATGATATAATTGATAAAACAAATTTTAAACTTATTACAAATAAAGGGAATAAATATTTGTCAAATGGTGAATTAAAGTATGATAATATCGAACATTTATGTAAAGATAACTTTATTATTAAATATGATAAAAATAATTATAATAATACTAATAATATTATTAATAATAAAGAAGTATATTCTTTTGATTTTTTATTAAATAATTCATTATTAAATGATAGTTTAATTGAAATTAAAAGTTTTTTAAAAGAAATTGTAAAAAGTCATGTTTTTAAACAACTTTTTAAATTGTTATATGATGATAAATATAAAGATTTTTTTAATGATAATGATTTTGTTAATAAATTTATTGAATATTATTTTCGATTTGTTCCTTATAAAAGTAATAATAATTGTGGAATGACTGATAGATTTTCATTCATATCTTATATTTTCCTAGAAGAAAAAGAAATTTCAAAAAATTTAAGTAAAAAGGAAATAACAGATATTTTAAAAATAGGAAGAATTATTGTAATAACTATTCATGAAATTAATCATAATGTATATTCATATATTTTACATTTCTTTAATTATCTTAATCTTTCTTTTGAAACTCCAAGAAAAAAAAATGTATATGAAATCAGAGAAGGAGGACTTTATATTGAGTTAATATTATTTGGTAAAATAATAAATGAAATAACTTTAGCAGAAATTTGTTATATTTTAAATATTGACAATTACAAAAAGAGTTTAACAGAATTTCAAAAAGGTTTCATGAATTTAAAAAAAGATGATTTAAAAATTAATGGAATTTTTTCAAAATTTAATGAAATAATTGATATTGAAAATTTTGGTGAAATAAGAAATATTACAATTAAAACTAAAAATCTTTCTTATATTAATTTGAAAGATACTAAAATTACTATTCCAATGAGAAGGAATTGTGTTTTAGGTAGTCATAGGGAAATTAATATTGAACCAATAAATGATTTCTTCAAAAAATATCATAAAATAGAATAAAATTAGTTTAAAAAAAAACATAATTGAATTAAATTATTAGTTATAAACATTAAATTTTAATCAAAAATTTTAATTCTGTTATATAATTTTATAAAAAATAAAATTTTATTTATTGATTTATATATAAAATATAATAAATACAATGAAAAAATAATAAAGCTCTTTATAAAAACAATTTATCTTTTTAAAAAATTTAAGAAATTCACTCTGTTGTGTTTATTTGTTTTTATCAAAAAACAATGAAAAAAAATACTTTTCCAAATTTTTTTAATTAAATTATTTAGTTATTAATTAGAAAATAAAGTATATTTAATTTTAATTTAAAAGGATGAAATTTTTCTAGAAAACATTTTGAGATCTTTTGTTTAGATATTTAGTTCTAAAACAAATGTTTTAGGTAAATTTGAAAATGACATGATAAAACTGTTTCATTTTGTGAATAAATCAATTAATTTTGAAATTTTTTCACTCTTTAAGATTTTTTTTAATACAAAATATATTCTAAAAACGAAGTAAATCCCAAATTGGATAAATGCTCTTTTTAATTATTTAAGAATAATAATTATTCTTAAAACGATGAACTATTAAATTGTTTGTATTAAGTTGTAAAATCTTTTTTAATTGTTTTGAAGTTAATTTAAATTATATTATTTATTTTTTTTACCATTAATGAATTATAATTAATTTAAAAAGATTTGGAATTTACATTAATATAAACAATGAAAAATATTTAAAAATAATATCTTCATAAAATAAAATTTAGTAGAAAGCTTTATCTTATAATTAGAGTTAAAAATTTTAAAACATTGAAAAATATAATTCTATTTAAATAAAACCTTAATCAAAAAATTAATTATTTTAATGAGCATATTCTGTTATTAAATTCATTATTTATTCGAGAATATTTTAAAAAATTAAAAATGAATTTTGTGAAGTTTTTAACTTTACTTATTCTTATTTTATTTCAAATTACAAATATTAAAACATCTTTAGCAACTTCTGAAATAACCTTAACACAATTAAGTGATACTTCTGAAATTGAATTTACAGATAAACTTTTGATTTGGCCTGAAAATTGTAAATTAAGTGTTAAGGATATAAATGGCAGAGAATTAGCAAATGAAAGAGATTATATATTTATTAATGAGAAAGTTGAGAATAATACAGTTTCAATTTCTGTGAGTGAAAGAGACAGTGGAACAAGTGGTGAATGTAGATATTATTATGCTGAGTTATCAGATACAATGTCACTGAATCATACTGGGATGTTTATATTTAAAGATTATTCCAATTTGATTATTAATTTGAATTATGAAGGTGAAACAAATCCTATTTATTCTTTGTCTTTTAATAAATTAGGAGGAGATGATGATTTAACATTTACCATTCAAAATGATTTAGCTGTAAAAGAATTTAAAATATCAAATTCATATCCAAATAGAATATTATATATTAATAGAAATAATTTCTTAAAAAATTGTTTAAACGAAGAACCATATAAATGTTCAATTAATATTAATATTACTTCAAATAATATTCCATTTAAATTACTTATAAACAATGCAAATGATAATTCTCATGCAACATATTTAAAAGCAAATGAAATGATTTTAGGTGTTGCTCAAGCTTTTAATCCTTTATATTTCTATAGAGAAATTCCTTATGGTAGTTCAGGAGAAGTTTTTATTAATTATAAAAGAGGAGGAACTATAGTTTATAGTAAAATTGTTAATAAAGGAAGTAATGGGATAATTTCTGAATTTTCTCCAAAAGATTTGGGTAATTTTGATTATTATAATAAAAAATTAACTTTTCATTCTAATTCATGTACTAATACAAATGGATGTGAATTATATATTGGAATATTTGTGAATGATTATCTAATAGAAGATCCTGGGGAATTTTCAATCTTTTTAAAATTCACTGATGATTACAATAAAAAAGATGTAAATCTTTTACCAAATGAATTTGTTTTTGGAACTCTAATTTCAGAAAATCAAATAGCTTCATATTCCATTAAAATTACGAAAAATAAACTAAATTTCATTTTTGAAAATAATTATTGTAAATTAACTATTCAAAATAATCACAATTCAAATATACCTTATTCATGTGAAAGAGAATTTTGTACAATTGATAATGATTTATCTACAAATGATGTATTAACATTCAAAATAATTTCTTTAATTAAAAACTCATTCTATTCGTTGAAAATTAGTTTTCCTGAAAATTCATTAAGTCAAATAATTACTTCAGAACACACAGATTATTGTTATATAAATGATAGTAGTCAAAATAATATATGTTATTTTGTAGTTCCAATCAAAGGATATGAGAACATAACCAATGTTTTATTTTATATAAATAACAATGATTATCCAAAAAGTTTTAATCCAAATATTAAGTTTAGTCAATCTAATAAAACATTAGATAACTACAGCGAATTAAATTATGATTTCAATTGTGAAACAATAAATAATATAAATATTTATTATAAATGCACAATTAATAAAATTGAAGAAAATGATTTAGAAAATATAATAGTAAAAATAGAATCAAACAAAAATGGATTAATAACATTAATGAATGGAAAATATCCAAATTATCAAAAAAAAACTCTGAATCCTAACACAGGAATAATCATTCATTCTGAAAATGATAATATTGAATTTAATTTATATGGAAATACATTACAATTTACTGAATTTATTAATATAAATAATGGAGGAACAATATCTAATTATCTTGATTATGATGATGAATCAATTTCTGAAGGTAATTTTGAACATAATATTATTCCAAGTGATACATCATTTAATTATAATGGAGAAAAGAGTGATATTTTATTAAGATATAAATCATCTCCAAATAATACATTAAATATTCA
>JAEEGK010012608.1_pt1 | contig 19173 bp, 18 predicted proteins | sample 8958771 | NCBI WGS metagenome assembly JAEEGK01 (sample SAMN16246547, study PRJNA631951) | gut metagenome | biome: gut microbiome; feature: rumen; material: SC-attached | host: Bos | place: Iran: Karaj | collected 2018-10
CCAGCGTATGAGACAGCTGGCTGTTCAGGCTGCAAACGGAACCAATACGACCGAGGACAGAAGCGCGATCCAGCAGGAGATCAACCAGCTCCAGGCCGAGATCCAGAGAATCTCGACCACCACCGAGTTTAACACCAAGACCCTGCTCGACGGAAACCTCGACAAGAATTCTTATACCAACAACACCTACGTTAACCTGATCTACTCTTCGGATACCGTAGAGAGCATCGATTATTCTATGAATATTACAGTGGATCCCAGACAGGCGGTCGTAGTCGGCGGAGTGCCCACATTTGACGAGATCGGCGAGGACGAGGGCGGTTCCATTACGATCAACGGTTATTCGCTGTACTTCTCCGAGGGCATGTCTCTCGAGACCTGCTACGCAGGCATCAGAAACCTCTGCGACCAGATGAACATCAAGGCGTTCTTCGGCGACGGTCCCGATTCCGACGGACCGATCGAGACCGCAGGATATACCGAGACCGGCATCGGCGAAGGCAATCTGATCTTCATGTCGAACGGCTACGGTTCTTCGCAGAAAGTCAGCATCCAGTGCAACAACGAGGCGCTTGCCGATCTGTTCGGACTCAGCACCGAGACAGTTACCTCTTACGGAGTTGACGCACAGGTAGAGCTCGGCGACGGCTTCGGAACCACGGCGACCGCATCTGCGAGCGGCGATATCGTATATGTTAAGGACAATAACAATTTTGAGATGAGATTCCAGGTTACTCCCGGAGCGAGCCAGACCATGTTTACCGATGCTGCGGGCGACGGAAGCGAAGACGCATCGTACGCGGAGGGCGAGATCCTTGAGTCCGTGACCACTCTTCTCGAGGCGGGCCCGATGTACCTTCAGGTAGGCGCGAACGAGCATCAGGATATGGAAGTTAAAATCCCGAGGATCGATCCCGTAACGCTCGGCATCGCAAATATAAATGTCTGCACCGAAGAGGGCGCGCAGCAGGCGATCACCCTTTACGACAACGCGGTAAACGAGGTATCTGCTATCAGAGCTAAGCTCGGCGCGTACCAGAACAGACTTGAGCACACGATCAATAACCTCGAGACCACCGACCTGAACATGACCGAGTCGATGTCGCGTATCGAGGACGTTGATATGGCCGAGGAAATGACCAATTACACGCAGCAGAACGTACTCGACCAGGCCGGCACCGCAATGCTCGCTCAGGCGAACGAGAGGCCCCAGAACATCCTTCAGCTGCTCCAGAGCTGATAATGAAGTCTGAAACGGTAAACATTGCATAATGATTCGGAGACAGGATAAATAATGGACAGAAGCAGACAGAAGGATTTTGCGAGGAGGATCTCGCAGGCCAACAAAACCGAGCTTGTTGTTATCACATATGATATAATACTTGAAGAGATTGACTGCGGAGTAAAGGCGTTCGCACAGGACGGCAAAGAAGAAGGAAGGGCTGCGCTCAAGTCGGCGCAGAAGTTCCTTGCGGAGTTGATGAGCGTGCTGGATTACAAATATGCGATATCCAAACGCCTCTTAAACCTCTACGAATACGTACAGCGCATGCTGGTGGCGAGCGACATTGCGGGCGAAGACCGCGGGCTCGACGGCGCGAAGAACGTGATCTCAGGTCTCAGAAAGGCGTACGCCGAGATCGCTCCCCGGGACGAGTCCGGAGCGGTCATGGAGAATTCGCAGAATGTTTACGCGGGCCTTACCTACGGTAAGGGCAGCTTAAACGAGATGAACATGTCGGACGGCTCGAACAGGGGATTCCTTGCTTAAGCGCCGGCACCGGACATTTACACGGACAGGTGGGATCATATGGACATACAGGTCGGCGACATTGTAAAGATGAAAAAGGCCCATCCCTGCGGCAGCAGCGAATGGGAGGTGCTCCGTACGGGAATCGATTTCAGGCTCAAATGCAGGGGCTGCGGGCATATGATAATGATCCCGAGAACGCAGGCGGAGAAGAATATCAAGGACGTCACAAGGGCCGAATAAGGCCGGGAAAATACAAAATCAGCAAGAACCGTAAAAAGTTCTTGCTTTTTTTTGACATAGGTGCTAATATATCCGATTGTGATATATTATTTTCCTTGCTCTCCGCATGACGGAGGGCCAGAGACCAAAAGGAGGTGCAACGCAACTATGAACAAGTACGAATTAGCCTTAGTTGTTAATGCAGTTATCGAGGATGAAGCAAGAGCTGCAGTCCTGAACAACATTAAGGACATGATCACCAAGTTCGGAGGTCAGAACCTGAATGTTGAGGATCAGGGCAAGAAGAGACTTGCTTACGAGATCCAGAAGATGAACGAAGGATACTACTATTTCATCCAATTCGATGCTGAGACTACTGTTCCCGCGGAGCTTGAGTCAAGACTTCGCATTATGGACAATGTACTCAGATACTTATGCATTAGACGTGACGAGGAATAAGGAGGTCAGGGCCTAATGAACAAAGTCATTTTAATGGGACGTTTAACACGTGATCCTGAGGTTAGATACTCACAGGGTCAGAATTCCACCGCTATCGCAAAGTTTTCGATCGCCGTAGACCGTCGTTTCAGACGTGACGGTCAGCCCGAAGCTGATTTCTTCAATTGCACATGCTTCGGTAAGCAGGCGGAGTTTGTAGAGAAATATCTCCAGAAGGGCACAAAGGTGGTTACCACCGGTCGTGTCGAGAACGACAATTATGAGAAGGACGGCGTAAAGCATTACAACGTTCAGATCATGGTCGAGGAGATCGAGTTCGCCGAGAGCAAGAACGCTCAGGGCAATTCGGGCAGCGATAACTCAGGCAGATCCGCAGGACCTGCTCCCGCCGGTGACGGATTCATGAACATCCCCACAGGAATTGACGAGGAATTACCGTTTGCCTAAACAGGCAGGTTAACAGAAATCGAATAGGAGGTAGCAGCAATGCCGTTCAATAAGAACAGAGAACAGAATGATAAGGATGCTCCGATGAAGAAGAGAATGCCTCGCAGAAAGAAGAAGGTTTGCGCTTTCTGTGCTGACAAGACCGGAGCAGGTGTTGATTATAAGGATGTAAACAAGCTTAAGAGATTTGTTTCCGAGCGCGGCAAGATCCTTCCCAGAAGGATCACAGGCAATTGCTCGAAGCATCAGAGAGCAATCACCGTTGCGGTTAAGCGTGCGCGTCATCTTGCTCTTATGCCTTACACCGTTGAATAATAGGTGTCAGACAACCTGATCGTTCGTTCAGGACGGTACAGCCCGGCGCTGTGCCGTCCTTATTTTTTTGTTCTATTTTTCAAACGGATGTGATAGAATAACTTTGAATACAGTTTTATTCACAGCGGGGTTTAAAAATGGACAACAAACGCAGACTTGTTCCGTTCATAAAGAGCATACTCAGATGGGCACTGATACTGGCGATACTTTTGGCCGTATTTACCGTGATCGAATACACTATCGACAGGCGCGCGGGCATTTGCGCGACCGTCTTTCTCGGGCTGTACATGCTCGTTGTGCTGATCATGTTCCTCATCAAGCGCAAGACACTGGTGCTGGAGCTGGTGCGCTTCGGCGTCAATTACAGCAACGTTCAGCGAAAGCTCGATCAGGAGCTGGAGATCCCTTACGCGATCCTTGACAAGACCGGATGCATTCTCTGGTCCAACAGAAAGCTGCTCGACATGGTCGGCAACAAGATCAGGCCCAGGCAGGACGTCACGACGCTGTTCCCCGAGCTTACCCCGGAGGTATTTCCCCGGGATGAGGAGCAGGCGAACGTATTCCTCGAGTGCAATTCGATGCATTACCGCGTACTGATGAAGAACCTCACGATCGAGGGCATCCGCGACGATTCCAGGTGGGGCAGCGATAAGCTCAGACCCTCGGAGGCGTCCGGCGAGACGCTGGTGATCGCGTATTTCTACGATGAGACCGAGATCAATACCTTAAAGCAGGCTTTAAAGGACAACGAGATCGTAGTCGGGCTGCTCTATATCGACAACTACAACGAGGCTCTCGAGAGCATAGACGAGGTCAGGAGATCGCTGTTCGCGGCGCTGGTTGACCGTAAGATAAACAAGTATTTCCAGAATTACGACGCCGTCATCAAAAAGTTCGAGCAGGACAAGTACATTCTCGTCTGCCAGAACAGCAGCCTTGACGCGCTCGAGAGTTCCAAGTTCGATATCCTTGAGGACGTCCGCGGCGTTAATATCGGCAATGAGATGAATTTCACCGTCAGCATCGGTATCGGTGCCGAGGCGGGAACTTTCAGCAAGACCTACGAATCCGCGCGCGCGGCCATCGATCTGGCGCTCGGACGCGGCGGAGACCAGGTTGTTATCAGGGATAAGGACAGCGTTAAGTATTACGGAGCGAGGACCAGCTCCGTCGAGAAGAATTCAAAGGTTAAGTCGAGAGTTAAGGCGCATGCCTTAAGAGAACTGCTCGAGACCAAGGACAAGATACTCGTCATGGGCCACAGCATGCCCGATATCGATGCTTTCGGCTCGGCTGTCGGCATCTACAAGATCGCGTCGTCGATGGATAAGGAAGTGCATATCGTACTGAGCGACGTTACCGGCTCGATACGTCCCATAGTGAACAAGTTCGAGGAGACCACGGATTACAACGGCCTGATCGTTTCGCGCGAAGAGGCCGTGGAGATGCTCGACTCCGGCACCATGGTAGTGGTAGTGGATGTCAACAGGCCCAGCTACACCGAGTGCCCCGAGCTGCTCGAGAAGGCCAAGACTGTCGTGGTTCTCGACCATCACAGACAGTCCGACGAGGCTATCGAGAACGCCGCGCTGTCATACGTTGAGCCCTCGGCGTCCTCCGCTTGTGAGGTCATTTCCGAGATCATACAGTATTTCGGCGAGAATATCAGGTTCAAGCCGGTCGAGGCGGACGCGATGCTGGCGGGCATCATGGTAGATTCAAACAATTTCCAGAACAAGACCGGTACACGCACCTTCGAATCCGCCGCATATCTGCGCAAGAACGGCGCCGACATGACGAGGATCAGGAAGATGTTCCGCGAGGAAATGAACGAATACGTTGCCCGCGCAAAGGTGGTTTCTTCGGCGCAGCTGTTCATGGATCAGTTCGCGTTTGCGGTATGTGATGCGGATAACGTGGATTCGCCCACAGTGCTCGGCGCGCAGGTCGCGAACGAGCTGATGGATATCAACAACATCAAGGCCAGCTTTGTATTTACCGATTACAACGGGACCATTTATGTCAGCGCCCGTTCGATCGACGAGGTGAACGTTCAGGTCATCATGGAAAAGCTCGGAGGCGGCGGACACATGAGTGTTGCCGGCGCGCAGTTTACCGACTGCACCGTTGAGGAGGCCATGGGGAAGGTCAAAGACATACTGACAGAGATGAAAGAGGGAGGAGAAGTTTAATGCAGGTCATTTTACTTGAAGATGTAAAGAGCCTTGGAAAGAAAGGCGATGTGGTCAAGGTGAGCGACGGGTACGCCAGGAATTTTATACTGCCCAAGAAGCTCGGACTTGAGGCCACCGAGAAAAACTTAAAGGAACTCGCGATCCAGAAGGCAGAGGAGGAGGCCCGCCAGAAGGCCATCTACGAGGAGGCTGTCGAGTTCGGCAAAAAGCTTGAAGCTAAGTCGGTTACCCTTGAGATCAAGGGCGGCGAGGGCGGCAGGACCTTCGGTTCCGTAACCGCCAAGGAGATCGCGGCAGCCATCGAGGAGCAGCTCGGCTTCGATATCGATAAGAAAAAGCTCGTACTCGCGGATCCGATCAAGAACGCGGGCAGCTACACGGTAGGAATAAAGCTTCATCCCAAGGTTACCGCGGAGATGAAGGTCAATGTAAAGACCGTATGAAAGAGGTAACGTTTTGGAAGAAGCAATAATCAGAAGAGTGATGCCTTACAGCGCCGAGGCCGAACAGGCAGTGCTCGGCGCCATGATAATGAGCAGGGAGGCCATTCAGTCGGCGTCTGAGATCCTCATTCCCGAGGATTTCTACCAGCAGAAATTCGCGATCCTCTATTCTACGATACTTGAGCTGACAAACGAGGGTAAGGTCGTGGACATCGTCACGCTGCAGGACCGTCTCAAAACAAAGGACGTTCCGCAGGACATGAGCAGCCTGAGCTTCATCAGCCAGATCGCCAGGTCGGTGCCCACTGCGGCCAATGTGCGGCATTACGCCGACATCGTTAAGGAAAAGGCGATAAAGAGACGCCTGATCGCCGCTGCGGAAAAAATAGAGAACCAGTGCTATCTCGACCGCGAGGACCTCGATTCGGTGCTCGATTCGAGCGAGAAGCAGGTGTTTGAGATATCGCAGAACAGGCGCACTTCGGAGTTCGAGAATATCAGGGATGTGGTACTGCGCGCCATTGACAATATCGAAGCGGCGTCAAAGAGCAAGGGCAGCGTTACCGGTGTCGCGACAGGCTTTTACGAGCTCGATTATAAGCTCGCCGGCCTGCAGAATTCGGACTTGATACTGCTCGCGGCGCGTCCTTCCATGGGAAAGACGGCACTCGCGCTTAACATCGCCGAGCACGTGGTTACAAAGCTTCGCGTGCCCACCGCGTTCTTCAGCCTGGAAATGTCAAAGGTACAGCTCGTAAACCGTCTTATCTCGATGGATTCGCGCGTACAGGCGCAGTCGATACGTACGGGCCAGCTGACAGACAACGACTGGACCGCTATCACCGACAGCGCGCGCAAGCTCAGCGGTTCGACGCTGTTCATCGACGACACTCCGTCGATATCGGTATCTGAGCTCCGGTCGAAGTGCAGGAAGTTAAAGCTTGAGCACGGACTCGGGCTCATCATAATCGACTACCTCCAGCTGATGACCGCCACGACCGGCAAGGCTTCGGAGTCGAGGCAGCAGGAGATATCCGAGATATCCCGTTCGTTAAAGGCGATCGCGCGTGAGGTGAACTGCCCGGTGCTCGCGCTTTCACAGCTTTCGCGAGCTGTTGAAGGCCGTCCCGACAAGCGCCCGATGCTTTCTGACCTGCGTGAGTCGGGAGCGATCGAGCAGGACGCGGACGTGGTTATGTTCATTTACCGTGACGAGTATTATAACCATGATTCGGAGAAGAAAGGCATAGCGGAAGTGATCATAGGCAAGCAGCGTAACGGCCCGACCGGCACGGTGGAGCTCGGCGCGCAGCTTGAATACACGAGATTTACGAATCTTGCGAGAGAATAAAAGGTGCCTGTCACCATAAAAAAGTGGGTCTCCGCATACGCAGAGACCCATTTCCTATAGCTGTGTATTATTCCTCAACAATTGCCTCGTTGGGGCAGGTAGCTGCACATGAGCCGCACTCAAGACATGCGTCTGCATCGATCTCGTACTGAGAAGCACCCTCTTTGATAGCACCTGCGGGACATGCCTCAGCGCAAGCGCCGCAACTTACACAAGCATCTGTGATCTTGTAAGCCATGATAATCACTCCTTTCAATTACGGTATCGTAATACTGCGAAAAGCTCGCGCGGCCGATGCGATACCTGAACATCGGTCTTGGGATGATGATAAAACAAAAATCCGAAAAATACAAGGGTTTGGGGTACTTTTTTATAATTTCTTAACTTGACTGAAACAGGGAGTGTCCGTATAATCTAACTCAGCTGAAGAAAACATAGCTATCGGAGGTATATCATGGAAAGAGTATCAAAAGAGATAACCATAGGCGAGCTTCTCAGGTTATGCCCTGATGTCGCTCCCATTCTTATGAGTGCAGGAATGCATTGCCTCGGATGCCCCGCATCCCAGGCTGAGAGCATTGAAGATGCAGCAGCCGTACACGGACTCGATCCCGACGCGCTGATGGAGCAGATCAACCGCTTCCTCGAGACTCACTGAGAATATAAAAGCCCCTGCCGCGCGGCAGGGGCTTTTTAACTTACATTTTTGACAATACCTGAGTAGCCTTGTTCCTGACTATGATATCGAAGTGCTCCTCGAAATGGATGATGCCCATCGCCGTCATGCGGCAGGTCCGTCCGTATTCGGAGAGGATGTTGCAGACCTTGTTGAACTCTCCGGCGGTATGCTCGGAAAGGTTAACGACCAGATAATATGAGTTATCCGAAGGATCCTTATACAGTGTATTCTCACCGTGATAGAAACCGTTGATGACCTTGGCCGCGGTGATCACCTCCTCGAGTGTGGCGAAGCGGTAGGTCTTGCTGAGGTTCCTGATCAGAGGTGCCTTGCCGTCCGGGAGCTCGTCGCCGGTACGGATGCTCTTATCGGCGGTATTCTGCTCGCCGAGGAGCTTATTCGAGAGTGACTCGCCGAGGATGTCGGTAAGATGGTCGAAGCAGTTGAGTATCTCGTCCGCGCAGGGCTTATCCTCGGGCTCGACGGGATACATATCCTCCTCCTCGCCCGCGGGAGCCGCGGTGAAATTCGAAAATCTGGTATCGAGCTCATCCGCGTCCTGGCACTTGGTCACAAGGAGCACAAGGCAGTCCGACGAAACCGGGATGGCCTCGATCATAAGAGGCTGGTCATCCGGCTCAAAGTTACACTCCTGCGAAGCCTGCCTGATCATATCATGGAACAGGGCATTGGCTTTGTCGCTGCCGTAAGCCAGCTCACTCAGGCGCAGCTCACGGTCTGAAAGATCCTTGCTGTTCAAGGTGCATCTGATCTGGTTCTCACTTATTTTCTCAATCTTCACGGCAAAACCCCCCTTTCTGTGTGTAAATATATATCGGCATAAAAGACAAAAAACATAAGTTATAATGTAGGTAAAGTATATCCACTTTGATGTCGGAAGTCAACGTAAAAAAGGGTTAGGAAAGTATTAAAATTTTCTGTATTTTTTGGTGAAAAAAACGAAACAGTACTTGCAAAATGTATTTATTGATGCTATTATTTATACAGTTTCCGCCTTTCGGATAATTTTAGAAGAAAGGAGGAGTTGATTCTGACATAGACAGATACAAAATCATTTCCGCACTGAGTATTCATCCCCAGAGCACCGTATGGCTCGCGGAGCACATTTCTCTCGGTGCCAAAAGGATCATCAAAGGCATCCCGAAGGACATTGCCCATCAGGGCGGCGCATCCTCGGAAGCCGACATTCTTAACAATCTCGATCATCCCGATGTTCCCGAAGTTTACGATATTTTTGAAGAAGACGGGTATTACTGCATCGTCGAAGAGTATTTCGAGGGAGAATCTCTGGCACGGCTCTGTACTCACAGGCTGCTGTCATCATCCGAAGTCATCGACTTCATCACACAGATCTGTTCTATAATCCGATACCTGCATGGCCTGGTGCCTGCGGTACTTCATCTGGACATCAAACCCGAAAATATCATCATCTCGGGAGGCAGAGCCCGCCTCATCGATTTCGGCAGCGCCGTAAGGCTGACAAAGAGCCGGAGCTGCAGTTCCATGAGCAGGGGGTATGCCGCGCCCGAGCAGGAGGCTGCGCTTGAGGCATCCTGCGGGACAGATGTCTACGCATTGGGGAAGCTGCTCGATTTCATGTCCGCGCACAGCAGTGCCGGCAGAGCCGCAAAGGCCGCCTTTTCAAGGATCTCGTCCCGCTGCTGCGAAAAAAAGCCGTGGAAGAGAGTCTCGTCGGCCGAAACCATGCTGAAAATGCTTAACAAACACAGAAGGACGGAAACTGATGGGAAAAATCCGAAGGGGAGATCCGAAAGGAGAACCCCGGCCAAAGGCTTAAAAATAGGCGTTGTCGGGCTCGGACCGCGCTGCGGCGCGACCCACATCGCCCTGTCTTTGGCGAACTGTCTGGCGGATGTCCGCGGCTGGGAGGTCTGCCTGACGGAAAGGAGCGACCGCGACGATATGTCAAAGCTGCCCGCGCTTTGGCGGGAGGGCGGCGAGGGTAAGGGGCCGGTGAGAAAAAATGGTGTCACTTACCTGACCGCAGGCTTTGCTTACGGCGCACGGACCGCGGAAGAGAGCTCATTCGACGCCGTGGTCTTCGATCTCGGATGCAATGTTAAAAAAGCGGAACAGACGCTTTCACGCTGCGACATCCGGATAGCGGTCGCAGGTGCCGCGCCGTGGCGCGCAAAAGAACGTGAGAGTTTGGCGGGGATCGCCGGAATATTACATGCTGCCGGAGAAAGCGGTGAGGACCCGGGTACGGTTTTGCTGATCAATCCTGCCGACGCGGGCCTGATGAAGGACATTGGAGGCGTCGGAGGACGGATGCTGCCGTTCCCGTTTGAGCCCGATCCGCTGCATCCGGGCAGACAAACACAAAAAATACTCGAAAGAGCAATAAGATAATCCTGTCAGATTATTCTGAGGATACTGGGAGCATATCGCGGTAGGGAAATAATATATCACACGGCATTGCATATGCTGCCTCTGTCAGAGCTGTAACATTTTTAAGCAGACAGCGGTGTGCTTCCGGCACCGGATCCTCGCGGCGCCCCGTAAGAACAGGCATAATAAAAGTTGTATAATGCTTGCGAACACTCATGGAAAATGCTAAAATAAGCGCAGTCTTTTGAAGGCTGCGCTTAACTTATTTTATGCGTCCGTAGCAGTCCGATGCTAAATACCAACGGATGTCATTTTCGGGATCTGACATGAAGATAAAGCTTATCGGAGTCCTCGCGGCAGTGATCATCGTGATCGGTGCGGCAGCCGCGATCGGAGTCACATTATATAAGAGTTTCAAGGAAAGCCATGCGCCGAGCGAGGTCGTTATGCCCCTGCCGGATTTTTACAATGTCGCGGACGGCGAGGCCATGATCATCATCGATGAGAAGGTTTACGGGAAGACCGCCCTCTGGCAGCACGACACCGCTTATATCGATCTGGAGACCGTTGCGGCGATGTATATTCATAGATTTTTCTGGGTTCCCGAAGAGAACCTGATGATCTACACCACACCGACCGAGGTTTTCCGGTTTACGCCCGGACAGAGCGCTTACACGGTCAATGACACACCTGCCGAGTCGAAGGCTCCCGTGGTAATTTTAGGCACCGACGGGACACCCTATATCGAGATCACGTATCTCGAGAACTGCGGCATCACCTACCGTATGTACGACGAGCCCCACAGGATACTGATCACTTACAGCGACGAGAGCTTTCTCGCAGCGGACGTTACCGAGCGGACGCAGATCCGTGTGAGCCAGGATATCAAGGCCGATCTGCTCACAACTCTCGAGCCCGGCGAGAAGGTCCGTTTCATCGACGGCGGAGGCATCAGGGAAAACGGTTTTGTAAAGGTCATGAGCGAGACCGGCGTCAGGGGATATATCCTCGAGAAATGCCTGACGGAGAGCTATTATGACGATCCCGTTTTCAGGGAGTTTTCATGGCCCGAGTACACGCATCTGATCTATTCCGACAAGGTATATCTCGGATGGCAGCTGCTGTATACGAAGGACAGCCTCGGGTACCTCACCGAAGCGGCGGCGAACGCGCCCGACATGAACGTTATCTCGCCCACCTGGTTCTTCCTGACCGGCACGGACGGCGAGATGCTGAGCTACGCGAACAAGGATTATGTTGATAAGGCACACGAGCTCGGACTGAAGGTCTGGGCCCTGTATAAGAACGATACGATCGAGGGACAGTTCACCTGCACCGAGGACAGCCACGCGGTACTTTCGTCGACCGCGTCGAGGACGGCCCTGATAGACAATATCATCGCCAGTGTCCGTGAATACGGCATAGACGGCATCAACATCGACTTCGAGATGCTCAAGGTCGACAGCGGCGTATATTTTATCGAGTTCCTTCGCGAACTGTCGGTAAAGTGCCGCGAAAAGGGCATCATCCTTTCGGTGGACAATTACGTTCCCGAGAATTACAATGCTTATTATGATCTGGCGGAGCAGTCGCGGATCATTGACTATATCGTGATCATGGGCTATGATCAGCACTATGCGGGATCGCCCGAGGCGGGCTCCGTATCCGCGCTCGACTGGTTCACGAACGTTGCCGCGAATACGGCGGCAAAGGCGGATATGAACCGCGTGATCATGGGCGTGCCTTTTTACACACGACTGTGGAAGATCGACAACGGCAATATATATGTAGAGGAGACGCCGAACATGGCCGCGGCCGCCGCGCGCATCAAAAAGGCCGGCGCCGAGCTTACCTGGAAGGCCGCCGAGGGCCAGTATTATGCCGAGTGGAATTCCGGCGGAAAACGCTTTAAGATCTGGCTCGAGGACGACGAGAGCCTGAAGGCAAAGACATATGCGGCGAGGACATACGGCGCGGCGGGTATAGCAGCGTGGAAGTGCGGCGATGAACTGCCCACCACCTGGTCTGCCATCAAGTTTGCGCTCGAAGGAGAGCTGCCCGTGCCCGAAGAAGAGGGAGAAGAAGGAGAAATCTCATCTACAGGCGTAGAATAATATAATGCGGGAGGGATCAACGCATGGAGGATTTTATTAAATTCATCACCGAAAAAGGAACGGACGTGGGACTTCATCTGCTGTTCGGCCTGCTAATACTGATCGTCGGCCTGAAGCTGGCCAAATGGCTAGTAAAGCTCGTTTCGGGCAGCAGGTTCATGAAAAAGGCCGATCCGGGCGTGCAGAGCTTTATCAGGGGATTCCTGAAAGTTGCCCTGTATGTGATCGTTTTCATCACGGCGTGCTCGGAGTGGGGTATTCCGTCTACATCGTTCATGACGCTGCTGGCATCCGCAGGAGTGGCGATAGGTCTTGCCCTACAGGGCGCCCTGAGCAACTTTGCGGGCGGCCTCATGATACTCATCTTCAAACCTTTCAAGGTTGGGGATTATATCGAGAGCGGCTCGGTTGCGGGCGTGGTTTCGGAGATTACGATCATCTATACGATCATCATTACAGTTGACAACAAGACCATCACGGTGCCCAACGGTTCGCTGACGAACTCGAGCATCACGAACTATTCGACAAAGGCGACCAGGCGTGTCGATCTGACGATCAGCGCAGGCTATGACGACGATATCGAAAAGGTAAAGTCAGTCATATTGCAGGTTGCGAACTCACACGAGAAGGTCCTGCAGGACCCCGCGCCGTTTGTACGACTAAAGGCGCACAGTTCCAGCTCGCTCGACTATACCGTCAGGGTATGGGTCAACGGTCCCGATTACTGGGAGGTTTTCTTCGATATGCAGGAAGACATCAAGAAGGCCTTCGACAGAGAAAATATCACGATACCTTACAAGCATGTTGACATCACCATGCTCAATAAATAAAGGATAATCAGAAAGGAAAGGTTTTTTATCATGTCAGAATACAGACCCTCAGAAATAGAAGGAAAGTGGCAGAAATACTGGGAGGACCACGAGACCTTCAAGACAGACGTTTGGGATTTTTCAAAGCCCAAGTTTTACGCGCTCGATATGTTCCCCTACCCTTCGGGCGTAGGCCTTCACGCGGGACATCCCGAGGGCTACACAGCTACCGATATCGTATCGCGCATGAAGCGCATGCAGGGCTATAACGTGCTCCATCCGATGGGCTACGACAGCTTCGGACTTCCCGCTGAGCAGTACGCGGTCACCACGGGCAATCATCCCGAGGGCTTCACTCAGCAGAACATCAAGACTTTCTCAAAGCAGTTAAAGGAGCTCGGCTTTGACTACGACTGGTCGAAGCAGGTCGCGACCAGCGACCCCGAGTTCTATCACTGGACACAGTGGATATTCAAGCAGCTCTATCTCGACGGTTACGCAAAGTACATCGATATGCCGGTTAACTGGTGCGAGGAGCTCGGAACCGTACTCTCGAACGACGAGGTTATCGACGGCAAGTCGGAGCGCGGCGGCTATCCCGTTATCCGCAAAAACATGAAGCAGTGGGTCATCAACCAGCCCGCATTCGCCGAGAAGCTCCTCGAGGGACTTGAGGAGATCGACTGGCCCGAGTCCACAAAGGATATGCAGCGCCACTGGATCGGCAAGTCTACAGGTGTAGAAGTAAAGTTCCAAATTGTCGGAGGCGGCGAGTTCTCGATATTTACGACCTGTATCGAGACCATTTACGGTATCACATTCATGGTTCTCGCTCCCGACGGACAGCTCGTTCAGGACCTTATGCCCAGGATCAAGAATCAGGACGAGGTTAAGGCATACATCGAAGAGACCAAGAAAAAGAACGATATGGACCGCACCGAGCTCAACAAGGGCAAGACCGGCTGCAGACTCGAGGGCGTTAAGTGCATCAACCCCGTAAACGGCAGGGAAGCGGAGCTCTTCATCGGTGACTTCGTACTTGCAAATTACGGAACCGGCGCAGTTATGGCCGTTCCTTCACACGACCAGCGTGACTTCGAATACGCGATCGCGCACAATATCGATATGCTCCAGGTTATCGACGGCAACGACAAGGACGGACATATCGATGTCAGCGGACATGCGCTCGAGAAGCAGGATTATCTCGGCAAGGGCTACAGGCTCATCAATTCCGAAGAGTTTACCGGCATGACCGTTGAGGAGGCAAAGGAAGCCATCACTGTCAAGCTTGAGAAAATGGGCGTTGCAAAGCGCACCGTAAACTATCATTTCCGTGAGTGGATCTTCGCGCGTCAGCGTTACTGGGGCGAGCCGATGCCCATCGTTTACACCGAGGACGGCAATATCCACGTGCTCGACGACGACGAGCTCCCGCTCGTGCTTCCCGAGCTCGAGGATTACAAGGGCCACAACGGAAAGGCTCCGTTGGAGAGCGCGACCGAGTGGAAGAAATACGATCACAACGGCATAAAGGGCACGCGCGAGACCTCGACCATGCCCGGTTCCGCAGGTTCGAGCTGGTATTTCCTCCGCTATATCGATCCTCACAATGACAAGCAGTTCGCGGATCCCGAGCTCTTAAAGCACTGGATGCCCGTTGACCTCTATATCGGCGGACCCGAGCATGCGGTAGGTCACCTTATCTATTCGAGGATCTGGAACCGCTACCTCTACGACAAGGGCCTCACGTTTACAAAGGAGCCCTCCAAGAAGCTCGTTCACCAGCGAATGATCCTCGGCGAGAACGGTATCAAGATGGGTAAGCGCTTCCCCGAGTTTGTTGTTAACCCTTCGGATATCGTACGCGATTACGGTGCTGATACATTAAGACTCTACGAGATGTTCATGGGACCTCTTGAGGTTTCGAAGCCCTGGAGCAAGCAGGGCGTTGAGGGTGCGAGACGCTTCCTCAACCGTGTATGGAACTTCTTCACCGAGCCCGGCAATCTCACCGATTCCGACGACGGCGAGCTCACAAAGGTCTTCCATCAGACAGTCAAGAAGGTTACTTCGGACTATGAGGCGCTCGCGTTCAATACCGCGATCAGCCAGATGATGATCTTTGTCAATGCCGTATACAAGAAGGGCTCATGCCCGAAGGAATACGCAGAAGGCCTCATCAAGATGCTCAGCCCCATCACTCCCCATATCGGCGAGGAGATCTGGCAGATCTTCGGTCACACAGACACCATCGCTTACGAGAAGTGGCCCGAGTATTCCGAGGATCTTGCCCGTGAGGATGAGATCGAGATCGCGATCCAGGTAAACGGTAAGGTTAAGTCCACCGTTAAGGTAGGCCGCGAGGAGGATGAAGCTTCCGTTAAGGCCAAGGTTTGGGCGGATGAGAACATCAAGCGCCTTGCCGAGGGCAGAACGGTCGTTAAGGAGATCTACGTAAAGGGCCGTATTTACACCCTTGTAATGAAATAAATGAAATGAAATAAACGAAATGAGTCGGTTACGACCGGCTCATTTCGCCGCTAAGAGGAGGCAAAAATGAAAAAGTTACTGGCGATCATACTGGTTTTGGTCATGATATCGTCCATGGCGTGCTCAAAGGGCGGAAAGGATGACGGACAGGACGGTTCTGCGTCCACTGCGGCGCCTACCGAAGCAGCTGCTCCGACAGATGTTCCCACGCCTACCGATGTACCGACGCCCACAGCGGAGCCCACAGACGTTCCCGAACCTACAGCGGAACCTGCCGATGAGCCGGTGCCGACCGTTGAACCCGCGGATGAGACTTCCGTAACTTACAGCGACTTCATCGGAACCTGGTACTGCGAGAGCGGAGAGATCGAAGGATGGGAATGGACGGCTTCGGAAGAATATGAATTCATTTACGTGACATTTTCGGATAATTATTCTGTTCAGAGGATCCGCGAGATCCCTGACAGCGATTCCGAGATAAAGCGCGGCAACTGCATTTTCTACAGGAACGAATACGGTACTTTCGTATCGGTCGATTTCGGAGATGACGATGGCAGCTGCTTATACAGCCTCGCGGAAGACGGAAAAATGTACGAGGATATGACGGTTGCTTACGGTGACGGAACGATGGCCGGAGCGTCGCTCGTATACGGCAAAGAAGCCTGGTGGTGGAGTGAGGGTCTGAGCTTTGATGAGCAGAAAGAGCTTCCCGAAGAGCTTCGGAAATATGTGGACGAGGCGGGAGCCGGAAGATGGATCGTGGCGATCGCCGATCCCGACCCTGAGCTCAGCGCGGAATGCGAGAGCCTGGGCTGGAACCTGGTCGACGAAACGGATAATGAATGGGTGACCTGCCCCTGGAACGATCCGAAGGAGCTGATCCTTATCAATTCCTGCTGGAGATCTGTGGAGATCGAGGTCCATGAGCCTGCGAGCGACTATGATCCTTCGACCGAGGAGAGCGGCTGGGAGCCCGGACCGTTCATGTACGCGGCCACTCTTGAGCCCGGCGAGATGTGCCGATTTGTGGTGGATATGCCCGAGAATAAGGCCGATGCGACGATGTGCCTGTATATGCTGTTCGACGGCGATGAAAACCCTTACTATCTCAGGGTGTTCATGTACGACAGGGAAGATCCGTATATTACATTTGAGTAAGACAGAAATAAAAAAACAGGGGAAAATACAGGGGACGGTTCTTCTGTCCGACGTATCGTCGGGACAGAAGAACCGTCCCACTGTCTGTATGTTCATGACTGAATTACGCCTGCTTTTCCTTTTTATGGAAAAGCTTGAAGCAAGCCGGATATACTCCGAGAGGAATGAATATCACGAAGAAATATCTGCCTGCTCTTACCAGGTGCGCGGCGGTCGTGCCCGACGAGAGGAATTCCGAACTGAAGGGCAGCTTTAAGGCTGTGTTGAGGCCGAAGTAAAGAGCTATCGCACCGATGATACGCAGGATACCCAACAGGATATTTTTGGGCTTTTCGAAATTAACAAAGCGCTCTTCGAAAAGGTCTCCGAGGAATACTCCGAGCATCAGGCCGTAGTTGGCGAAGAAATCGTTCGTGGTGCAGAAGAAGAATCCCGGGATAAAGAGCACGGTGAAGATCAGATAGATGATCCAGCGCTTTTCGATCAGCTTCTCGAGAAGCGTGAACAGGAAGATGCATGCGATACCGATGCCCCATCCGACGAACACATCCGTGGGATAATGAGCTCCCAGACAGAAGCGCGATATGCCGACTAGAAGCGTGATGAGCACGGAAACTATCGTAAATATCGTGTTCTTCAGATATACGGCCGAGCCGATGTAGATCGATGCCGCGCCCGATGAGTGGCCGCTCGGGAATGAGTAGCCCTGTGCGGCTACATCGAAGAGATCAGCGCTGCTGTCGACGGGCTTCAGACATTTGACATTGCCGTGCACCATATAGGGACGCAGTCGACAGACGATGTTCTTGATGCTTGCGTAGAAGCAGCCCGCGATCATGAAGCGCCTTGCGGCGAATTTTGCAGCGTCCTTATCGATGATGAAATAGAGGATGCACATAAAGCCGATCATGATGGTCTCTTCACCGAACGCCGAGAAGAAAGACATCAGCGATGTGCCGAAGCTGCCGATGTGCGACTGGAGCCATTCCATGAGCCCGGGCTCCCATTCAAAAAATAGTTCTTTTCCCATACTGTCTCCGTTCTGAAAAGTCCCGGAAATGCGCTTCCGGGGCTGTTTTTTATACTTTTATAGTATCAATTCTTACTGTTTTATGCAAGGAAAACCGAAAAAGTTACAAAACCCGTTTTTGTGCTATTTGCCACCACACAAAAATTTTACTTAAACGTTTTCTCTATGTGAAATCGATTGTACCATAGCAAGATTTGTGCAAAATACACAAAAGGAGCGAATGATTTTTGTGTAGGCAATCGATTGCACATTTCAGGCTTTTGGTATATTCTTATGGTGCAGGCTGAGGGACGAGTTTCCCTTTTTGTATCAGAACCGGAGAGGAGCAGGATGAAATGCAAAACAGATTAAGAGCCCGGATATGCGTCATTGCCGTGGCTTTAACCCTCCTGGGACTGATCACCGGGTGTGGAAATAAATTGTCAGGGGACGCCGGTACGACACCGACAGGTGCTGCCGGAGTTTCCGGGACACCGATCACGGGGGCTGAAAAAGAGCCGGATCCGGCCGTTACACAGGCCGTACCGGCGGACGTAAGCTTTGACTGGAGCGAGGACGAGCTTTTATTCGCGGATTTTCTGCTCTATTTTGTAGACTGCGGGGCAGCCGAGACAGACGAGTGGACCGACGCCGGGTTATGCCAGTCGGTATCGGACATGCCGTACGGAGAGGATCCCGTGACGCATAAGGTCTGGGGCTACAGAGAGACACCCGCGATGGTAAAAGCCACTGACAGCCTCGGAAAAGGAGTGACGGCTTCCAAGTGGGAGATCGACTCCGGGATCACCGATCTTACACAGGCTGAGATCTGCTACGGTTTCAGGGTTCCGGACGGAATCTATACCGTGACTCTCGGCTTCTACAATCCCTTCGGGGTACGCCGGATCGACGCGGAATGTGAGGGAGAGATACTCATAGATTCCGAGAAGATCCTGCGTTATCAGGATAACGAAAAGAGCTTTTCAGTTGCTGTCTCGGACGGAGAGCTGAATCTCAAGGTCTTTAATTCACGCATCAAAAACTTCATGGACACGCCGATCCTGAGTTACATCAAGATCGCCGTTACTCCCGAATACACTATGGAACTGCTCGCGGCCGCGGTAAAAGCGATGGCCGTCGAGGACCCCGGAGAAACATACACGGCCGTATCGACCCGGAATTATCTCGAAGCCTATGCAGAGGCGCAGGAATTCCTGGCAAAGGACGGCAAGGCAGGAACCAACGCGATCAAGTTAAAATTCAACAACCTGAGGGAGAGTTATAAGATGCTTACTAAACAATACAGATACGATTCGTTCAGGCCCGGCGCAGTATGGAAGGACACAGAGAATGTCC
>JAEEGK010012609.1_pt1 | contig 19173 bp, 14 predicted proteins | sample 8958771 | NCBI WGS metagenome assembly JAEEGK01 (sample SAMN16246547, study PRJNA631951) | gut metagenome | biome: gut microbiome; feature: rumen; material: SC-attached | host: Bos | place: Iran: Karaj | collected 2018-10
AACTCCTTATAAGTATAAGGAAGGCCTTCCGGAATATCTCCAAAGAAATTTTTGTATGTCATGCTTTCCGATTTTGTCGGATGATTTTGTATTACAAATATAGAAGAAAATTCAGGAGTATGACTTTCTATCTTTTGCATTTCTGAGTGAGGAAGATTGAAATATGGCGGATTCTGAGCGCCGTCATCCCAGGTAACATCCATCTGGTAATAATCTCCATTTACTTCAATAAAATTCCATGCATGTCCAGAGCCAGAAACTACTACACAGGGAATACGAAGTTGCTGCATGTAATAGGCAAAGGCTCTGGCATAACCGGCACATACTGTCTTATATTCAACTATAGCACTATATGCAGTCTGAAGTTTTCCTCCGTAATTTCCTGAATTGAAAGCATCATAATCATACTCAATAGAAAGACAAAGATAATCATGAACGTATTTAATTTTGTCCATATCATTGTCTAACAGATTTGCATAAAAGATAACTGGAAGAGACCTGTTGAAAAATAATTTATTAGCTTCTTTCAATTCTTCTGGAGAAAAAAGATAATTAAATTCTACTGAAGTAATAATGTTATCGCTGTTATACCACCATGAAGTACATCCATCCCACCAGAAAAGTTCAGGATTATCGTAGTAAACTGCATTGGTAACTTCCGACACTTCATCAGTAGTAATTCTGGTAATAAGGTCTACTTTCGTTTCTCCATTAATCAAAGCCTTGTATAATTCGTCATAAGCAGATTTTTCATTCTCAGTTAGAGCCTGGCGGTAAAAAAGATAACTGTCGGGAAGAGTATCACCAAAAGCATCTGTTTTTGGTGAACGCTCAAATCCGCGCAAAAGCTTTATATTCGGCATTTTTACATCTTTCTTATTTTTTATAGAGGATGATTCTGGAGCAGCAAGGCCACCCTTTTTAAGGCTATTATCTGATTTTTCTTGTGTAAATTGAGTTTTTGGAGCAATCGAAAAATCAATATCATCCAAATCGTAAGCGCTCAAGTGAAAAAGAAAAATATTTCCCAGCAAAAAAATAACTAATTTCTTTAATTTCATTTTATTATTCCCCGATTACCTTATTAATAGAAAAAATCAAAGAAATCATAATCATCATCGTCGTCATCATTATTATCATAGTTATCATAACTACCATAATAATCATAATCATCATAATCATTCTGATTAATATTAGAATCTGAAAGCGCTTTTAGTCTGGCTTCTGCGTCTTCATCTCCCTGCTCAGCTGCCAGTTTGTACCATTTTTTTGCTTCATTTATATTCTGTTTTACGCCATAACCGTTTTCGTACAAGTATCCAAGGTAGTATTGTGCAAAACTCTCTTCCTGAGAAGCCGCTGCATCGAACCATTTCTTTGCTTCGGTATAATTCTGGCTTACACCATAACCATAGGTATAGAGGTAACCGAGGCAGGCTTTTGCATGAGAATTATTCTGCTCAGCAGATTTTTCTAACCATTCTTTTGCTAATTTGTAATTTTGTCTTACACCCTTTCCATTTAAATATAGTAACCCTAAGTTTTTTTGAGCATAAACATTGTTTTTGTCGGCAGCTTTTAAATACCATCTCAAAGCCTCGTCATAATCCTGCTTAGTTCCGTGACCTTGTTCATACATAGCTCCTAACAAATTCATTGCATAGTCATCACCATTATATGCAGCCTTTTCAAACCATTTTCTCGCTTCCGCATAATTCTGGTTAATTACACCATTGTCAAAATAATATAATGCTGCCAGAGCATATTGTGCATCAGGTTGATTTTGTTTAGCTGCTTTTTCATACCATTTTTTTGCCTGCAGTAAATCCTGGTCTACGCCATCGCCAGTTTCGTACATATATCCAAGATTATATTGAGCATCAGGATCATTTTTCTGAGCATAAGCCATATATTCATCAAAGGTTGATGCATAATTTTCTTCTTCAACAAGGGTTTGGTCTGTATAAGATGTATTTGTAGCAACGGTATTTGTAGCAACAGTATTTGAAGCAGCTGTATTTGTAGAAACATCACTGGCAAGCCCTCTAGAATCGTTCGTTACAGTTGATGTAGTAATTGTTGTTGTAACACCTGCCAGATAAATAGGAGCATCAAGTTCATTATATTCGCCAGGACTCTGCTCATTATTTGTTCTTTTTCTTACTTCGCGGCGAGTATCCATCAGAACATCCGTAAATGATTTTTCTTCCAGCAGATTTTTTGTAAGAATTGGAGTAAAAACACCATCCTGCGCAACCTTTCCAGGCTGAGCTGAATAAACGATGATAGAGTTCTTTGGTTTGAATTCAGAAAGAACAAGACCTCTGGTAGCACTTCGTCCACTGCTTGCCGGCAGAGGATTATTTCGGCATGCATCAAGAATTACTATATTAGTATCCCCCTGCATGCTTGACATAATTTCATCCAAATCTACTGCACGAGTACTAACGCGTCTTTCGTCTGGAATATCAGCATCAACTGGAATAATGTAATTCTTTCCGTTTACCTGTACTGCGTGACCACCATAATGGAAAAATGCAACTCCTCCTGCTTTAGAAACCTTCTGCTGAAAATCATAGAGGGCATCAAGTATCTTTTCTTTGCTTGCATCTTCAACAATAGTTACTGCAAAATTGAGTTTTTCAAGCGTGTTCTTTAACTCTTCTGCTTCTTTTACAGGAGTTGCAAGACTTCCGAAAGTTTTATAATTACTGTTTGCAATAAGAAGTGCGTATTTTGCTTCCCCCTTTGTCTGCGCAAAAGCTGAAAAAGCCATTGTAAATAATAAGCTGACCATGAAAGTGATTTTTCTTTTCATTTTTTTATTTCTCCATATATTTATTTAATAATTGTGTACGTAATTTTAAAGGTACCAGTTTTATTGTTTTTATCTTTTCTCGCATTCTGCTGATTCTTCATAATCATGTGAAGATCCTGACTTGTGTATTTTCCGTTATCACCCTGACTTGGAAGTCCCTCTTTGCCTGTGCTGGCATATATAACAACCTGCTCTGCACCAAAAACTCCGTCATTTGCAACTCTAAGAACTGCACCGGAAATATCAGGGAACAAACGAGATACATTTGCTTCCATAAAATTACTGGTAGTAGGAAGCCATGTTTTTACACCATTTGCATCAATACACAAGATTGCAATATAACAGTCAAAATCTGCTGTGATTTTAAAGCGAACAACATCATTCGGGTGAAGAATATTTATAAGTTCTCCGTTTGAATCCAGCATGGAAGCTGCAAGGGTAATGCGTTTTGCTGATGCTGTATTGTTTACTTGTGAATTATTCTGATTATTATTCTGATTAGAATCTGTCGTATCCGTCTGATTAGTTATTTCATTAAAATCTTCCTGAACAGTTTCTGCAAGCTTTATATTTTGCGGATACAAAGTATAATCTGCTGCTTCCTCTAATGAGACCCAGATTGCAGCATATTCCCAGAAATCGTTTTCGACATCATGCAGTGTGAGCTGAAATAAAATATGTCCGCTCTCAGGAGTATATGTACCGTCCAAAATCAACTTTTTTTGCTTTGAAGTTGAATTATCGTCACCAATTCCCCTGCTGAGTCCTCTGGTCGTAATACCAGACTGTTCATATTCCGACAGTTCTGTGGTTTTTACAATTTTGATGTGCTGTAAATTTTCAGATGCTTTTTTAATTCTCTCCTGAATATACGGTACAATCGTTCCACAAGTGTTGGAATCCTGATAAGTGATAAAGCCAATTGTTACCAATGCTTCTTCATAACCATAGCCCTCTACAACTTCATCAAGCCCCTGCATTACTTCTTCAACAGAATTATCAAATGCAAATGCTGAAATGGCAGAAAGCAATACTAATACTAATAAAACCTTTCTCTTCATAAGGGAAAATATAATTTAAATCAAAGAAAAATACTATACCAAGTAACTATACGGGCAGCAATTTTTAGAATTTTCTGGGAATAAAAAGCTTTTCTTCAGGACATTTTTCAAAAAAATCTTTTATGCGAGAGCGCAGGTCTTCGTTATCCTTAGCATTTAAGAACTGAGTCTGGGCATAATGTGAAAACTTAAAGTTCATGCAAAAATAAGTAAAAAAGCGCTGCAATCGGGTTTTCCAAAACTCCGGCGGCTGATATTTTTCTACATCATCAATAAAAGAAAGGGCCAGCTCCTGCATATCAATCGACTCCTTAAAAAACGACTGCTTTAATTCAGAAAAAATCCAGGGCTTTTGAACAGAAGCACGCGAAATCATCACGCCATCGACATCTGGTGCGACAGAAAGAGCATAATCATAAGAAGCTTGATCTTTTATATTTCCATTCAAATAAATCTGCAGGCCAGAACCTTTATAGCGTTCAGCAAGCTTCTGGCAATAAGCATAACGTGGAGTTAAGGTAAGCTTTTCCTTTTTTGTACGCGGATGAAGGGTCAAAAGTTGAACTCCCCTCTCTACGAGCCCGTCACAAAAAGTAAAAAATCCTTCATCGGTAAAATTGTCATCACCAAGGCGGAGTTTTACGCTGAAACGTTTTTTATTATCGACCGCAGAAGAATTATAAAGGCTGATAATCTTCCCTACCCCTTCAACCATTTCAAAGGTTTCAGCACTGTCTTTAATCATCCAGGAAATGCCGGCACCGGTCTTATAAATATCGGGAGCAGAACAGCCCATATTCAAATCAATTCCAATGCCATCAAGCTTTACAATTCTTTCTGCTGCACCAAGCATTAGCTCCGTATTTTTTGATGTAAGCTGCCAGACAATTTTTTGAGGACAGGGAGAAGAATCCAGATAATATTTTTCAAAAGGACCGCCAGTCAAAAGAGTTCCCGCATTTATCATTTCGGTAAAATATTCATCACAACCGCCAAACTTTTCTACAAGAAATCTAAAGGCAGGATGACTGACCGTAGCCATAGGTCCACAAATTAATTTCATATTCAATCCTAATTTTACATTTTTTGAATTATATCATATAATGCAGGGGCATGAAAAACGATTTTACAGAGAGATTAACTAAAATTGAAGCCGCTCTTGATAAAGCGCTTTCTATGGATTTTTCGCAAGACTGGCAGCTACTTTCTTTTTCGCAATTACCTGAGGCAGTTAAGCCCAGCTTTATCCAGAATCTTATTCAGCCAAACAAAGATTTAATTTCTTTGGGTGGAAAACGCTGGCGACCTTTGCTTTTAGTTTTAAGTTATGAACTGTCCAAAAACTTTTATGACAATTCTATCTCAGAAGATGAAGCATACGCACTTACTCCGCTTGTAGAGTTTGTTCATACGGCAAGTTTAATTCACGATGATATAGAAGATTCTGCTGATTTGCGGCGGGGAAAACCTTCTGCCTACATAACTTACGGTCTCGATACAGCTCTGAATGCAGCTTCCTGGCTTTATTTTGAAGCCCCTGTCTGCCTGAACAGCATTTCTCTTTCTGAAGCCCTTAAGTTGACCTTTTATAATCTTTATACAAATGAATTGAGACGACTTCATCTTGGTCAGGCTATGGATATTTTCTGGCACCGAAACAAAAGCATTTTTCCAACTCAGGAAGAATATATGTCTATGGTAAAGTGCAAGACCGGAACTTTATCTTCCCTTGCCGCTAAGGTTGGTTTTACGGCTGGCGGTGCAAGTACAGAAGATTGTAAAAAAATTGGTGAAATTGCTGCAAACATAGGAATTGGTTTTCAGATTATTGATGATGTAATCAATCTTACAAAAGGAAACCCTGGTAAAAAACGCGGAGATGATATTGTAGAAGGAAAAAAATCTCTGCCGGTTTTAATTCATATTGCAAAATGTTCTGAAGATAAAGAAAAGATTTCTGAGTTGATGGAGCAGGCTCAGAAAGAAGGAATTAATTCTCCTGCTGTGGAAAAATGTATTTCTTTGCTGGAAGAAAGTGCTTGCATTACAGATGCAGCAGAAAAAGGAAAAAAGCTGATTCACGAAAACTGTCGGGCTTTTTCTGATTACTTTGCAGCTCGTCAGCAATCTTCGGATTCTGAAAAAATTGCTGCTTTAATTTATGAATTATTTGATTCAATGATTCCAAAGGATTTTAAATGATAGAACGTGCAGATAAACTTAACAATCACGCACTTATTCTCGCTTCAAAGGGCAATTACAAGGATGCAATTGCCTGTTTAAAACGTGCAGTTACAATTGACAATAACAATCATCTGGTATGGTATAACCTCGGCGTTACTTATAGAAACTCAGGTGATATGGAAAACGCAATAAACTCCTTTAGAAAAGCTCATGAATTGAATTATTACGATGAAGAGATTCTTGAAGCTTTAGGAACTGCATGTCTTCAGGCAAATAAAATGCAGGATGCTCTCAATTACTGCTATGAAGGGATTGAGATAAACACCGAAAATCCTCATTTCTGGAATCTTTTAGGAGTTGTGCATTTTAAGAGCGACGATTTTGAAAAGGCAAGTGAAGCGTTTCAGAATGCAGTTATTCTTAACCCTTATTATGAAGATGCGATTTACAATCTTCGCGATACTTATCATGAGTTGAAAAATGAAAAAGGCGTCGCTGAATGTCAGAAACGCCTTAATGAATTATAATTTATCTGTATAAATGCTCAGCAGCAAGTTTGTTAATTTCTCCTGCCATATCACTAAGTGCAACTTGTTTTTGAACTGCCCCCAATTCATATGCAACCTTAGGCATTCCGTAAACAATACATGATGCCTGATTCTGTCCTAAAGTCCAGGCACCTTTTTTTCGCATTTCAGCTAATTGAGCAGCTCCATCGCGTCCCATACCAGTCATAATTATTCCAAGAGCTTTGTTTCCATAAATCTGTGCAATCGATTCAAAAAGTACATCGGCAGAAGGTCTGTGACCATTTCTCTGGGCGTCCTGATTTAAACGTATAATATTTCCGATTGGTCTTCGGACTATCTGCATGTGATAATTGCCTGGTGCTATATAAACATGTCCACCCAAAAGTGGCTCTCCATCCTTTGCTTCGGTTACTGTGAGAGGACAAATTGCATTAAGGCTGGCTGCAAACTCTGCAGTAAATCCAGCCGGCATGTGCTGAACAACAACAATTGGCTGATGGATTGTAGAATCCAGAGATTTGAACATCTCACGCAGGGCGTTTGGTCCACCTGTGGAAATACCAATTGCAATAATTTCTATTCTTCCACCTTCTCTTTCCGGTACAATGACAGAAGGTTTCTTTTCTACAGCCGGTGTCCAGGCAGAAAGACTTGCTATATCAGCTTTAGAAAGGGTAATAGACTTAACAGCCTCATCACCTTTCTGCTTGGCAATTCGGCGGGTAGCTTCTTTTAATTTTTTCTGATGAAGGAAGAATTCCGGATCATAAACATTTTTTCCGTGCATGAGGGCATAAGCACCACCATAAGAAGAAATGCATTCAATAATATCACCGGAAACATCAGCAATATTCAGGGAAATTGAAGAACCACCGGGCTTTGTAATAAAATCCGAGGCTCCCAACTCCAGACACTTAATTGTTACCGCTGCGCCTTCAGTCGCAATACTTGAAAGAACAATTACAGGAACATCAATTTTCAGTTCCTTGCGTTTCTGGAGAAATTCTACGCCTGTCATTTTAGGCATTTCAATATCAAGAAGAATTACATCAGGAGAAAGGGTTTTTAATTTTTCAATTAAATCCAGCCCATTTTCCGCTTTGCCGATTATTTTTAAACCAACTGTATCATCAACAATTCTGCTTATAAGATTTCGCATTAAGGCAGAATCATCGCAACACATTACTGCAATATCTTCCATGAAATATCCCCACCTAAAACTTTATTTTTTATGATATAAACAAGCCCATTCAGTTTTTAAGAATTCAAATTGTGTTTTCATGCCAAATAAAGACTCAGAATGACCAATAAACAAAAATGCATTATTAGCAAGAGCTTCATAAAAACGATTCACAACTGAAAGCTGAGCAGCCTCATCAAAGTAGATTAACACATTTCTGCAGAAAATAACATCCAGATTTCTGATTCCTGAATCATTTCTAAGATTATGATAGTCGAATTTTATCGGGTCAAGGATTTCTTTATTTGCCTGATATCCACCTTCAATCTTAGTAAAATACTTTGAAAGATAATTTTCTGGAATTCCTTCAACCTTGGCATCTGGATAGAACCCCTTCTGCCCAACAAGTAAAGATTTTAACGAAATATCCGAAGCTGTAATCTGAAAATTATATCCTGGCGGAAGAATTTCCTTTAAAATCATGGAAATTGTCAAAGGCTCTTCTCCTGTTGAACAACCTGCACTCCAGATTTTAACTGTTTTGTCAAAAGAGGAAGCCTTTTTACGTTCCAGAACATGTGGGATAACATAATTTACAAAAGCATCAAAATGCGGTTGGTTTCTAAAAAAACGTGTAAGATTTGTTGTAACCGAATCCAACATCTCTTTCATTTCATCAGAATTGCGAGTCACTAACTGATAATATTCTGCAGGAGTAGCAATATTTTTCTTACGCAAAATTTCTTTTATTCTGCCATCAAGAATAGAACGATTCGTTGCAGAAAACGTAATTCCGCTCTCATCATAAATCAGTTTGCGGAATTTTTCATAATCTATATCGCTTAAAATCTCTAACATACACACATTATACAACAGAAATTTATAATTGTAAAAATAATTTAATTTAGTTTTTACTCATTTTATTGCGGGTGGAAATTGCAGAAAGTGGCGTAATAAATCATCAATCTGGAGTTTTATTTTATTTTCCCATTGTTTTTCATTCTTAAGATTTTTATCGTCTGACTGCTCAAAAGTTTTTACCGCAGAATCATAAAGCTCTTTTAACTGTCTGTGCTGCTCTGGAGTAAACAAAAAGAGGGGCAGTTTTTCTATGTGGGAGCGCAGAATTTTTAAGCTGGCAAAGGTATTTTTATAGTATTCTTCGTACAAACTGCTATTAAAAAGGCAGATAATAGTTTCCCAGGGATAATCCAGCGCTGGTGACGGAATAAAAAAATTGGCACTGTTCAAAAGAAGGGAACCTTTTTCGTCAATACAGCAGACAGGATGATTCGCAATAAAACGATAAACAATTTTTTTCTGGCGATATAGTTTTTCTGGTGCTGACTGCTGGAAATCATCCTTATCAAAATGGATTTTAAGATTTGATTCTGTCAGATGATAAGGCTGAATGTCTTTTCCACGAAAAATCGGCTCCACATCTGCGCCCTTCCTTGACTTAAAAAGCTCATTATTATTGCCAGTAACAATTCCCATCCCAAAAACCGCGTTATTTTTCAGTATGATATGAGGAAATGAATCCAGAAGTTTCTGATTTATAAAAAGCTTATCAGGTGGTATCAGCGGAATAAAATAATCCGGTCCACTTATTCTGGATTTTTGAATTGTTCCACTAGAAAGTGCAAGTTCCTCTTTCTCTTGATTTTTTTCGACCGTCAGCAGAATTGATTGTGACACAACGCCTTTGAAAGCATTTCCAAAATCTCTTATTTTAAGGCTGCAATTCTGCTCAATCAGAAAGTGACGGATTTCTTTATGCTTTGCAACATTCAAAAATGATTTTGGCAAGAAAAAATGCAGAGTACCATGGTCTACAAGCTGCAAAAAAGCTTTATAAAGACAGATTGAAAAACTTTCCGAAGTATTCAGAAGCGGATATTTTTCTTTTAATTCAAGTTTTTTTCGTGCAGAAAAGTGTGCACCCCAAGGTGGATTTGTAATGATAAAATCAAAATAAAGATTAGAAAAATCAGAACTAGAGAAGGAAGTCTTTTGATCAGAAACATTTTCGGGTGTAAATAAAAAATCCCCATCCAGAAAATCTCGTCTAAAAATATTTGCCTTGAGATTTGCATCATGAAAAAACATTGCAAGATTAACCCGGCAGATTTTAAGAGCAATTTCATCAATATCAGAAGCAAAAATTAAGTCCGGCTGATGATTTTTTGAAAGAACTTTTAGCAAGATGTTTCCACTTCCACAACAGGGGTCATAAACAGATTTATTGGAAGGAATGTGAATGTCTTTCAGAAGCGCTTGAGGAGTATAAAAGCTTCCGCTTCCTGCTTTTTTTGAAAGGCTGAGAATCGACTGATAAAAAGCACCAATTAAATCATCATCTTCATTAGGAATAAAAAAAGCATCAAAAAGTGAAGGATTTACCGGTCTTTGTCTTTCCCGAGCCGGGGCTTTTTCTTCCAGAGATTTTTTCCATTCAAGCATTTGACGGGCAATAAGAGTGTCAGACAAAAAAGATGGCTCAAGTAGATTTTCGCAAACAAGACAGCGGTAACAGAGAGAAAAAACGGCCTCTTCGGGAGTAAGATTTGAAGCTTCATAAAGCTGAACAAGGCTGAATAAAAGCTTTTTGCGTTCTGGCGATGTAAGGCCGTGATGAAGGGTCTGTTTTTTTGAAGAGAGACTTCTATTTGCGCGGGAAGAAAGTTTATTTTTGGTATTTTGCCTGATTTGCTTCAGACAATCATCGGTTAACTCTGCAGGAAGTGGTGGTATCAATTTTTCTTTCTGCCAGTTTTTTAATGTTGCGGGGGAGATTTTTAACTCTTCACAAAGTTTTTGTTCGATATTCACAAGAAAAAAAGATTGGAGAATAGGGGATTTGAACCCCTGACACCCGGCTTGCAAAGCCGGTGCTCTAGCCAACTGAGCTAATTCCCCAATTGATAACTTAATTTTATCATTTTTTTGTTTTTGTTTCTATAGTTTTATGATATAATTTTTGAAAATTAATGTATTATTAGCCGAACATTGTTTACGGGAGTTTTTATGAAATGTAAAAAATTATTTCTTAATGTATTTATTTTGATTTTAATTTCTGGCAACTGCGCTTTTGCAGCTGATTCTTTACGGGATACATTTATTCAATGCGGAAAAGCCTATATGGGTGTTCCTTATCGTGATGGTGGCACTACGCGAAGCGGAATGGACTGTTCTGGTTTTGTTTACGTCGCCGCCAGGGATGCCGGAATATCACTTCCAAGAACAGCCGCCGAAATGTACAGGGTTTCAACAAGAATTTCAGATAGTGAACGCAAAGCAGGTGATTTAGTTTTCTTTGCTGTCGGCTCAAGTATTTCTCACGTAGGAATCTATCTCGGAAACAATCAGATGCTGAACAGCGCAAGTGATGGTCCCCGCACAGGAGTAGTTATTTCAAAACTTTCAGAACCATACTGGCAGTCTCATTATTACTGCGCAGGAAGAATTATAAATGATGGCGCATCATCTTCATCAAGCAAGCCTACGACCACAACACCGGCACCATCTTCTTCAGGTTCAAATTCCTCAAGTTCTAATTCTTCCAGGGGCAAAAAGCACGCTTCAGTTCTGTTTAATTTCAACGGATACTTTGACTGGAGCTTCTACACCCCAACAGACCAGTTCGGTTTCTGGCCTAAAGGCGGTTCTTTGCAGGCTGAATTCCAGCTCAATTTGTGGTCAATCAATCCTGGTATCATGGTAAGATACACTTACCCTATCCAGTCTTACTCAAACTTTGAATTCGGCACTCTGTTCAATTCATTCAATCTTCCGGTTTGTCTTACAATACATCTGAACAAATATGTTGAATTCTATGCAGGTGTCGTATTATCTACAGGAACTGTTGCTTCACAACCGCAGACTTTAATTGGAACAGAGAAAATGGTTCAGCCGCCGATCTTCCCTGGTATTTTCGGTGTTTCATTCCAGACACCAAGAGTACGTTTAGGCTCTGTATACGGTTCTCTCGTGCAGGATATTTCTTATACTCACTACAAGGCTGCTGAAGGTTACGACAAATTGACCTTTAAAGAAACTATTGCACAGGGATTTACATTCTCAACGGGTATTTCAATTACTCTGCCGCTCTAGAAAAGACTTATCCTAAATCTGGAGCGTCGCATAATTCTATTGAATCAGAAGTTATGCCTTCGCTCTCAAAAAGGATGATTTGATTTCTTCCTTTTTTGAGAAGCGGTCCCGGAATGTAAAGTCTTTTCTGCGGACCGATATTCCAATAGCGGCCAAGATTAAAACCATTGATATAAGCAAAACCTTTTCCCCAACCGGAAAAATCAAGAAAAGTATCCATATAAATATTGGATTCGTTTTCATTCTCCGGCTCATAATCAAACTCAAAAAGATAAAAGCCCGGCAATCCCCTAGTATAACCTGCATTAAAATCAAGCCTTTCCATCTGCTCAGAATCAAAAGAAAGAGGATAAGTCTGCCAGTCTTTCAGGCACTTTCCATTTATTTTCACATCGCCCGTAATTCCCTTCTGCTGCTTTTTAATTCTTCCGCCAAAGTTTACTCTTCCAAGATTTTCTGCCAGAATGTAAAGGGCCTTTTCACCAGCGTCCGATTTGTTGATATCAGAAAAAGTCGCTCCCTTAGCAATTTCCCTGTCAAAAAACGTAAAAATTTTCTGTAAGTTCTGTAAATTCTGCCAACCTTTACCTGAACCCAAAAATCCAATCAAACGGTCATTTGCCGAGCTAAACTTAATTTTTACCTTGTCTTCCCCGTCAGAACAATCCAGCTTGCATTTATAAAGCACATAACCACTTCCAACTCCAAGTTTTTCCATACTAAGAGGATTTTCACTGACAGAAGGAGTAGAAAGATTTTCCAAATTTTCAAAAAGTCCGGTCGCCTTGCAGAGAGGAATTTTCCCAAAAGATTTTTTCTGGATTTTAGTAGAAAGCGTAAGCTGTTTTGTTAGCAAGCCCGGATTATAAACCTTTACCACATCATGAAGAGCTTTGTATTTTTCCGTAATATCGCCACATTCACTCAAGACTGCATCATAATCATAAGAAGTTGTATCGGGAGTAAGCTTTGTATAATAATTTGACCCGTTCATAAAGCCAAAATTAGTTCCGCCGTGGAACATATAAAAATTCACATTACCATTTTCCAGCATGTAGATGAGATCTTTTTTATTCTGCTCCAGATTCGATTTTTTGTGGCCACCATTTCCCCAGGCGTCAAACCAGCCAGCCCAAAATTCCATGCACATAAGCGGACCATTTTTTCTTCCCTTACGCCTGAGTGCTCCAAATTGCATTGCCGCCTTTGAACCAAAATTAGCAGTAGGAAGGGCGTCCGGTATAGAACCATTTTTTAAGGCCCAGCCCCAGGGACCGTCGGAAGTTACAAATGGAACAGTTATGCCCTGCTCCCGTAGACAATCTGCCAGAAATTGCAAATACTTTTTATCGCGTCCAAAATAACCATATTCATTTTCAATTTGTACAAGAATTATTTTTCCGCCCTTGTCAATTTGATGAGGTACAAGACGAGGAATAAGCTGATTATAATAGTCTTTTACATGCTCCAGATAAGGTCCATAAGAAGAACGAAGCTTCATGCCATCCTCACGTAAAAGCCAGTAAGGAAGACCTCCAAACTCCCATTCAGCACAAATAAAAGGAGAAGGACGGATGATGATATACAAACCAAGCGACTCTGCAATATCAATAAACCTTACAAAATCCCGGTCGCCCTCCCATAAAAACTCGCCTTTTTCCGGCTCATGGAAGTTCCAGGGAATATAAGTTTCTACGGTGTTGCAGCCAAAGTTCCTTAATTTTTCAAGTCTGTCCTGCCAGTATTCCGGCCGTACCCTAAAATAATGGACAGCTCCCGAAATAATCTTGAACTTCTCGCCATCCAGATAAAAATCATCTTTTATCTCAAACCTACCCATTCCGCCATACCTCTTGTATTGTTAAGCAAACTGTTTCTGATACAAATTGTAATAAGCCCCTTTCTTAGCCATCAACTCTGCCGGCGTTCCGCTTTCAATAATTCCACCATCATCAATTACAAAAATACGGTCAGCATTCTGAATAGTAGAAAGCCTGTGGGCAATTACAAAACTAGTGCGATTTTTAAGAATACTTGCAATTCCCTTTTGAATCATAAGCTCAGTTTTAGTATCAATACTACTTGTTGCCTCATCCAAAATAAGAATCCCAGGTGCAGAAAGCATAGTCCTTGCAAAAGCAACCAGCTGCCTCTGGCCATTACTCAATTCACCACCTCGGGCAGTAAGCTTTGTATCATAGCCCTTTTCAAGCTCACGAATAAAATCATCTGCATGAACCGCTTTTGCAGCCTCAATCATTTCTTCTTCACTGGCATCAAGTCTTCCATACATAATGTTTTCGCGGATTGTACCAGAGAAGATATAATTATCCTGAGTCATTATTCCCATCTGAGTCCTAAGACTGTCAATCGTAACCTCGCGAATATCCTTACCATCAATCAAAATCTGTCCGCTCTTTATGTCATAAAATCTGCTCAAAAGATTTACGATTGTAGATTTACCGGCACCTGTAGGACCAACCAATGCAATAGTTTCCCCCGCATTAACATTAAAACTAACATCACTAAGAACATCCGTTTCGTTATCATAACCAAAAGTAACCTTGCAGAAATTAACATCGCCCTTTATTGGTGGCATAGGCTTAACATTAGGGTGGTCAACCACTGTAGGCTGAGTATCGATGATTTCAAAAATACGCTCTGCACCACTTGCCGCATTAATTGCCTGATTATAGAAATTACTAAGATTCATAATAGGCTGCCAGAACATACCCACGTAAGAACCAAAGGCAATATAAGTACCGATGGAAACATTATCAATACCAAGAACCTTAATTCCAACAAGGTACAGCGCCATAGTTCCCACACTCCAGCACAAATCAATCCAAGAACCAAAAGCATCACACCAGCGGACTGCATTCAAAAACTCTTTTCGGTCAGCCCATACAAGCTCCTGAAAGGTTTTATCCGTTTCGGTTTCAGCCCTAAAGCTCTGAATTATTTTGATTCCCGACAAATCCTCGTTAATAAAGGCGTTCATATTTGAAGATTTTTGTCGCTTTGCCTTCCAGTATTTTTCTGCCTTAATAGAAATCAGGAAAACCCCAACAATCAGTAGCGGAAGAGAACACAAAGCCGCCAGCGCAAGCTTTACATTCTTTGCAAACATAATTGCCATAACCGCAACAACCGTTATAAGATTAGGAATAAAAGTTGTAACGGCATTTTCAATAATGTCTTTAAGCGAGTTAGTATCACCAATAATTCGTGCAAGGATTTTTCCACTTGGACGAGAATCAAAAAACTTCAAATCCAGCTTTTGAATATGATCATAAAGCTGCTGTCTTATATCCTGAATAACTTTGTTACTCGTCTTTGCCATAATCAGCATACGGAACTTAATTGCAAGAATCATAAGAATATTCAAAGATGCAAAAATGATTACGATTTTAATAAGCCCCGGAATGTCACCTGGAACAATATAATTATCAACAGCCTTTTCCATAATCAAAGGATTAATCAAATCAATAACTGTACCAAATGCCATCAGCAAAAGAACCAGAAAAACTCTGCCCTTATAACGTAAAAGATATTTAAAAAGCCTTGGAATAGTCGCAAACTTACTCTTTTTTACAGCTGCTTCATCCTGTTTATAACTATTTATTGCCATAACTTCACCTGTCTTTCCCTAATACCAACTTACCGTTGTGAATCATACGTTTCCTTATAAAGTCCGCCCTTTTCCAGAAGCGACTCATGCGTACCTTCTTCTACAATCCGTCCACCATCAAGAACAATAATCTTATCCGCCTTTCGCACACTGCTTATTCGGTGACCAATAATGATTTTAGTCATTCCATGCAAGCCTTCCAAAACCTGCTGAATATCCTGTTCAGTCTCAGTGTCCAGAGCCGAAGTAGAATCATCCAAAACCAGAACAGGCGTATTGCGAGCCAAAGCCCTTGCAATAGTAATACGCTGCTTCTGACCGCCACTCAAGCCAACACCACGCTCACCAATTACAGTGTTTTCAGCATCCTTCATTTCATTTACAAAACCAAGAGCCTGAGCTTTTTCCAGTGCCTGCATAACCGTTGGCTTAGACATAGTTTCCTTTTCACCAAGCCGGATATTTCCTTCAATAGTATCACTGAACAAAAATACATCCTGCATGACACAGGCAATACTTCGACGCAAAGTATTAAGCGGAAGATTGCGAATATCAATACCATCCAGTTTTATAGAACCGCCCGTAACATCATACATTCGCTTGAGCAGATTTATAATTGTAGTCTTACCGCTTCCAGTCGCACCCATAATACCAAGAGTCTGTCCAGCCTTAATATCAAAACTTACATTATCAAGGATTTTGCGACCACCAGCCTCGTAAGTTACATTTTCAAAAGAAATTGCCCCGTTCAAATCAAACTGATTAAAAAGTGCTGTATTAATCTGTTCATCAGCATTTTGAGAAGCAAGAGCCGATTCATCGTTAATCTGAGGAGTCTGCTCGTAGATTTTGTTCAGGCGCTTAATACTTGCCTTTGCACTTGAAAGACCATTTGTAAGCCAGCCCAGCATTTCCATAGGCCAGACAATATTACCCACATACTGAATAAAGGCAATCAGTTGACCAACAGACATTTCTTCCTTTATGACAAAAAGACCACCCAAAATGAGCATAACCGCCGGGAGCAGCCTGGTTATAGCCTGAACCATAGGATTATAATGAACAAAAATCTTAGACTGGGTAATGTTCAATTCGTAATACTTCTGATTATGCTTGTGAAACTTCTTGATTTCAAAATCTTCACGGGCAAAAGCCTTAACAGTTCTTACCCCTGCAAGATTTTCAGCCGCAGTATTATTAAGCTCCGAGTTTTCCTGTGCAATCTCACCAAAAACATCATCAAGCTTCTTTTCCATTCGGATTGCAATAAATCCGGCAACAAACATAAATGCAGTAGGAATGATTGCAAGCTTCCAGTTAAGATTGAACATATATACAGTAGTAATCACGGCACGCAGTACAACTTCGGCAATCAAAATTCCCATAAAAGCCGCAACATCCCAGATTCTGTCAACATCATCCTTGACACGGCTCATCAATTCTCCAGAATTAATGCCGTCAAAAAAGTTAGCCGAAAGACTCTGGATTTTCTGAAAAAGATTTATACGCACTTCAGAAGCAATTTTACTTCCGCACCAGTCACAGATAAACTCTTTTGTATACTGAAAAACGCAGCGACCAAGACCAATCCCTAAGATTCCCAGCAGCAAGCCCTTAAGCAAATCCATATTATGCGCAACAAGAACATCGTCAACAATATGCTGAACGATAATAGGCGCAATCATATCAAGCCAGGTCGAAAATGCCATTGTAAAAATTGCAATTAAATATAATGAGGCATAACGTTTAAAATATTTTGCTAAATTAAGTTTGTTTTCCATTTGAACCAACTATCCTGATAATACAAATATAACAAAAATAAAATTTATAATCTATAATATCATGGCAAAAGTCCACATCCAAGCAGTTTAAGGGAGTATGCTGGGAAACAAATGTTAGAATAATTTTTTGAGATATAATGTCAATATTTATATACAAATTGTGCATTATAGTCTATAATTATAGATGTTATGGGAAAGAATGCTGTTGTGTTATTGCCTTCAGTTCAGAAGGTTCTAACAGAATTAGGTGAAAATATCAAACTGGCTCGTCTAAGAAGAGGTTTAGCAAGTGAACTTATAGCAGAACGAGCAGGAATAAGTAGGGCTACACTTGTAAATGTTGAAAAAGGCTCTCCATCTGTTGCAATGGGAATCTATATGTCTGTTCTTAATTCCTTGGGGCTGGAAAAAGATATGTTACAAGTTGCAAAAGATGACGAATTAGGTAGAAAGCTGCAGGATTTGAAGCTGGTTACAAGAAAACGGGCACCTAAAGATAAAAAGGATAAATAAATGAGTAAAAATATTTTTGTTTATGGCGATTGGGAATCTCTGGAACAACCTACTCTTATAGGCCTTTTAAATGTTGATTTGTTAAAAGGAAAGGAAATCTTTTCATTTGAGTATGATTCGGAATGGTTAAAAACACAGAAGTTCTCTTTTTTCGATCCAGATTTACAGTTATATAAAGGTCGGCAGTATACACAACAGAATAAAGAATTATTTGGATTCTTTACAGATTCTTGTCCTGACAGATGGGGACGACTTTTAATGACACGAAGAGAAGCCATTGAAGCAAAAGAAGAAAACAGGCCTCCCAAAAAACTGATGGAAAGTGATTTTTTAATTGGAATACAAGACATTTCCAGAATGGGCGCCTTAAGATTTAAAACAGAACTGAATGGCCCTTTTTTGGCAGAGGATTCCAGGAATTCAATTCCAATATGGACTTCAATCCGTGAGCTAGAACAAGCTTCTTATCTATTGGAAAAAGAAGATATTACACTTGAAGAAGAAAAGAAAAAAATACAAATGTTGATTCAACCAGGTTCTTCATTAGGCGGAGCACGACCAAAAGCTACTGTACAAGCACCCGATGGAAATTTATGGATTGCAAAATTCCCGTCACGCCATGATGAGTTTGATTCCGGTGCCTGGGAAATGGTAACACATGAGTTAGCGGCCTTGTGTGGATTGAATGTTCCTGAAGCTAAGTGCGAGAAGTTTTATAAAAAAGGAAGTACATTTCTTGTTAAGAGATTTGATCGCACACCAGAGAATAAACGCATCCATTTTATTTCATCAATGACAGCCTTGGGAAAGATTGACGGAAATAATGCTCAGGATGGAACAAGTTATCTTGATATAGTTCAGTGCATTCAACAGCAAGGTTCAAAACCAAAAGAAGATCTTCTTGAACTATGGAAAAGAATTGTATTTAGCATTGCAGTTACAAATACAGATGACCACTTGAGAAATCACGGATTTCTGTTTGACAGGAAAGGGTTAAGACTTTCCCCACTGTATGACGTTAATCCAAATCCTGATGGCGTTGGATTGTCACTAAATATTGATGATATGGATAATTCATTGGACTTTGACTTGGCAATTTCGGTTTCTAAATTTTTTGATATAAAAATGGATGAAGCTGCAAAAATTACAAATGATATAAGACAGAATGTAAAACAATGGAAATTTGTCGCAGAAAAAGTTGGACTTTCTCGTGCCAATATAATGCGTATGGAGAAATGCTTTAAGTTTTAGTATCCATAAAAGAAAACATTCTTTGTTTATCTTTTTCGTTTTTATTCTGATCAAAGCTGATATATTCATACTCCGCTAAACCACCAGTTTCTCTATGCCATCTGTTCAAAT
>JAEEGK010012611.1_pt1 | contig 19172 bp, 16 predicted proteins | sample 8958771 | NCBI WGS metagenome assembly JAEEGK01 (sample SAMN16246547, study PRJNA631951) | gut metagenome | biome: gut microbiome; feature: rumen; material: SC-attached | host: Bos | place: Iran: Karaj | collected 2018-10
ACATGGCGTTCCAGATTGCAGCCCGTATGGCCTTCCGCGAAGCTTTCGCCAAGGCTGGTGCTCAGATCCTCGAACCGATCATGAAGGTCGAAATCCAGACTCCGACCGAATTCCAGGGTTCTGTCGTGGGTAACGTGTCCCAGCGCCGTGGTGCCATCACCGGCACGACCGAAGAACAGGGCATGACCACGATCGACGCAGAAGTCCCGCTTTCCGAAATGTTCGGTTACGCTACGGACCTCCGCTCCATGACTCAGGGTAAGGCCGAATTCACGATGGAATTCTGCAAGTACCTCCCGGTTCCGAAGAACATCCAGGAAGAACTCATCAAGAAGTACGGCGACAAGGCCAAGGCTAGAGCTTAGTCTATAAGCCCAAACTTCTCAAAAGTTTAAAAGACCTGCAACGGAAGTTGCAGGTCTTTTTTTATCCACGACACAACGCACACACACTGTATCATTCTTAAAGAAAGGGCCCCGCGAACAGTTGGCCGCGGAGTCCTTGAAGATTCGTAACACTAGTAAGTTCTACTCCACGATTCGATTCGGCTTCCCGTCTCAGAACCAGAATTTACTACTATCACATAAATTAAAATACAACAAGAATCCGAAGAGTGAAAATTTTTTTTCACATTTCATATTCCAACGTGGAGCAAAACGCCCAAAAAAAACGTATCTTCCATATATATGGAGAAACTCATGAAAATCGAGCATATCGCCCTGTACGTTCACGACTTGGAAAAGGCCAAGGATTTTTTTGTACGCTATTTCAACGCCGAAGTCGGCCAACTTTACCGCAATCCGCAAAAAAAGTTCCGCTCCTACTTTTTATCGTTCGGCGACGGAGCACGGCTTGAAATCATGGAAAAAGAAGGGCTCTCCCGCGAATTCCAGAATATTGAACACAACGGCTACATCCATATCGCATTCAGCGTCGGAAGTATCGACAAAGTAAATGAATTGACCGAGAGGCTCAAAAAAGACGGCTACAAAGTTTTAAGCGGGCCGCGCACCACTGGCGACGGCTATTACGAAAGTTGCATCACCATCATCGAGGACAACCTCGTCGAAATCACGGTATAAACTAGGAACTCTTTTTGGCGTCTTTCCAAAGCTGCTGCAGGCCTTCCAGCCCCACATCCTTGACTTCACGCCCCTGTTCCTTGACGCGGCGTTCCACTTCACGGAAGCGCTTTTCGAACTTGTTGTTTGCACGTTGCAGTGCGATATTCGCGTTAAAACCGCAATGACGCGCCACGTTCACCAGGCTGAACATGATGTCGCCGAATTCGTCTTCAAGTCGGTCGATGTTTGCGTTTTCGGGAGACACCTTTTCCATTTCGCTCCTGAATTCCGCAAATTCCTCTTGCACCTTGTCAAAGACAGGCCCCGCCTCGCCCCAGTCAAAACCGACTTTCGCGACCCTGCGGATAATATCCTGCGAGCGGGCAAGCGTTGGCATGCTCTTGCTCACTTTGTCCATAATGGACTCGCCCGCGTGCTTTAAGTTGTTCTTCTCTTGTGCCTTGATGCGCTCCCAACGGCGGCTAACCTCATTGGCGTTATCAACTTGTGCATCGCCAAACACATGCGGATGCCTGCGCACCATTTTTTCGCAAAGTCCCTGAATCACGTCATCAACGGAAAAATCGCCCTGTTCCTTGCACACTTGCGAATGGAAAATCACCTGGAACAATACATCGCCGAGTTCCTCGCACATGTGCTCCTTGTCGCCATCCTGCGCGGCATCGATAAACTCGCAGCTTTCCTCGACCAAATACGGCAACAGCGAATGCGTGTCCTGCTTGCGGTCCCACGGGCAGCCGTTCTCCGAGCGCAGACGCGCCATAATATCAACAAGGTCATTAAACGTGTATTTCATGCGATAAAAGATAGAAAGTAATTGTCCCCACTTGTTTTTGTACAACAAATTCAGTAAATTAGATACACCGTTATTATATCGTTAATTTTATCGTTTCTTATATCCGTTAGTTTTATTCTCACAAAATGCCTCAGCCCCCAAAGATCCGGGCCAGCTATTTAAATCGTACACAGACATTTATGGAAACGAAAATTTATAACGAACCCTATCGCAAACTCGCCCCCGAAAAATATCCGCTGCTATTGCGGACTTCAAAATACTGTCCCAAGCAGCTTTTCTACAAAGGAACACTCCCCTCTGCTGACAAAATCGGTATCGCCATGGTCGGCACGCGGCGCCCATCCGCATCTGCCGAGGAACTCTGCCGACGGCTCGTCGCATCGCTCCAACACACAAACGCGGTCGTCGTTTCGGGGCTTGCACAAGGCATCGACAGCTATTGCCACCGAGCAGCGCTCGATGCAGGCATTCCGACCCTAGCGGTTCTAGCACAAGGTCTAGACTGCAAAATCGAAGGGGAACGCGCTGTGCTTGCCGAACAGATTATCGACGCTGGAGGCGCCCTTCTAAGCGAATACGAAGGCGACACGCCGGCCTACAAAGGGAACTTCATTGCAAGGAACCGCATCATCAGCGGGCTAAGCCAAACAACGCTTGTCATCCAGAGCCGCAAAAAAGGAGGCGCACTCCTCACAGCGCAATTCTGCCTCGCCGAAGAAAAGCCGCTCCTCGCCATCCCAGGGAACTTCGACTGCGAACTCTACAGCGGAACAAACGCCCTGCTCGACAGCGGCCGCGCAAAGCCGGTATTCGTCCCCGAAAGTTTGCGTTCGACAGCAGGGTTCCCCCTCCTCGACGGGGCAAGCATCGAACAGCTCTCATCGTGCGGAATATCACTCTCCAACAGCGCCCAAAAAGTTTTCAAGCGTTTTAACGGTTTCTGCAAAACTTTTTCGGAACTTCAGCAAGAATTCCAGTTTAAAGCTCCCGAACTTTTAGCTATATTGACGGAGTTAGAAATATCTGGTCTAGTCACATCTAAGGACAACTTCCAATTCTATTTCAACGGAGCTTAATTAGTTGCACACACGACTTCTTATTGGAATAACCACCTTGATTGCATTTGCATTCCTGGTGTTCCAGTTGTTGTTCGGCAAGAACAGCATTCCAGAGCAGCGTAGAATTGCAAGGGAGATTGAGCTCTACCAGGAGCAGATCGATTCGTTGAACAAGGTTATCGAAACACGCAACGAACTCATCCAAAAATTGAAAACAGATTCACTCTACAAAGAAGAAATACTCCGCACCCGCTACGGCATGAGCCGCCAAGACGAGAAAGTATTTCAACTGGTGAAATAAATATGGGCGCAGCACACAGCGCTACGCCATCTTGCTAGCGTCAGTGCTGGTGCATTCGACTTTACCGGCAAAGAAGCTGTACGCAGCAGGCACAATGAATAGCGACATGAACGTCGCGAACGTAAGGCCACCAGCAATCGCAATACCCATTGCGATGCGGCTAGGCGTGCCGGTCATGATGAGCGGCACGGCGCCCAATACCGTAGAAAGGCTCGTCATGAGGATTGGGCGGAAGCGGCGTTCCGCCGCCATCCTAGCCGCCTCAAGCTTGCCGCAACCCGTATTTTCCGCAATCTGGTTTGCAAATTCTACAATCAAGATACCGTTCTTCGTCACAAGCGCAATCAACAGGATCAGTGCGATTTCGCTAAAGATGTTGAGCGTCTGCCCTGTGACGTACAAGCTCACAAGCGCACCCGAAAGCGCAAGCGGCACCGTAAAGAAAATCACGAACGGCGCACGGAAACTTTCGAACTGCCCAGCAAGCACCAAGAACACAAGCGCAAGCGCAAGCAAGAACACCACGTACAAGCCCGAAGAACTTTCCTCGAATTCCTTGGAAGAACCGCTCAAAGTCGTGCTCACACTCGGGTAATCCTTCAAAAGCTTTTTCGCGATGCGGCGCATCTCTTCCACGCCATCGCCAATCGTCTTACCCGGAACAAGACCCGCCTGGATTGTCGCAGCGCTAAAGCGGTTGTAACGCGGGAGCGACGGCGATGCCGACTGTTCCTTGTACGTAATAAAATTATCCAAGCTCACCAATTCGCCCTTGCCGTTCTTGACCGTGAGCATCGAGAGATTTTCCGGCGTATCGCGGTACTGGTAACCGACAGCGCCAATGATATCGTACTGGCGTCCGTCCAAATAGAAATCACCATACGTCTGGTCGCTAATCGCAAGCTGCACCGCCTGAGCAATATCGTTCACCGATACACCTTCTTCGTTCGCCTTGTCGCGCAAGATCTCGATGTGGAGTTCCGGTTTGGTAAAGCGCAAGTTGCTGTTCACCACGCTGAACACCGGACTCTTGCTCGCCGCCTCTTCGAATTTCGGCACGAGGTCACGCAGCACTTCGATGTTCGGGGCCTGCAACACAAACTGCACCGGGAGCCCGCCACGCTGCGTACTGATGCTCTGCGGTTCAAACACCATCACGCGCAAATCCGGATATTCGTTACCGAGCACCTGGATTGCACGGGCAATTTCACTTTGCGGACGGCGCGCTTTCTTGTCGTCATTCAAGAACAAACGCATTCTCGAGTTGCCCGCATTCCATGCACCGGCCTGGAATTCCGTGTATTCGTTCGTATCGAGAATCGAAGTCACTTCATCGACAAATTCATCGGCCATGCGCTTTGTACGCGAGAGGTTCACGCCTTCAGGCATGCTCATGTTCACCATCACCGCATTCGCATCTTCGGTAGGCGCCATTTCACTACTCATGTCGTTGAAGCAGTAATACGCCGCAAAGAATAGTGCAGCCACAATCGGGAACAAAAGCAAGCGCAATCTGAGGAATCCGCCCAGCAATCGCGAATAGAATGCGTTAAGCCAATCGAAGAACGGCTCCGTAACCCGGAAGAACCATCCCTGTTTCTGGCGCTTTAAAAACTTTGAACAAAGCATCGGCGAAAGCGTAAGCGCGCAAAGCGTCGAAAGGAACACCGTTCCAATCATCACCGCCACAAATTCGCGGAACAAAAGGCCAGTCGTACCGCCAAGTGCAAGCACCGGCACAAACACAGCCATCAACACGACAGACGTAGCAATCACGGCAAAAAAGATTTCGTTCGTCCCGGCAATCGCAGCCTGCTTGGGCGTCATGCCGCCTTCAATCTTGTGGTAAATGTTTTCCACAATCACAATGGCGTCATCGACCACCAAGCCAATCGCAAGAACCATCGCCAATAGCGTAAGCACGTTGATACTGAACCCGCAGAGGTAAAGCACAAAGAAGCTACCGATAACGGACACCGGCACCACGACCATCGGGATAAACGTCGTGCGACCTTCACGCAAGAACGCAAAGATAATCGCAATCACGAGCACAAATGCGATAAAGATGGTCTCCACCACTTCCTTGATGGAGGCGCGGATATTAATCGAAGTATCACGACCGTAAAGCAATTCGACGTCTTTAGGAATTTCACGACGGATATCCTCGACGCGCTTGTAGAATTCGTTCGCAATTTCAACGTGGTTGCTGCCCGGTTGCGCCATGAGCGCAAGCGTAATCGAGTTCTTACCGTTGCGCCTAAAACCCGTACGCGTATCTTTCGGTTCGTAATGGATATCGGCCACGTCAGAAATGCGGATAACGTTTCCATCGGCAGCCGTCTTGACAGCAATATTGCCGAACGATTTCGGGTCGAGAATTCGGCCCAGCGTACGGATAGAAAGAGTCGTTTCAGTTCCTTCGATAGAACCGGAAGGGAGTTCGAGGTTGCCCTGCTTCAAGGCAGCCGCCATCTGTGCGCCAGAGACTCCAAGCGCCTGCATACGCACGGGATCAATCCACAAACGCACCACCGGACGCTTTTCGCCCCAAATGGCCACTTCCGAAACGCCGTTAATCGTCTGCAAGCGCTCTTTCACGTGGTTGTTCGCGATTTCCGAGACTTCCATCGGATCGAGTTTATCGCTCACGAGGCTCACCATCAAAATCGGGTCGTTGTCGCTATCGGACTTATAGACCGTCGGTTCATCGACGTCATCGGGCAAGCGGCGGCGCACACGGCTCACGCGGTCGCGGATTTCGTTCGCGGCGGCTTCCAGGTCCATGCCCGTTTCAAACTCGATGCTGATGTTAGAGAAACCGTCACGGCTAGTCGAAGTGAGCGCCTTGATGCCGGACGCGCTATTGATGGAAGCTTCCAAAATTTCGGTGACTTCCGCTTCGACCACGGCCGCGTTTGCACCGGGATAAGAGGTGCGCACCTGGATAAGCGGGTAATCCACGTTCGGGTATTCGCGAATACCCAAGGAGCTGAGTCCAAAGAATCCGAGCAAAACAATGACAAGCGCCATCACGGTCATGAGCACCGGACGGCGAACGGAGAGTTGGCTTACGCTCATTACTCTACCTCGTAATTGATAGAGTGACGCAGTCCCTTAATCTTCACATCGGTACCCGGGCGGAGACTCACGATACCAGAAACAATAACCGTATCGCCCACATCAAGGCCCGAAAGCACTTGCACAGACATCGGCGTGCGAAGTCCCGTCGTCACATGCTTAATCTTGGCCTTGCCGCCTTGGCTCACAAACACGTAAGCCCCATCCCTGTCGAGAATCATCGCTTCGGAAGGAATAGTAAAACTCTGTACATTGCTGGATTGCATGGCGACATTCACACTGACAAAGCTACCGGCAATCAGTTCGCCCTTCGAGTTATCGACATCCACCATCACGCGGCGGGTGCGGCTGCTTTCAGAAATCACGGCGTCCAAAGCAGAGACGACGCCATCCTTTTCGACGTTGCGTTCGGAATCCTTGAGAGAAATCTTGTCGCCAACCTTGATGACGGACGCATAACGCTGCGGGAGCGCAAACTTCGCCTTGAGGCGATCGACTTCGCTGAGTTCCGCAATCGGCGTACCCGAGTTGAGCCAGGCCCCCACGGAAACATCCACAAAACCAAGTTTACCGCTAAACGGTGCACGGACTTCGGTCTTTGTTAGCTGAGCACGAATGAGTTCGACACTTGCCTGTGCAGACTTGAGCGAAGCTTCTGCCGCTTCCAAATCCTGCTTGGTGGCCCCGTTCTTTTCATAAAGACCGCGCACACGCTGTTCCTTCTGCTCGGCAAGCATCTTGTTCGATTCCGCCTGCTTGAGTTGCGCACGGAGTTCAGAATCGTCAATCTTTGCAAGGAGTGCGCCCTTCTTTACAATAGCGCCATCTTTCGCCGTAAGGCTCACCAGACGGCCCGAAGTCGCCGCAGAAAGCGAAACACTGTTCTTAGGAACAAGCGTCGCCATCGTCTGGAAAACCTTCCCCTGCGAAGCAAGCTCCGCCACATAACCTTCGACATTCAAGACGCGCTGGGCACCACCCTTTTTACCACCAGGACCACCATTGCCACCGGGAGCTGCGCCCTTGGCGGAATCGTCTTTACTACCACAAGCAACAAGAAGGAGAGAAGAAATAGCTATTAGAAGAAGGTGTTTCATATGTAGTTAGAAGTAGGAAGTAGACAGTAGTAAGTGGTTTGATTTTATTCCGTCATTCTGACACCGAGGGTGGAAGAATCCAGAGCTTTTCAATTTCGCTGATTTAGATGCGTGAGTTGCCTAAATAGTTGCATAAAAAAGAATGGGGATGACAAGCCCATAACCCCATACCCCAAAGCGACCATCGGGAGCGACCCCATACCTCAGAACTTCACGTTCATGAAGAGAGCGCCACCATCTTCATAGAATTCCGGTTCAAACTGAACACGGCTGGAGAAAGACTTCGAAGACGTCGCTCGATAGACACGCACCGCATCAAGCATGGAAACCACGCGGTTCAGGATTAGCGCCCCTACGGAGACCTGGAACACGATGCGGCTCACGCGGTAATGGCGCATGCGGCTCTTGAATTCGTCTATGTGTTTCGTCGATTCCGGATTGTCGGAACTGCCCCAGTCCCACTGGATATCTTCTGAAAACTCTTCGTCAATTTTCTTATCGGAACGAAGCATCGCCTGATTGTAGTCCTCGTTCATGTCCGGCGAAGAATTCTGTCCATACACACCGGAACGGCTTCGATAAGACCCCACCGTATTGAGTAGAGAAACATTCTTATTGCCGTTAAACCCAGCATGCCGCACCGCGTAATTATGGGCAGACGTTATATAACGGTCTCCAACCACGTAAGAACCGATAGCGGCAACCCAAAGGGCCAAGTCCGTCCACAAGAACGGCCTCACGAGTTTCTTTTCGTTCAAATATAATTCGCCCATACCCGGCAAAAGCGCCGAAGCGCCAACGGCAAGGAACACATTCTTGTCGTTGTTCTTATAGATATTCTTATCGACACTCACCACAATCTGCGAGAAAGAGGCGACTGCCGCAAGCAGTACAGCAAGAATAATGCGCATTAGAATCCCCAATTTGCACGAACGGTCCATCCAAAGGAATCCTTGAACGAAACTCCACTATCAAAATGCAAACGGTCATACCAAGAAACATCTTCTTCGTAGAGAACCTTGTTGTGCGCATTCGCCGTCAAAGCAGCATCCACTGCAGATACGATATGGTTCAGAATCAAACCGCCGATGAACCACGCCTGCATGTCGGCGTAGTCGTTTGCGTCACGACGCAAAGAACGGTACTTGCGCTGGTAATCCGAGCCGTCCTTGCTGAGCGATGCCGTTTCGGAATTCGGTGTTTCAAGATTTAAATCACTAACGATGGCCGATTCAGCATCTTCCCAACCAAGCACATAAGCGTCTTCGGAAATCAACTGGAACAATTCAGATTCCTTGTTGAAGTCGCGCTTAGTCTCTTTGGAGAACGCATTCATTTCTTCGCCCAGCATTACGTCCTTATCGCCGAACAATCCCAAATGACGGGAATCGCTTTCAAACAAGGCGTTTTCATGATAGCAGCCTGCATTACCGGCATCACCGTAAATGGCCTCGCAGAACGACTTGCGCGTTCCCATATAGCGGTTATTGAATTCATTGCTGTAAAGCTTGCCACCCGCATTATAAAGGTTACGCATAGACGCTTCATAACGTCCGATAGAATAATGGTCCTTGGCAAAGCGTTTGTACTTCTTAACCTGTTCGTTGTACTTGTAGATGGAGAAATATCCCCAACCGCTCCACATGAACACTTCCAAAGCCATATAGACGCCACCACGAACATACGTTGCCGTTGTGCCGCCAACATACATCTGGCCTACACCAGGCACCAAAAGCGAGAGGAACAAGGCCTTACGCGGGTTCTTGTAGCGTCCCTTCATTTCGTCAATGCCATGAACCTTGGACACCTTCACCGGGCCCAGGAGATCGCGACGACTGACGCTATTTGACGAAGCTGCCACAGAGCTACTGCTCACGTTCATAAGACCGGCAGCTTGTGCCTGAGCAAGGGAATCAGCACGTCTTGCCGAGTCGGCAAGGGCTCGCACTCTTTCGGCTTCGGCAATCGCCGCTTCGCGCGTCAGCGAATCACGCGTTGCCGAGTCAAGGACTGCGGTATCGAGAACCACGGCCGAAGACATCAAGTCAGCGACAGACGAGCTAGACTCCACCGTAACAACAGACGAGGAACTTTCGGCAGCAGAGCTGACAACCACAGAAGGCTGGGCCTCCGAAGATGAACTCAAGACTTCAACCGAGGAACTCGAGGGCAATTCTACAGAGGAACTCGAAACAGCCACGCTGCTGGAGGACTTGGACTTCTTCGATTTTTTCGAAGAAGAACTTGCCGGGGCCTTCGCCTTTGCAGAGGAACTCGCCGGAGCGACCGCCGCAGAACTTGCAGGAGCCGCAGGAGTCTGTACAGCAGGAGTCGCCGGAGCCTTAGCCTCTTCTTCAAATTCAGCGAACAAATCTCGCACCTGGCCAAAAGAAACCTGAGCGAGAGACAAACCTAAAAACAAGGGTAAAAGAGCAAACTTGCGCATATGCCCTTAAAATAGCAAAAAATGTTGTCAAAACAAAAAGCCTTGGACACAAATCCAAGGCTTTTTATCAAAATTTCATGTAAGCGCTATTTGACGCGAACTTTCTGCACCATAGAACCGACGCGAACCGCATAGACACCGGCATTAGCTACCGGGATCTCAAAGTTAGCCGACGATACGACGCCCGTGCGAACGACTTTACCCTGCATATCGCGAACCTCGAAACGGCTGCCTACCGTAGAGCCGCTCACCTGAATTCGGCGACCTGCAGAAGAGAGACCGAACTTGGCGACACCCTTGACCGCGGCAATCTTTGTCAAATCTTCAGGCTTCTTAATGATCAAAGTTCCATCGCCATTAAATCTAAAGACAACATTCGAGAAGTTCGGCGAAATATTGACAAAAGCTCCATTCTGAAGGTTGAACGGATAAATGTAGGGTCTCACGCCAGAAACCGTAGGATTCTCAACAATCACAGAATCCTTAAGATCCGCATCCCATTTCTTTTCAATATACTTCACGAAATCAACAGAATACGCATAAGCGGAATCTAGCGTCAAAGTATCGCCGCAAAGCTCACCACAAAGCATCAAATCAAAGCTCTTGGGAACCGTAATTGTATCACCCGTAGCAGCCTTGGTAACTTCTTCACCAAATATGAAAACCGTAATCCTCTTTTGATATGGAGTAATCTTAAAGTGGCCCTGTTTTACCTTCACCTGATAGTTCGGGTTGAGTTTTTCTTCGTCAAAGGTCGCTGCAATCTTGTACGAAGAATCCTTGCCAGCAGAATCAAGAAGGACATTTTCGCCCTTTTCACGAACCAAGGTAACACCTTCAAGTACATCACCATCGCGAAGACCAGAAACAGTCATAAGCGAATCGAGAACAGGATCGGCAGAACCGTAAACCTTCGATGTATCACGGATCGTCACCGTCACCTCTCTCTTCAACACTTTGAAGACAGCCGGAACAAATTCACTTACAACATAATTCGTGTTTGTCGGTTCCTTTTTATCAAAGTCAAGTTTATATTCACCAACATCGAGAAGTCCGGTATCTCCAACACTAACGTGGATATTGTCAAGTTCATCTCCCTTCAAAAGACTGTCAACAGTCCACTTGAATTCCGTCGGCAAATTATCACCATAAATAATGGAGTCAGCCACAGCGGTAACCACAAGAGTTTTCGGCGAAATTTCCAGAGAACCATCCGTCACTTCGAACTCGACATTCGGGTAGTTGACCGAGGTATTCGTGAAATTTTCTTTGCTCAGACCCATTGTGTATTTTCCAGCATTAGTCCCAGAGACAACGGAATCACCGCTAAATTCAACGAACTTCAAATCATAAGCCTTGCTTTCAGTCGAAATATCAAAGCCCTTTACAGTCTGTTCCTTGCCGTTATAGACGCCCGTACTAGAGTGGCCCTTAACAACCACGACAATCTTGTCATCGTTAGCAATAATCGTGAGCGTGCCGCCTTCTGCAACAGTCACAATATAGTTCGGATTGGCCTTGGCATCAACCGTCGCCGTAATAGCATATGTTCCGGCATTCTCTCCCTTTTCACGGGTGAGCTTTACGCCAGCTAGTTTATCTTCAGTTTCGCCTAACTTCACAAGACCATCGACCGTATATGTCAGTTCGGGATCCGTTTCGCCAAACTTCTTCGAAACATCGTCAGCAGTCAAAGTGACATCCTTTGGAGTAACCGTAAGCGTACCCTCTTTGACAGTCACCGTATAGTTCGGATTAGAGCCCGTTTCAAAATCGACGCTCACTTTATACGTACCGACATCTTCACCATCGGCACGAGCAATTGTAGCCTTTTCTAGCTTTTCATTATCGCCAACAAGGCCTTCCGTTTCAAACGTAAATGTCGGATCCTTTTCGCCATAAACTTTTTCGGCATCTTTAACCGTGACCGTCACGGCCTTCGGAGTCACCGTAAGCTTACCAGGCGTAGTCGTAATAGTGTAGTTCGGATTGGATCCTTCCTTTATGGATGCTGTAATTTCATACTCACCGACATTTTCAAGATTGTCCGAAGCGCACTTTGCACAAACAAGTGTAACATCTTTTAGTTCATCCTGACCCACAAGGCCCGTCGCTTTGTATGTAAACTCCTTGGTAGCATTCCCATAGCCCTTCGTCATGTCATCAATTGTCAAAGAAACTGCGATAGGCGTGATTGTGAATTTAGCAGGAACAGTCGAGACAACATAACCATGATCGTCCGCCGGCTGATCAACAGACACCGCAATTTCATATTCACCGGCATCTTCGCCATCGGCTCTAGTCAAAGTAATTTTTCCTAATTTGTCATAATCAGATGCTTTGATATTGCCGGTAATCGTATATTCGAACGTTTTTGGATCGGCTTCACCATAGGCCTTGGATGCGTCTTTCGCCGTCACGGTAATCTTAGTCTTTGTAATAGTTAATGTACCTGGCTGAACTTGGATCATATAGTTGGGGAAAAGCTTATCCAGTTCAAGACTTTCATCCAAGGTAATATCAAATACATCACCCACTTTTTCAACGCCATCGGCAACAGCCATTTTCAAGGTACTCTTCAAAGTTTTCTTGAAATTAGCCAAAGTATCAGCTTCCAGAGAATTCAAATTATCTTCGTCTTCTATTTCGTATTCGAATTCCGGATTTTCTGCACCTAATTCTTTTTCGTAGTCCAGAATTTTCAGTCCTACTTCTTTTTGCAAAATTTCAAATTTATGATTAATGACCGTACCATCTTTCAGTTCAATCGTGACCGTACCGGCATCCACACCGGCATTTATATTCTGTCCATATTTCACACTTTTGAATTCTGTAAAATCATCAGTCCCACAACGGACGCGCTTGACTTCTGGAGTCCACTGAGTACCCCTAAAGGTGCAGGATGATGTACCCAAAGTAACACTGCATTCCGGATCGGCCGCAAATGCATTTGAAAACGCCGCTGACACGGCAAGAGCTAGTATTGCAATTTTTTTAATCATAAACCACTCTCTTTTTTTAAACCCAGTAAAAAACAATTTAAACCTATCCTAAAGAAAAATATATTATTTTGCTTACGTTTTCAACTTATGTTGCGACAAAATGTTGTATTATTCGGCATTATTTGAAAAAACCGCCCCCGAATGGGAGCGGTTCTTAAGATTTTCGGCGATTCAGAGAATTACTTTTGGGTGCTACGCACCCGTCCGTAACTGCACCTCGGTCATAAGGTCAAACTAGTTTGACCTTGCGACTCTCGGTTTGTTACTTCTCTGCGACCACCCAAACCTTGACCTGTGCTTCAACGTCGCTGAAGACCTTGACAGACACGGTATAGACACCGAGCTGCTTGATCGGTTCAGCAAGGTCGATCTGAGCACGGGAGACCTTGACACCAGCCTTGGTGATTGCTTCGGCAATGTCGCCTGCGGTCACAGAACCGTAGAGACGTTCGCCTTCAACAACGCGGCGTTCGAGGTTAACAGAAATCTGAGAAAGCTTGGCAGCCACGTCACCAGCAGCGGCGAGTTCCTTCTGGAACTGGGCTTCAACAGCAGCGCGGTTGTTTTCAATTTCGAGCTTAGCTTCCTTGGTAGCGCGAACAGCGAGCTTGCGCGGGAAGAGGTAGTTACGAGCGTAACCATCCTTGACCTTCACGACGTCGAGCATCTTGCCCAAGTGGGGGACGTTAGCCTTAAGAATAATTTCCATAGTCTAGTTCCTCCTATTAGCGCATGCTGTCCGAAACGAACGGGAGAATAGCCATCTGACGGGCACGCTTGATAGCTTCGTTCAGCATACGCTGATACTTAGCGGAAGTGCCAGAAATGCGGCGCGGGATGATCTTGCCACGTTCAGAGATAAAGCGACGAAGAGTCTTTTCGTCCTTGTAGTCAATGAACTTGACGTTGTTCTCGGTGAACCAGCAAGTCTTCTTGCGGCGAATACGAGTAGCCTGCTTCTTATCTTCAAAAGCCATTATTCAGCCTCCCCTTCTTCTGCGTCAACCGGGATGATTTCTTCGGTGGACTGTGTCTGAGTCTGATCGTAAACAATTTCGCTCATCGGATAATCAGCGAGGGTCATCCAACGGAGAACATTTTCGTTCAGCTTGAGAGCGGCTTCCATAGCAGCGACCGTTGCAGCTTCTGCCTTGTAGTAGAAGATAACATAATAGCCGTGCTGGCGCTTGTTGATAGTGTATGCGAGCTTGCGCTTGCCCCAGTCGTCACGGCGGAGAATTTCGCCGTTGCCGCTGGTGATGTTATTGCCGATGGTCTCGACTTCAGCCTTGATAGCGTCGTCAGAGATCATAGCGTCGATGATCACCATCGTTTCGTATTGTCTCATAATGAGTCCCTTTGGTCTATCGCCCAGGTACCACCATTGGCCCTGGGAGGGTTCCGATTAAATCGGTGCGGCAAATATAGGAAAAAAGATTTTCGATGTCAAACCTGGGGAAGCGGTCGGGCGATGCAAATTAAGAATGAAGAATCTCATTTTTAATTTTTCAAATGCCGAACTGGAGACCGATAAAGCCAGCCAAAGCCCACTCGTTCACGTCGCGGTTGAAATACCTCTGGAAAACCATTTCAAAAGAAATCCACGTTGAACGAAGATTCTTGTTCGCCCACGGCCATACCTCATGCAGGTTGAAAGCAATCCCCGGAGTGAACGTCACGAGTTGCGTCCAAGAAAAGTTGAATTCATAGCTTGCCCCGCCAATGAACCCAAAATACCGAGACAGAACAACACCCATGCCCACTTCAACGCCAAGCGTGAACCCGTCTAGCGAAAACATCTTTTCGCAATTACGCCCCTTTTCTGAAGAACTCGAAGAGCTTCCTGCAACATTCTGATTGCCACCATCATTAGGTTCTACAGACGGATCCGCAACCCCATCATTCAAAGCTAACGACGTCACTCTGAGAGAATCGCTGGGACTATCTTTATGAACGCCTTCGCGAATCTCCTTGCGGAATTCCGAAAGGTCCGTAGATTCCAATCCAAGCAAGGAGGCAATGTAGAAGTCCGCACCCGCAAAACTCTTGTGGAACCGCGTATTCAAGCGGTAGCGTTGGTATAAAAGCATCACATCCCGGTCCAGCGTTCCGCCAAAAAAGCGAACGTCAAAGCCACCGGTAATGTAGTCCTTGTAATGAAATTCCAACTGCCCTTGCCACACGCCCAAGCAGTCGCAATCCTTCGAAGCATTGAAAAGACCTGCGCCGATGCCCACAGAAAATCCCCGGCCCAAAAAAGCGGACTGGTGCGGCAGAGGAATGTTGTAGCAATCCTTATTTTGTTTTAATTTTACCGAGTCAGAAGTAGCGACATAAACCGTATCGACAACAGTATCGCGCACAACGACAACGTTATTCGGAGTTTCTGCGAGAGCGGGTGCGACGGTTTCCGGAGTCGCCTTTTCTAATGCAGGGGATTCTTGACTAGCCACAACGGACGGAGCCGATTTCGGCATTGTTGCCGATGTTTTTTCTTTTTTTATTTTTTGCGATTTTGCATCAGCCTTAGTCTTCGGGACAACAACAGCTGTTTGCTTTTTCTTTGTTTGTTTACCACTTTGAACAGAACCGGAGCTTTTCGCTTCGGCATAAACGTTCAGAATCAGCAAAAGAACTAAAAAAAGAATTCGCACGAGTGTAATTTAATAAATAGTGGTCAATGTAGTGGTTAGTGGTTGGTGGTTAGTGGTTAGGATTTTTAGGTTCGATCAGTCTTTCGCCTTGGAATCACGGCATTTTTCGCCATCCCAATCGATTGGAGTGTTTTCGTCTATCGGCAGGAACGGGCTCGCCATTTGGTCAATGCGTTTTGCATTGGGAACTTCATCCGGTTTTCCAACCATGGCATTACTGAGTTCTAAATAACGCTTGACTCCGCGACGGTAATCAAGCAAAGTCACTTCGAAGATGTAACCATCAAAAACATCGTAAGGAATCATTTCTTCTTCATACGATTCAACAAGTTTTTTCAGTTCATGAATTTTCGAAATTGACTTGGATTCATTAGCCATAGACTGTGCAGACTCTGAAGTTTTCCATTCGCATGTTTCGACAGAGTCCAAAACGCCGCAGACTTTTTTGGACGTGCAGACTAAAGCGGAATCGCCCTTGACGCGAATTGTCGCTATTCGTTTGTCAAAAACGAACGCGTCCGAGAAGCTGATGTTCAATTCATAATCGAAACGTGCGGCCAATCCGCCAGCTAAGTTATTTATAGAACCGCCCGCGGAATCGAGAGCCAAAGGTTCATCGACGATGGTGCCGAAGGGATGCCAATAATCTTTTGAAAAATAGGAGACAATATTCGGTACCAAAAACACAAGCAGCAAGGCTACCGGGCCAAGCAGCCAATGCCAAATCTTTCGAGGGTTAAAGAAATTGCCTATTAAGCAACCAATCCCATAAAAAGCGGTAACATAAATTCCTACAATCGCCATTTCGCACGAATCTTTACAAATAACCCACTGGAGGGTACGCGCCACAATGGCAACCAAGGGAATACAGCCAAGAACGAGCCACAACTTTTTCTTCGAAGTATGCTTGTAGAGCGCAAACAAAACCATTCCCAAAATGACAATGGGAATAGACTCGATCAAATTACAATCCAATTCGTTATAAAATTTTAAAAGAAAATCTCGCATAAACTATGTCTCAATCGCCGGGTTCAATTCGCACAACCAATTCATTCTGCAAATCTGCGCATTTTTTTGAAACATCGCTATAGGACATTGAAGTGTAAGAGTCTCGCGAAGGCAAGAAACTTACGAACGTCTTTTCGATTGTCATGGCATCGTACACATGGGAATGTTTAGCGTTGGGGAAATACAAATGACGGCGTGTTTTGCGCTTGTAGTCTTTGAGTACGACCGAAGAGCCATAGCCATCGAGGACATCATCCGTAGTATATTCCTGAGTGTACTTTTCAATGGATTTCTTTAACTTTCGAACTGAGGCAGATTTTTCGGCATCCAATAAAATCCAATTGCCCACGGCATCACCACCGTGTCGAACCGTCAACAGATTTTTAGTGGTATCGTACTGAACGTCAGCACACTCGCTGTAACCGAATTGAAAAAAGACCGAATCCTTCCGTTCGAGAAAAGAAACGCTTCGTGAATCGTCGCCCCAAGCATCAGCTATCGAAAAAAACATTTCGTAATCCGCGCCCTGGGAAACGATTAACCCGGCTTGCTCCAAAGTTTCGTCAGAGATTTCACCATAAGGATGAGCCATGATACTCCACCCAAAAGACCATAAAAGTAGCATAGGTATTATAACAACAAGTGGCAGCGATAATTTGCAATAAAGTTTTTTCTGATTGAAATTTTTGCCGAACAAGCTACAAGCAAAAAAGAATGCTATATAAAGGAGCATCACTAAAAAAGGCATCGCTATTGAAACAGAATTTTCCACCATGATGTCTTCATCGGCTTTATAAACAGAAATAACGTAACCACATACAAGGGCACACAGGAGAACGCTCCACAAAGAAAGCCAAAGCTTTTTTAAGCGAAATTTTTCATAAAATAAAGCAAACAGGAAACCTAATAAATGAGGCAAGAAAGCCACAGTAAAAATGCACAAAATGCCACAAAAGTCGGGATCGTCGTATAATTCGAGCATTTGCCAAAAGAAATTTATCATAAAGTTCAATATACACAAAAGCCCTCGGCATAAAACCGAGAGCCTTGTAAAATGTTTTTTAAAGGAGATGCCCGGTTCCTTCGACTTCGCTCAGGACAGGCTCCGCCGGGCATGACAAGCGCCGAAGCCGAGCGGTCTTTTCCTTCAGCTTCAGCATTTGGAAAAGGAGGGTCTTAGGGAGGGCGGAGCCTTCCCTAGTCGCAGGGAACTTACGATTAGTAAGTTCCTAACAGATGACGGACGCGGTCCATCATGATCTTGGCTTTCGCGCGGGCGCGTTCCTTGCCGTAGGCAAGAATCTTTTCGATTTCGTCGGTATGGTCGAGCAAGTAGAAGTACTTTTCGCGGGCGGCACCGAGATGTTCTTCAAGAACGTTCTGGAGTTCCTGCTTGGCGTGTCCCCAGCCCATGCCACCTGCGCGGTAGCGGGCGGCGAGAGCTTCGGTCTGTTCCGGCGTTGCAAAGAGTTTGTACAACTTAAACACATTGCAAGTATCCGGATCCTTCGGTTCTTCGATGCCCTGGGAGTTCGTCACGATTTTGCCGAGACGCTTCTTGAGAGCCTTCGGTTCAAGGAAGATGTCGATGTAGTTATCGTAAGACTTGCTCATCTTGCGGCCGTCGAGGCCCGGGATGACACCGGTGGATTCCTGGAAAACCGGTTCCGGAACGGTGAACACGTCTTCGCCAAAGTGTTTGTTGAACTTGATGGCGATATCGCGAGCGAATTCCACGTGCTGCTTCTGGTCCTTGCCCACCGGCACGATGTCAGCGCTGAACATGAGGATGTCGGCATCCATGAGGCACGGGTAGCAGTAAAGGCCCATGTTCACGTTAGAATCCACATCAACACCAGCGGCGGTGTTGGCTTCGACCTTGGCCTTATAGGCGTGGGCGCGGTTCATGAAGCCCTTCGGCGTGAAGCAGCTGAGAGCCCAGCTAAGTTCAAAGATTTCAGGAATATCGCTCTGCTTGTAAAACAGGGATTCTTCCGGGTTGAGGCCGAGCGCAAGCCAGGTGGCAGCGACCTTGTAGATGTTCGCGCGCATTTCGGCGCCATTCTGCACAGTCGTCAACGCGTGATAGTCCGCGATGAAATAGACCGTGTCGTAAGTCTTTGTAAGTTCAAGAGCCGGGCGGATTGCGCCCACATAATTGCCGAGATGGGGAGTGCCCGTCGGCTTGATACCGGTAAGAGAAATCTTTTTCATGGGGTGCAATTTAGGAAAATTTCACTGTGCGTTATTGCACACTTACGCATGAAAAGTGCCGTCTTGGGGTAATTTCGGGGCAAAAACAGCGCGCTTTCAATTTCTTTTATTACATTTCCATGTCAAATGATTAAAGACGAGAAATATATACTGGTAAATAGCGAAGAATCGCTGGCGAACTTGCTTCTTGATTTGGAACAGTTCGACATGGCCGCTGTCGATACGGAAGCGGACTCCATGTACCATTACACGGCTCGTCTCTGTCTTATCCAGATTACCATTGGCGAACACCATTACATTGTGGATCCGCTTTGTGGACTGGACCTTGCACCGCTGTTTAAAGCCCGTGCAATGCAGACGCTGATTTTCCATGGTGCAGATTACGACCTGAGATTGTTGTGGCAGACCTACGGGTTTTCGCCCAAAAGCATTT
>JAEEGK010012612.1_pt1 | contig 19172 bp, 27 predicted proteins | sample 8958771 | NCBI WGS metagenome assembly JAEEGK01 (sample SAMN16246547, study PRJNA631951) | gut metagenome | biome: gut microbiome; feature: rumen; material: SC-attached | host: Bos | place: Iran: Karaj | collected 2018-10
AATTATTCTAGGAAGAATAATTTAAATATCTTTTTAAATAAAAGATATATTTACAATTATCCTTTATTAAAAACAATAAGTGAAGGTTATAAAGATTATTTAACACCAGAAAAATATCCTTTTATAATTATTAATTTAGAAATTAATCTGGGTGCAGTTGATGATAATGTTCATCCTTCAAAAAAAGAAGTTAGGATGTCACCAGAAAGTGAAATATCTTTTTCAATAAAAAAGAATATATATAATCTTCTTACTAATAAGAAACCTTATATGAAGTAAAAAGCGATTTAAAAACAAATAAAGAAGAAAAAAAGGATATAGGGATTAATAATCTAAAAAAGAAAGAAGATAACCAAGAAATTTTAGATTTTCCGATTTCTTTTGACAATACAATTATTCAGGAAGATATAAATGAAAAAGTTGAAGTTAAAGAAGAAATAGAGATAGAGGAAGAATTAAAACCAATTAATGATAATGGCATAACATATTCATATAATAGTGTTTTTAATTTGCAAAATATTAATCCATCTTTTCCCGAATTATATCCAATAGGTCAAGTTTTACAAACATACATTGTATGAGATAGTAAAGATGGTTTTTATCTAATTGACCAACATGAAGCCAAGAAAGAATTAATTATGAAAAAACTGAACTTTTGTTTAAGAATAAAAAGAGTCGAATTTATAAAGAAATAATTAAATTATATTCAAATCATTTAAAGATGATATAGAAGATTTAGGCTTTATAGTTGAAAAATTTGGAGAGAAAGAAGTTAAAGTTAGCGAAATTCCATCTTTTTTAGTTTATAATGAAAATAGTATTGTTGAATATGTTATTCATTCTTGTCTAAGTGATGAGAAAGTATCTCTTACTTCTTTATTACATTTAACAATAGCAGATATCGCTTGTAAAAAATCAATTAAAGTAAATCATATTATGTTTAGAAGTGAAATAGATGGACTTATTAAGGATTTAGTTAGATGTAGTAACCCAGCCAATTGCCCTCATGGTAGACCTATATTATTAAAACTAACAAAGAAGATACCTAAAAGATTTTTAGGAGAAGGGGATTTTGATTTTTGTAATTCTTGGTCAAACATCATCTGGCAAAAGTAAACTTGCTTATGATATTGCAAAAGAGTTTTCATTACCTATTATTTCTGCTGATGCTTTTCAATATTATAAAGAAATGGATGTAGGTACTGCAAAGCTATCTAAAGAAGAAATAAAAGAAATAGATTATCATTTTATTGATGAATATAATGTTAATGAAGAAGTTTCTTTATTTGTATTTCAAAAGAAAATGAGAAAAATAATAGATTCATATATAAGTAATAATATAGATGTTATTGTAAGTGGTGGAACATTACTATATATAAAGGCATTATTATATGATTAGAATTTAAAAGAAGAAGAAAGAAATGATAAGTATGATAATTTCTCATTAAAAGAATTACAAGATACTCTAAGAGAAAAAAATCTTGATGCATTTAACAAAGTTGATATAAATAATCCTCGACGATTAATTAGGGAATTAATTAATACTGATAATGGAGTTGATAATAATTTAAAATTAGGGAAAATAAATTATTATATCCTGCTATTTTTTTTCAAATCAAAACAAGCAAAGATGAGATTAATAAATTAATTGATCAAAGAGTTGATAAAATGATAAATTTAGGGCTTGAGAAGGAAGTGAAGGATTTATTTAATAAATATTCGACAAATTTAAAAGCATTCCAAGCAATAGGATATAAAGAATTTGTCACAGGGATTGAAAAAAATTTATCTATTGATGAAATTAGTGATAATATTAAGATTCATACTCATCAATATGCTAAAAAACAAAGAACATTTCTAAATAATCAATTTCCTAATTAAATAATTGAAACAAGAAAGAAAATATATAATCTAATCAGAAATGATTTGTTACTTAAAAAAAGAGCAAACTTGCATTACTTGATTCAACTTTTGACAAAATAGAAAAAGCAAATGTTCTTCTTTGTGGATTAGGTGGAATAGGATCTATTATAGCTAGTTGCTTAGTTAGAATAGGATTTAAGAACATATTTTTAATAGATAATGATAAAGAAGAACCATCTAATCTAAATAGGCAACTATTATATGATTTAAATGATTTAAATCAATATAAAGTAAATGCACCGCTTACTAAAATTGAAACAAATATTATATATATTGATTCTATTTCTTCATTACCTAGCAAACATTTTGATATCATAATAGATTGTATTGATTCTGTTGAAGGAAAACTAGCTTTATTTTTAAAATCAAGAGGAGATAATTCAGTATTTGTTACTACATGTGGAAGTAGTTTTCATTTAGATTTTAATAAATTTGTCTATGGGAAATTATCAGAAGCAAGTGATAAATTAGCATCTAATTTTAAATCTAGATTGAAAGAAGAAGGAATAGAAGAGAAAGTAATTAATAATATTAAGTGTGTATATGCTAAAGATAATCGGATAAAGAGCAAACCAAATTGTTATATTATTCCTTCAATTTGCTAGGCAACTAATGCATGTGGTCTTGAAATTATTTCATTATTACTTAAAATATTAAAAGAAGAAAATTAAAATGGAAAAATCAATTTATGATGTAGCTGAAAAAATTAACTTAAAAAAAGAAAATCTAATACCTTATGGATTAGATAAATTAAAAATTGATACTTCAAAAGAAACTTTTGGGAAAAATAGAAAAGGGAAGATTATTTTATGTACTGCAATTACGCTAACTAAAACTGGAGAAGGGAAAACAACTACTGCTATATCTTTTGCTTATTCTCTTGCTTTATTAAAAAAGAATGTTGTTGCTTGTTTAAGAGAACCATCCTTAGGACCAGTATTTGTTGTTAAAGGTTTAGGAGCTGGTGTGGTGAATCAACACTTTATCCAGAAGATGATATAAATCTTCATTTTACTGGTGATATTCATGCCATAACTTCTGTTAATAATTTGATTGTAGCTTTAATTGATAATGAATTATATCAACATTCTGAACTTAATGTTGATAAGGATAGAATTGTTTTACAAAGGAATATGGATATGAATGATAGTTCTTTAAGAGATATCATTGTTGCTCGAAATGACTCAAAAACTAAAGAACATCACTATTCTTTTTGTATAACAGCTGCTAGTGAAGTAATGGCTATATTTTGTTTAAGTAAAAATGAAGAAGATTTCCTTAATAGAGTTGAAGATATAACAGTTGCTTATTCACTAGATAATAAACCAATATTTGTTAAAGATTTAAATTGTCGTAATGCAATTAGATATTTAATAAAAGATGATCTAAAGCCAAATTTAGTTCAAACAAAATATAGAACACCTACTTTTGTTCATGGTGGGCCTTTTGCTAATATTGCTCATGGAACTAATTCTCTTATTGTAAATGATCTTGCTTTAAAACATGCTGATTATGTTGTAACTGAAGATGGTTTTGGATCAGATTAGGAATGCAAAAAGATTTAGATATTGTCTCTCCTCTTGCTGAATTACATCCTACTATTAGAGCACTTAAACTTCATGTTAGAATGAAGTTTGATGAAGTTGATAAAGAGAACGTAGAAGCTGTAAAAGAAGGGAGTAAAAACTTAATTAAACATTTAAAAAATGATAGACTATATAATATCCCTGTTATAGTTTCTATTAATAAATTTAAATCAGATACTACTAATGAAATAAAAGCACTTGAAAGTATTCTAAAAGAAGAAGGGTTTAAATATGCATTAAATACTTCTTATGTTGATGGGCCAAAAGGTGGAAAAGATTTAGCTGCAATTGCCTTAGATGAAATTGATATGAATAACAAGATTGATTTTAAACCTCTTGTAAATAAAAAGATGATTCTTGAAGAAAAGATATTTGTAATTGCAAATAAAATTTATGGAGCAGGAAAAGTTTAATATTCAATTCATGCAAAAAAAGAATTAGAAGAATATTCTGCTAAGGAATATGCCGATTATGATGTAGTTATTTCAAAAATTCCAACATCCTTATCTGACGATCCTAAATTATTAAATGTTCCTGAAAATTTTACTTTACATATAGATTCATTTCGTTTATTTACTGGAGCTAAATTTATTGTTCCATTTACTGGTGAAATATTTACAATGCCTGGACTACCTAAGGTTCCAGCTACTAAAAATATGGAGAGTACACATAAATGATTTTATGGAGATTGTGTTAAAGAAGAATTAAAAAAAGAAATTTTAAATTCTAAATATTACAAAAAAGTTCATTTTTATTTATATTCAAATAAAGATGATATTCCATCATTTTATTATTTAAAAGGGATTAAAAGAACTTTAACTGAATTATCAATTCCTTTTGATGAAGATTTTTTAGATTTAAATAAAAATGATAAGGGAAATATAGATATATTTAAAACTAATTCAAAAGATAAAATGGTAGTTTTAGCTAGACCTTTACTAGTGATTATGAAAACAATTAATACCATTAATTGATAGTAATTATGAGCCTGATATGATGTCTGTTATTAATAAAGGTAAATTATATTCTGGTGATTTAAAATATTTATCTGCAACTGCTCAATCTGTTTTATCAATTATTAAATATTATAAATTAGATATCGAAGATAAAAAAATAAAGATTGTAGGAAGAAGTTTAATAGTAGGATTACCAGTTTATTATGATACACCTAATAATTTATAAATAAGAAATTCCCTTGCCAAAGAAAATTATAAAGAGAAAATAAGATTAAGAAGTTATGGTTTAGCAAAAGTTAGAGATACTATCACTGTTTATTTGGAATTAAAAAGAAAAGCAAATGGTTTATTTTATAAAAGAAGAATTTCATCAACTATTGATACATGTGAAAGATTTATGAAATATGATTGCAGTATTGGTAATGGTCAAATTGCCAAAGAAATTATTAACTTTAGAGATTTTTATAAGAACCTTCAAAAGAACTATTTGATATTGTAAGAAAGAGAAGCATTTAAGGGTAAAGATGCTAGTGGTATCAGAATTACTTTTGACCATAATTGCCGTTATCCTATAGATCAAGTAGATCTATCCTCTTCATTAGAAGGAAATTTCCTCTTGGATAATAGAATTATTATGGAAATAAAAGTTTTGTACGCTTTACCTATTTGGCTTGTAAAAAGTTTAAGTGAATATAAGATTTATAAAGGATCTATTTCTAAATATGGTACTGCTTTTAGGATAGAACAAAGAAAAGAAATTGAAAGAAGAAGTTATATAAGTTCTAGAACATTGCATGCTTTACCAACAGCAAAGCGAATAAAATATGAAGAATTTATACAGGAGGGTTCTCTGATGGTGTTAGAGGGAACCATTCTTGATATGATGGATGTGTATGATGATTTAGACAAATTTATAATAGACAATAAATATGATGTGAGAACATTAGGGTTTAACCCATATAACGTAAAAGAATTTGTCGAAAGATGGCAGACTGAAAACGGACCATACGGTTTAGAAAAATTTATTCAGGGAACCAAAACAGAATCAGTACCATTAGGTGAATTAAAGAAATTGTTGGAAGCAAGATTGTTACTATTTGATGAAGCTTTAATGTCATTTGCAATGGGTAATGCAATAACATTAGAAGACACAAATGGAAACAGAAAGCTTTTTAAAAAGCGTTATGAAGCAAAAATAGACAATGTTGCAGCTTTAATGGATGCATTTGTTGCCTATAAATTAAACAAGGAGGCCTTTGAATAAATGGATTACTTAAAATTTAAAGAGCTACGTCACCATGGTATTAAAGGCCAAAAATGGGGCATTAGACGCTATCAAAACGAATATGGTACTTTGACTGACGCTGGAAGAACACGTTATAATTCATCAGGAGAAAAACTTGATTTAGCACAAGTTACTGACACAGAACTTAACCGTATAAATCAAAGATTAAATGCTGAAGATCAATATTATAGAATGTCTGGACAACAATATAAGAATACTGCCGCAAAAAAAGACACTTATGTTAAAGCTGGTGCTACTCCTTTAGGAACTTTTTTAGCAACTGGTATTGGTGCTTTGTCGTTTACAAAAATAAGAGAACTCTATGGAGGAAAACCTTGGACTCCAGAAGATACTCAAAAGTTTAGAAAAAAAGCACTCGCATTTGCTTTAGCTGGTGGTGCTGTTGGTGGTATAACATCTTTGGCTAAATCATTTGGTGGTGAAGCTAAAGATCTTACAAAAGATATTGAAAAGATTAAGTAAGGTATAGATATGGGACTAATTGATAGATTTAAAAATGCTTGGAATGCATTCATAAATGTTAATAAAAACAATCAAAATACTCATACTTATATAAATCTTGGATATTCTTCTAGTAGTAGACCTGATAAACCTTATGTATCTGTTTCAAATGAAAGATCTATAGTTACTGCTATATGTAATAGAATTGCTATAGATGCTTCATTGCAAAAATTGTTCATTCAAAGGTTGATAAAAAAAGAGATGAGCGTTTTATTGAAATTGTCGATGACGAATTAAATAAATGTTTAACAGTCGAAGCTAATAAAGATCAAACGGCGAAGGCATTTATTCCAGATATAGTTATATCTATGCTTGATGAAGGAGTTATAGCGATTGTACCAGTCGATACAAGTATCAATCCATTACAAACTTCTTCTTATGACATTTTATCTATGAGAACCGGAAAAATTTTACAATGGTATCCAGATCATGTACAAGTTGAAGTTTATAATGATAGAAAAGGACAACGCGAAACATTAACATTATTAAAGGAAATGGTTGCAATTGTTGAAAACCCTCTATATTCAATAACGAATGCACCAAATTCTACCTATCAAAGATTGGTCAGAAAACTTAATATTCTAGATGTTATTGATGAACAATCAGGATCTGGTAAATTGTATTTAATCATTCAATTACCATATGTTGTTAAAACTGATTCTAGAAAATCACAAGCTGAAAAACGTACAACTGATATTGAACAGCAATTAGCAAATTCAAGATATAGAATCGCATATACTGACGGTACTGAAAAGATAACACAACTTAATAGATAGGTTGAAAATAATATACTTCGGACAATTCAATTTTTAACGAGCATGCTATTTAGCCAGTTAGGAATAACTCAAGAAGTATTGAATGGAACAGCTGATGAAAAAACTATGCTTAATTATACAAACAGAGTAGTTGTGCATATTTTATCAGAAATAGTTTATTCTATGAATATCAAGTTCTTAACTAAAACAGCAAGAACACAGGGTCAAAAGATATTATTCTTTAATGATCCATTTAAGTTTATACCTATTTCTAATATAGCTGAAATTGCTGATAAATTTACAAGAAATGAAATCTTATCACCAAACGAAGTTAGACAAATAATGGGTATGAAGCCAGTTGAAGATGAGAAAGCTGATGAATTACGTAATAGAAATATTAATAGTAATGAAAATCAAAGTTTCACTAATACAAATGATTCATCTAATTCTTCTGAAACATTAGATGAAAGTTTTTTACGATATGTAAAAGAAAAATACGGAGGAAATCAAAATGAATAAATCAAAGAAATATGATTTTGCCGGATGGGCTACTAAAAATAATATTTTATGTAGTGATGGACGTACTATTAGGAAAGATGCCTTCAAAGAAAATGATGGTCAAACAGTTCCTCTAGTATATAATCACGATCATAAAAATATTGATAGTGTTATTGGTCATGCTTTACTTGAAAATAGAGACAATGGCGTTTATGCATATTGTACATTAAATAATATTCCTAATGGAGTTAAAGCAAAAGAAATGATCAAAAATGGAGATATTCGTAGCCTATCTATCTATGCCAATCAATTAAGACAAAAAGGAACTGATGTTATTCATGGATACATCAGAGAAGATAGTATTGTTCTTGCTGGTGCAAATCCAGGAGCATTTATTGACACTGTTATTGAACATAGTGACGATCATGATGAAGAAGCTGTTATTTATCATACGATGAAAATTCAGATGGTGATTCATTTGAAATGTACCAATCAGAAGAGCAATCTAAAGAGGAAAGTAAAGAATCAAATGATGACAAAGAAAAAGAAAAAGAAGCTGAAAAAACTGTTGAAGAAGTATTAAAGACTTTTAATGATGAACAATTAAATGTTTTATATTTCTTAGTTGGTAAAGCTGTTAAAGAAGGTCAAAATGTACAACATAGTGATCAAGAAAATGAAGAAAATAATAATATGGAGGAACAAAACATGAAAACAAACATTTTCGACATGGAATGACTAGTGAAAATAGAGCATTAGCTCATACTGCGTTAGCAAAAATTTTAAAATCAGCTAAATTAAGTGGATCTGATTCAATCAGAGATGCATATAATGCTTATGTTGAAGCTCATACAGACGAAGCTGATAAACCTATCATTCATGCATTAAATGATGAATTAGCTCACTCTATTACTAATATTGGCAAATTATTCCCAGATGCAAAAGCTGTTGGACCAATGGAAACTTTAGATAGAGATCAAGAATGGGTTGATAAAGTTATCGTTGGTACAAAGCATACACCATTTGCTAAAGTAAAAAGTAGTTATATGGACATTACTGCTGATGAAGCAAGAGCTAAGGGTTATGTAAAAGGAACTCAAAAGGTTGAAGAAGTTGTTGCTGCATTCAAGAGAAAAACTCCACCAACAACTATTTATAAACTACAAAAGTTAGATAGAGATGATGTAATTGATATTACTGATTGGGATGTTGTTACTTGGATTAAGAATGAAATGAGTGGAAAACTTAATGAGGAATTAGCTAGAGCTGTTCTTATCGGTGATGGCAGAGCTGTAGATGATAACTATAAGATCGATCCTCAATGCATTCGTCCAATTTTAGGTGATAATTCAGTTTATACAATTGCTAAAGATATGACACGTGCTGCTGGTGATGATGACTATACATTCGCTAAGAAAGTTATCAGAGAAATGATCAAAGCTCGTAAAGAATATAAGGGTAAAGGCTACTTTATATTGTAGTCAAGATTTCTTAACTGCATATTTATTAATTGAAGATACTAATGGTAGATGCATCTATGATGATATTAGTAAATTAAAGACTAAGTTAATGGTTAAAGACATCGTTGATATTGAATTATTCAACAACCAAGTTAGAACATCTGAAGGCTATAACTATAAGTTAATGACTATTTTAGTTAACTTATCAGATTATAACATTGGTACTAACAAGGGTGGAAATGTTACAATGTTTGATGATTTCGATATCAACTTCAATAAGTATGAGTACTTAATTGAAACACGTTGTTCAGGTGCTTTAGTTGTTCCTAAGTCAGCTATTACATTTGAAGAAAAGTATGCTGTTGAAGAAACATCATCAGCTGCTTCAAATGAAACTGCTACTGCTGGAGAATAATTAATAGCAAAAAATCAAAATGGAAAAATTCTATGGGGCAATAGGAATTGACTGAGCAAAAAGAGACTTCGCCAGGCGTTTGGGAAACCTATCCAATCGAAAAGAACTTTTACGGAGAAGTATTATGTGTTGAGAGAAGATTAGAAAATACTGATAATGTAAATGATGGTATTAATATATCTAACAGAATAAGTATTATTGCAGACCCATGGACTATAAATACTATATATGAAATAAAATATATTACTTATAAGAATAAAAAATGGAAGGTACGTGAGGTGGATGCTTCGAGTCCACCTCGTTTATTATTAACATTAGGAGGATTGTATAATGGGTAATAAAGAAAATCGAATAGAGTTTCTTAATGAACTTATACGTTTAACTGGTGCTAATAATGTGTATTTCCAACCGCCAGAGAATCTTCAAATGAATTATCCAGCAATTGTATACTCTCGTTATGATATAAACGAAGTAAGTGCTGACGATAAAAAATATTTGCAAGATACTACTTATAGAGTTACTGTAATAGACAAAAATCCGAATTCGGAAATAGTGTATAAGGTATCTATTTTTCCTACAGCTCGTTATGAAAGACATTTCAATACGAGTGGATTAAATCATGATGTTTTTATAATAAATCATAAGTAAAGGAGAAAATAATTATGTCAAAAATTAAATGGGACGAAAACGGTAAACGTTTCTATGAGAATGGTGTATCTGCTGGTGTTTTATACAAAATGTCTGATGCAGCAGGTGTGTATGCAAAAGGTGTTGCATCGAATGGATTAACTGGAGTTACAGAAAGTCCAGAAGGTGCTGAACCAACAGCTTTATATGCAGATAATATCAAGTATTTAACTTTATTATCAGCAGAAGAATTTAAAGCTACTATTGAAGTATATACATATCCAGATGAATTTGCTGCTTGCGATGGTTCAGCAGAATTAGTTGATTCTGGTGGCGTATATGTTGGTCAACAAGAAAGAAAGAAATTTGCATTCATTTATCAAACTAAGATTGGTAATGACAATGGTGAAGTTGGATATAAGATCCATATCATATATGGTTGCTTAGCAAGTCCATCAGAAAGATCTAATGAAACAATCAATGATAGTCCAGACGCAATGACTATGTCATGGGATGTAACTGCTGATCCTGTTAGTGTAAAGGGATTTAAGCCAACTGCTCATGTTGTTATTGATTCAACAAAAGTCGATTCTGCAAAATTACAAACTATTATTGATGCACTTTATGATACAGATCCTGAAAGTCAAAAAAAAAGAAGGAACTGATGCAAGACTTCTATTACCAGATGATATCGCTCATATTTTAAACGCTCAATAAAAAGCAATTAAATTTAAAATGCCTGTAATCAAAAATAAATTGGTTATGGGCATTTTTTATAAGTAAAATCAAAATAAAAACAAAAAAAGCAGAAAAAAGATGTTAAAAGAGACAATTACTTATTTAGATTTGGAAGGAAATGAAAGAACTGAGGATTTTTATTTTAATTTAAATAAACCTGAATTGATGGAATTACAATCATCGGCAGAAGGTGGTTTTTCTTCAAAAATTGAAGCAGCTGTTAAATCAAAAGATGTTGTTAAAATGGCTGCTGTATTAAAAGAAGTAGTATTAAAAGCTTATGGTGTAAAAAGCTCAGATGGAAAACGTTTTATTAAATCAAAAGAATTAAGAGATGAATTTGAACAAAGTGTAGCTTATGAAGTTTTATTTGATAAGTTATATACAGAAGAAGGCTATGCTGAAAAATTTGTAAATGGTGTTATTCCAGTAATTGAGCAACCAAAACCTCAAATTCCAAATGTAACAAAATAATATTAAATATTAAAAATATGGACTAAATAATATGCTAAAAATTACTATACCTGCACAAGAAGGATATAATAATGAAACTGGTGAGTTTATTAATAATAAGCGTGATGTAACCGTTTATTTGGAGCATAGCTTAGTCTCCATTTCTAAATGGGAAAGTAAATGGCATAAACCATTTTTAACTAATGACAAAAAATCAAAAGAAGAATTAATTGATTATATAAGATGCATGACTACTAGTTAAAATATTAGTGATGAAACATATTATTTACTAACTGAACAAAACATAAAAGAGATTAATGCATATATTGATAATCCTATGAGTGCTAAAACATTTACCAATAATAAATTAAATCAATCACCAATTACTAGAAGAAATGAAGTTCTAACAAGTGAAATAATATATTATTGGATGATAAATTTTCAAATACCATTAGAATGTCAAAAATGGCATTTAAATCGTTTAATGACTTTAATAAGAGTTTGTAATAATAAGAATGAACCTAAGAAAATGAGTAAAAAAGACACAATGATGAGTAATAAAGCTCTAAATGAAGCTAGAAGAAAACAATTAAATAGTAGAGGTTAATAATAATCCCTATTAAAACTAAAATAAATCAAAATGGAAATAAAACAGAAAAATATTTGCAAAAAGCATTAACTATTATGGATCTTGAAAAATTAAAAAATATAGCTGATGAGTCTTTAAAAAAATTTATTAGGTCATCTCCTACAGAAGAAATTGCAAATTCTTGGTCATATGAAATAGTTAGTAAAGGAAACAAAGTATCTTTATTTTTTAATAATTCTTGTGTTAAAGATGGTGTTAATATTGCCATAATAATAGATATTGGTCATGGTACCAAAAATGGTTATTGGGTTTCTGGACAAAATTATTTAAGTAAACCTATTAAAGAAACTTATGATCGTATAATAAATGAAACATGGGAGGAATTAAAGGCTTATGAGTGAAGTTGATAAACGAGTCATCAAGTTTGAATTTGATAATTCCAAATTTGAACGTAATGTTAAACAAACATGTCTTCTTTAGATAAGTTAAAGGAACGTCTTAATTTTTTAAATGTTTCGAATAATTTAGATAAAGTAAGCATGGAAATATCAGCTATTGAAGTTGCTGCTATAACTGCAATAAGTAATATATCAAATCGAATAGTTGATTTGGGAATAACAATGATAAAGTCATTATCTATAGATAATATTTCTGCAGGTTGGTCTAAATTTGAACAGAAGACTATAGCTGTTGGTACAATGGCAGTACAAACAATTAAAGTAGCTGGTAAAGTAATAGATGATACCGGTGAAAAGATGAGAATAATTAATGAACAATTAGAAAATAATTGGTTCTCAGATGAAACTTCTTATAATTTCACCGTTATGGCTAATACAATTGGACAATTTACAGCGGCAGGTCAAGATTTAGATAAATCTGTAAATACTATTATGGGTATTGCAAACTGGGCAGCATTATCTGGTAAAAATGCTACAACAGCAACTCATGCAATGTTCCAATTAGCACAAGCAATGGGTCGTGGATATATTATGGGCCAAGACTGGATCTCTATACAAACAGCTGGTATGGCTACAGAAGAATTCAAACAAAAAGTATTAGAAACTGCCGTTTCAATGAAACAACTTAATAAAGTTGGAAAAGATTATGTTACTAAAACTGGTAAGAAAATAAGTGCTACAAATTTTGATTTAAGTAGTAAATTGTTTACTAGTGATATTTTAGTAGCTACATTAAAAGAATATTCTTCTACTGACGAAGATATTTATAATATAACACAAGAAACTGGTTTAACCGCATCTGAAGTAATTGAAAAATATGGAATAAAATAGATAAATTTGGAATAAAAGCTCTTAAAGCATCACAAGAAGCTTTTAATGATGTTATAGGAGCTGTAAAAGATGTTGTATCTACTGGTTGGATGAATACTGCATAAAAGATATTTGTTGCATACGATGATGCAAAAGCATTATGGAGTGAATTAGCTGATGAATTATATGGAGTATTTGTAGAAGGCTGTAATTTCCGTAATGATATTTTAAAAACTTGGAATGAATTAGCTGGACATGCTGATTTGTTTAAGCGTGGAGAAGAAAATCAAGGAGCTTTTTGGAATTTATATGATGCTGTTATGGGTTCGTTCCGTGATATTTTCCCTAAATCTTTATTTAGTTCATATGAAGAACAAGTTAGATATAGCAAATAGATTTAAATTATTTACTGAAAGATTAAAGCAAAATACAAAACGTATATCAGATGCTATTAAAAATAGTGAACGTTTACGTAATATATTTAGAGGATTATTTTCAGTATTAGAAGTTGGATTAGTTATTATAAAAGCTATTTGTTATGCATTAGACCCTATCATTACAACTATAATACAATTGGGTGATAGACTTTTAACATTAGCATCAGATATAGGAATATATTTAACTGATACTGAACGAATAATAAGTAAAATCATTGAAGTTTCTTCAAAGATATCTAGCATTTTAGTAAAAATAATAGATTATATAAATCCTGTAGGTTTATTAGATAATATTATAACATTGTTAGGTAAACTTTTAAATTATTTAGAAACATTTGCTAAAAAAGCAATCGATAGTTTTAAAGAGTTCATATCATATGCAACTAATATATTTACTTCTTTTGTTCAAATAATTAAAGATAGCGGAATTGTTACTAAAATATTAGATAAAATATCCAAAGCTTTTGTAAAATTTAAAGATGTTATTATTAATTTATTTGAAACTAAAAATCAAAATGGAAATTCTACTAAAAAAAGTAGAGGACGAAAGAAAAATGTTATTGAAGAAACATTAGACAATGCTGGTGTTTCAAATAGTGATGAAGTATTAGAACAAGTAAAAGAACAATCTGATTTTGTTAAAGCTCTTAATAAGTTATTAGAAGCAATGATTCCTTTATGGGAATCTGTAAAAAAAATAGGGGTTGTAATTGTAAATTTAGTGACTGTTGGTATTAGTGCTATATCTGGTTTTCTACAAACAGTAGCAAATTTAACGAATAGACTTATAAATTATAAAACAGATAACATTGGTAAACTTATTTTAATAATAGGAAGTATCGTACTAACTTTATCATTATTAGCAGTTTTAATATTACGTATTGCCGATACAGTGGCTTGGCTTAGACTTTTATTTAAACCTTTACAAGGTATTGGAACATTTTTAGATCCATTAGGTGGTTATTTTGATGGACTTAATAGAAAATTAACAATTGGAGCTATTGCTAATTTGGTAAAACAAATAGGTTTATCTATGTTGATGATATCAGCTTCTTTCTTAGTATTTGAACAAGTAAAAGATGGTTGGTGGAAAGCAGCGATTGTATTAGCATCTTTAATTGCAATGGTGATAGTAGTAGCTACTTCGGTAAAAACATTAAATACTGAATTTCAATATGTTGATAATACTATTAATGCTACTAAATCTCTGGTTGAAAATACCCAAGATGTAATAAAAACTATAGGAAAGGGCTTTAAATTTAATAGAACAACAACTGCATTAATGGGGATAGCATTCCTTATTAAAAGTATTGGTACATTTATGATTGAAATAGCAATTGCATTTAAATTATTACAAAATATTGATAAACAAGGTTTAATTATTGGTTTTTCAATATTAGGAATAATGATAGCAGCAACATTACTATTATCGATATTTTCTAATAAACTTACAAATGCCAGTGCTAATTTTAGAAAAGCTTATCCTGGTATATTTAATGCATTAGCATTGACTATAGCAGCTTATGGACTTGCAAAAGCTATTGAGCGTTTGAGTAAGTTATCATTTAAAGAAATAATAACTCCAGTAATAGCTCTTTCTACACTGATAGTACTATTAGCTAGTCTTGCAGGTACTCCTACAGAAAGTGGTAGTACCTTTTGTGAATCTCATAAAAGTTTTAAGGCATTAGCTTTATTGTTTACATCATTATTGGCAGTATCTGGAGCTATAGTGATGCTTAGTAAATTAGAACCTAAACAAATGTGGTCTGCTCTTGGTGTATTATCAGGACTAATAGTTTTAGTTTCATTTGTATTTGCAGTATTATCAAAAATATCTGACGGTTTGAATGATAGTTGGCGATCTATTTTGGCTTTATCGGCATTTAATTTATCATTAATTAGTTTTGCTATATCATTAAGGATGTTAACAAACACTATAAATCAAAATGGAGATGCCGTTGTTAAAGCAATGGGTTATATAATAACATTACTTGCAACATATGCTTTATTTAGTGTTGTAGTTGGTATTGATTCGCGTTCTAATGATGCTTTAAGTAAATCTATGAGCTCTATAGCTAAGTTAACATTAACATTAATACATTTGCAGACATTAGCTGCATTGTCAAAAATAATAGTAGGATGGGATGTATTACCTAGTATATTAGCTATGATAGCTTTATTAGCAGCGTTTACGGTTATGATAAAGATGTTATCTAACATAGATACAAAATCTGTAACTGCTGTTAAAAATGCACTTAATTCATTAAAAGGTATTATATTATCATTAGCATTGCTTACAGGAGTTATGTATTTATTAAAAGGTGTAGATCAAAGTACTATAAATACTATATTGGCTGGATACATAGGAATTATATTATCCCTTTCAATATTAGATGTTTTATTAAAAAATCTATATCTGATAGTAAATTTAATGCTAAAAAAGTTAAAAATACATTAGTACTTATTTGAGCATTGTTAAGTGTATTAGCTGGAACAGTAACTTCAATAAAAGTATTGAGTGGAATACCATGGTCTAATCTTTTGGCATCCGCATTAGCTATTATAAGTGTTATGACCGTAATAGGAGGGTTATTAATTGTTTTATCTAAAATAAAAACTACTATTAAACGATCAATACAAACACTTAGTTTACTAGTTGTACTTGCTTATACTATGATTATGGTTTCTTATTCATTAATGATGTTAAGTGACATGTCATGGGATAATGTATTATTATCTGTTTCAGCAATATTAATCGTAACAACAGGAATGGTAGAATTAGCATATTTATTATCTAAAATAAAAACTACTATCCAACAAACAATACGAACACTTAGTTTATTAGTTGTACTTGCTTATGGATTATTAATGTTTGGTGCTTCTTTGAAACTAGTACAAAGTATGGGACTAACAATGGAATCAGTATTTAGTTTAGGTGTAATAGGTGTTGCAATATTAGAAATGATGGGTTTAGTATCATTATTAAAAGATATGAAAATTATTGATAATAAAATGAAAAAGACTCTTAAGTTGATGGTAACATTTGCTTCTAGTTTATTAATACTTGCAGCTTCTTTAAAACTAATAGAAAATATGAGACTTACAGTTAATTCATTGCTTAACCTAGGAATATTAGGAATTGCAATGTTAGAAATGTGTGTTTTAACATTCTTATTGTCGAAAATAAAATTTACTTCTAGTAATTTAACAAAGACTCTTAAATTGATGATAACATTTGCTACTGGTTTATTAATACTTGCGGCTTCTTTAAAATTAATTCAAAGCTTGAGTCTTACAACAGATACATTGTTTAATTTAGGAGTATTAGGAGCTTTAATGTTAGAAATGGTAGGTTTAACATTCTTATTATCGAAGATAAATCCTACTGCTAAGAAAACATCAACAACTCTTAAAATAATGACTAGTCTTATTGCGGCATTGTTGATTGTTACTTTATCTTTAAAACAATTAAGTAGTATGCCATTAGGTAATATTTTATCATCTGCAACTGCTATTTCGGTAGTTATGTCTGTATTAGTAGGTTTAACATTTATTTTATCTAAAGTAAAAACTACTGTTAAAAAATCATTACAAGCGCTTGTTTTAATGGACACTTTTGTAATTACATTATTGGCTGTTAGTTACTCATTAGGTTTATCGGCTAAAAATATTAAAGCCTTTGAAAATATAGATTGGGCAACTTTAGGAAAAGCCGCTGCTACATTAGGTGTATTAGTAGGCATATTTGTAGCATTAAGTGCTTTAGGAGCAGCATTTCCACCATTATTATTAGCAATGGCTGCTGTTGCTGGTATATTTGTTGTATTTGCATTAGCAATTTCACTTGTTTCATTAAGTTTAGCTAAATTATTTGATTCTTTAGCTAACTCAATAGCAATAACACAAGAAACTGGAGTTAATATTTGTGATATAGTATATGGCACATTAACCGATATTAGTTTAGCAATAATAGATGCAGCGCCTGTTATTAAAGAGGCAATTGTAACATTATTAACTATATTAGTAAGTGCAATTTGTGAAGCTATTTTAACAAATCAACAACTTATAATAACAACATTATATACAATGCTTATAAATATTTTAGATGGATTTGTAACATATGGCCCAATTATAGCTGAATATTTATTACAAATACTTGATATTTTAATAACATATGTTCCACAAATTGTTGATAAATTATGGACTTTTGTTATAACTATATTGACTACTGTATGGAATAACATTACTAAATTTGTTATTAATTTATTATCTAAAGCATGGAATAAAGTAAAAGAAGTTTGGACTCTTGCTACAACTAAGATAAAACATGGTTTAACATCAGCATGGAATTCAATAAAATACTTTTTCAGTTACATTCCTAATTGGTTTAAAGATATTGGTTCTAATATGTAAAAAGGATTATTGAATGGCTTAAAATCAGTTTGGGATAAAATAACTGGATTTTTTAGTAATTTAGCATCTGGTATTAAAACTAACTGGGAAACATTCTGGAATATGCATTCCCCATCAAAAGTATTTGCTAAGGAAGGTGAATATATGATGCTAGGTCTAGCAAATGGTTTAGAAGATAATGCATCAGAAGCAACTAATGCTATGTCTGATGTAATATCAGCAATTGGTAATACATTAGATGAAGACTTAAATGATGATTTAGTAATTACACCAGTTGATTTTGACCAATGTAACTAATGGTGCTAGAGATATAAATAGTATTATAGATAGCATTAATGGTTCTAAAGTATCTGTTTCTACTGGTATGGCTAGATCAATCTCATCTAATATTAACAATCTAATAGAGAACCAGTAAATCAAAATGGAAGTGTTACTAATAATAGTCAAACTGATAATTATTATAGCACATTTAATATTGAATCAGACGATCCTGAAGAAGTAGCAAGACAAGTTGATATAATTCTTCAACAAAATGGTTTAAGAAATAATTTAGCAAAAGGAGGAGCTTAATGAATAAAAATTACACTGTATCACAAAACGTTTGGAAGCTTAATTTGTTAACATACAATGGTGTTTCATCAAATGAGTTGGGACTGTTTATTCAATCTCCTCCTGTTTATGAATATCCAGAAAGAGATGTTAGTGTTACACATATTCCTGGCAGAAATGGTGATTTAATTGTAGATAATGGTTGCTATAAAAATGTAACTGGAACTTATGCATTAGCAAAATATTTTGAACACAGATACAATTTACAACCAAGTGCAGAGTCTGTATTGAATTGGTTGACTTCTGCAAAAGGAAGATATGTAGAATTAACAGATGATTATGAATCAGATGTATATAGGTTGGCTACATATATATATAAAGGAAATTTTGTAAATTATTATAACAAAGCTATATCTATAAATGTTAGATTTCAATGTAAACCTCAAAAATATTTAGTTGCTGGTAAAACAACAGTTGAATATACATTTGATGATAAACTAGTAGAATTATATAGTATAAGCGCTAGAATAAAAAATAATTATAATTATGAATCATTGCCAATAATAGGAGTTTGTTGGGATACTGAATTATAAGAATTAATAAAACTTTGATTATAATCTTGTATTGATCCATTATAATAATTTTTAGCTTCTGAACTTATAGATTCAATTAATTTATTAGATAAACTATTAAGA